>ERZ773055.622-NODE-622-length-19879-cov-10.705811_pt1 | contig 19879 bp, 19 predicted proteins | sample MGYA00580515_ERZ773055 | MGnify/ENA primary metagenome ERZ773055 (study PRJEB29015, sample SAMEA2737993) | human oral metagenome | biome: human oral; feature: human-associated habitat; material: dental | place: China | collected 2064 ...
TGCTCCAGGTGGATCTCCAGGACGCCCAGGAAGCCGACGAACTCTTCACCATCCTTATGGGCGACAAAGTAGAACCCCGCCGCCAGTTCATCGAGGAAAACGCCAAGAAGGTAAGAAATCTGGATATATAAGAAATCAATCGTGTCTTTATTGACCGATGGGAGCTGAAGACAGTTCGTTCTTTAATGGGTGTTTTCTATCGACAAGATACGATATTATGTGAGGGATTTTAATGTTTGTGCCATTAACGGCAGATTTAACGTTTTGGAGTAAAGAAGAAAAAAATATTATCATTGAAGATTGTTATTGGATCTCCCACACACCTGAAGAACTTTCTGATTTTGATTATGAAGTCTTTACCATAGACTTTATTGATCGTGGCGTTGATGAAAAGGCAATGTGGTCTTTTATTGAAGAGTTATCCAATAAGGCTGGACGATTACTCAATGAATATCATGGAACAAAATATGATACTTGGTATTGGCGTCGGGCATTGTTTATCTGGCTGGTGATCTTTGCACCTATGGTGTATTTACGGTATCATCTCTTGTTGTGCTTGGAAAGACGTTATCCTGGAACTCGTATTACTATGCAAACGTTATCGCCGGAAGACGAACCGGAAATTTTGCTGGCAGTTGAAGAAATTCATGAGCGTGAACAATGTTTTAACGATGCAACAGAACTCTATTTATTGCATATTTATACAATGATCTTGCGGCTGGGAAATTTTTCTATTCAAGGAAAGAAAATCATTCGTCCATCTACGTGTACACACTTTACGAAAAATGATTTAGAGGAAGAATCCTCGGCAAATAAATGCTTTATAAAACCAAATTCTTTTATTCTTCGTTTAGTTCGAAATCTGAAACGTCCTAAATGTCTTCTGCAGAAGTGTTTGTCTCGAATAACAAAAAAAATCATTGCCAATAGACCTGAACGGGTTGAAGTGCTTTTTGCTGGTATAGGAGATCCGGTTCTGACGGAAAAGTTAAGGATTCATTCTAAGGGAAAAATTCTACGCATAGATAATTTTTTCTTGGGAGAACCTGCGCGAGATAATTTGTCATTTCATATAGATGAAGAGTTTCGTCGTCAGGCTTCTTTACGTTTAAAACAAGAGGTTGCGATATACTCTGATTGTGACAAAGTATTCCGGGATTCATTTTTTGAGGAAATTCCGTGTTGTTATATTGAATTATTTACAAAATATAGAGATTTGAATAAAGATATATATGAACGTTATCCGAATTTGAAGTATATTATCAGTTGGGGGGGATTTTTACATACATATCCTGGCTTGGCACTTTTAGAGCAAGGTGAACGTGGTATAAAAAATATTTGGGTGCAGCATGGCGGACTACACCCGAATAAACGGAATCTTTTTCGACAGGGAAAAATTATGGCGGATATACATTATGGCTGGGGAGAATGGGAACTTGAAGCAGAGCCTAACATTATCGATTATCATTCCGCTCCACCATACAAACTTTTTTTGCTGTATGGTTCTATGCAACGTCATTTCTCAAATGATATTATCTATGTAGGAGATTTTCCTCCCCTGCTTTCTGCGAACTTTGATTATCATACATTAAGTACCTTATTAGATAAGGAAACTCATTTTTTGGCATCATTAAGTACGTCAATTCGTTCGAAGATTCTGGTGAGAAACTATCCCTTTTCTTTTTTGAAAGATATGGATAGGTGGATCAAGTATCGCTTTCCTGATGTGCGCGTTTCGCGCAAAGATGAAATCAATAATGATGAAAGAGATTTATCTTTTTCAAAGATTCTTTATCAATGTAGACTTTGTATTTTGGATCATGTAGAGACACCGTTTCATGAAGTTCTCTATATAAAAAAACCTTTTTTATTGATTTTAGCGGAAAAAGAGATGGCAGATACGTTTTCTTATGCGACGGAACATGTATATGTCCAAATGATGCAAGAGGCAGGCCTTTTACATGCAAATCCAGAGGAGGCAGCAAAATATCTTGAGACGATTTATCAAGATATTGATCAATGGTGGAGAGATGAAAAGCGGCAGCAAGTCATAGAAAAATTGCGTATCAGATATCTTGGGCGTGAGATGAATGAAGATCGATGGTGGTATCAGGAAATGATGAGACTGATAAAAAGGAAAGCGAAATGTTAATGCAACAGTATGAAGATCAGCACCGCGCAGCGTATGATGAGAGACACTATACTGATCGCAGCGGTAATATGATAAATATATCAGCAGTCGAGCATTTGTCCGAATTTCTGCGAAAAGCACGTGCCTTAAAGAAAAAGCTGTTTTTCATCGGCAATGGCGGTAGCGCGGGAATTGCCGTACACATGACGGCGGATTTTTTGAAGAACGGGCGGATGCGCGCCATTGATATGTATGGGGCGGCGACGATCACCTGTTTGGGGAACGATTACGGCTATGAGTATATCTTCAGCAAACAGTTGGAGCTTTTAGCTGACGAAGGGGATGTGCTCATCGCCATTTCCAGTTCTGGCAATTCACCCAATATTTTGCTAGCCGCGGATGTGATGAAAAAGTGCGGCGGTACGGTGGTGACGATGACGGGGTTTCGCGAGGACAATCAGCTCCGGCAAAGGGGAGATTATAATCTCTATGTGCCGTCCATGGAATACGGCATTGTGGAGTCGATTCACAACCGGATTCTGCAGCAGGTAGTCGATGAAATGATGACGCGGGACCGGCAGGAGGCGTGATGGCATGAAATCTATTGTTACCGGCGGCTGCGGTTTTATTGGGTCGCATATTGTGGATCGGCTTTTAGCGGAAGGACAGGATGTCGTCGTCATTGATAACTGCTCTACGGGGCGCTTGGAGAATTTGGCGCACCATCAAGGGAACCCTCATCTTACCATCGTTGAGGCGGATATTTGCGATTACGAGAAGATTGCGCCCCTTTTTAGTGGTGTGGACTGGGTGTTTCACATGGCAGCGCTGGCGGACATTGTGCCATCGATTCAAAAGCCCGGGGCGTATTTTCGTTCCAATGTGGACGGTACGTTTTCTGTCTTGCAGGCAGCCAAGGCAGGAGGTGTCAAACGCTTCCTGTATACGGCGTCGTCTTCATGTTACGGGATCCCCGACCATTTCCCTACGGATGAGAAGGCGGCTATCCGTCCTGAGTATCCTTATGCGCTGACGAAACGCTTGGGGGAGGAATTGGCCCTTCATTGGGCGAAAGTCTACCATCTCCCGGTGGTGTCCCTCTGCCTCTTTAATGTGTATGGTCCGCGCTCACGGACGTCGGGCACTTACGGGGCGGTGTTCGGGGTCTTTTTAGGACAGAAGCTGGCCGGGAAGCCGTATACCGTTGTCGGAACCGGGGAACAGACGCGGGATTTCACCTATGTCACAGACATCGTCGACGCCTTTTTCACGGCGGCGAGGTCGGACATTGTGGGGGAGCGCTTCAACGTGGGCAGCGAGCATACCTATTCGGTGAATCGCCTGGTGGAGCTTTTAGGCGGGCGGGAAGCCGAGGTGGTCCATATTCCCAAGCGCCCCGGGGAACCGGATTGTACCTGGGCGGATACGACGAAGATCAATACCATGCTCCACTGGCATCCCAAAGTGACGTTGGAGGAAGGCGTGCAGCACATTTTAGAGCATATTGATTACTGGAAGAAGGCCCCCGTTTGGACGCCGGACACCATTCAGGAAGCGACGGCGGATTGGTTTAAGTATTTAGGCAATGAGGCAAAATCCCATGACCGATGAAAAAATCATCAGCAAAGAAGAGTTCTTAAAACGCCGGCAGGCTTTTCGCGATGAAGGGAAAAAGGTCGTGCTCTGTCACGGCGTTTTTGATCTGCTGCATTACGGCCATATCGAGCATTTGGAAGAGGCAAAAAAACAGGGCGATATCCTTGTCGTGTCCGTAACTGCCGCGCAATATGTCAATAAAGGACCGGGGCGGCCGTATTTTGATGACCGTCAGAGGATGTCCTTTTTGGCGAGCCTCTCGATTGTCGATTACGTCCTTTTGAGTGAGGCCGTGACTGTCCAGGAAATCGTTTCCTTCGTGCAGCCGGATATCTACGCCAAAGGGCAGGAGTATGCCCGGGCGGCGGACGATGTGACGGGCAATATCGGGCCGGAGCAAAGGGCGGTGGAACAGTACGGCGGAAAAATCTATTTTACCCAAGGAGAAGTCCATAGCTCCACAAAACTCTTGAATAATTTTTTTGCCGCCTTGCCGGAAAATGTCAAAGAAATGGCGTTTTCTCTGCGCAAAAAATACGGTACTGCTGATGTGTTTTCTGAGATACGCCGGCGGGTAGAAGATTTTTCGCGCTGTAAAATTCTGGTCGTCGGTGATATCATTGTGGATGCTTATGTTTTTTGCAATGTACAGGGGGTTACCATGAAGGACGCCACGCTGTCGGCTTTTTGTGACGGCGAGGAGAATTATGCCGGCGGTTCCTTGGCCATCGCCCGCCATTTGGCGAATTTTTCCCCCAATGTTACTTTACTCTCCATGATGGGGACAGAATACGGGATACAGGATTTCATCGAAGAGAAAATGACCGGCGTTCGTTTGGAACTCTTGCGGGATGAAAACTTTGTGACGCCGGTGAAGCGGCGTTATCTCAAGCAGAACCCTGTCCGGCAGGAATATACGAAGCTCTTTTCCGTAAATTATCTCTTAAAGCGCGGGCAGCGCAAGCGGTTTGACTATTCGGCCTTTCACCAGAAACTGCGGGATATGGCAGGGAATTATGATTTGGTCGTCGTGTGCGATTACGGCCACGGCCTTTTGGATGAGGAAGCCCTTCAGATATTAGAGGAAAAAGCGAAAATTTTGGCGGTCAACTGCCAGACCAACAGCGCTAATTACGGAACGAATCTCATTACGAAATATAAGCGGGCGGATTGTTTCGTGGTGGACGAACGGGAGCTGCGGCTGGCCTTTGGGCAGGCGCTGACGTCGCGGCACCGGCTGCTCCGGGAGCTGTCGGAGAAGCTGCGATCGGAGATGTCCTGGGTGACCATCGGCGCGGACGGTGCCATCGGAAGGGCGGAGGAATACGAGGTTCGTATCCCGGCTTTGCTCTTACATGTGAAGGATACGATTGGCGCCGGGGATGCTTTCTATTCACTGGCGGCCCTTGCTGCGGCGACCAAGATGCCGCTGGATATGGCGACGCTTCTCGCAAATACCGCCGGAGCGCTGAAGGCGAATATTGTCGGAAACAGGGAAGCCGTGAAGAAGATCGATCTGCTGAAGTTTTTGAGTACTATTTTGAATGTCTGACATTTAATGCTGTCTTGGAGAAATTTACGGGGATGAAAGCAATAAAAGGAGCCGGTCATGGAATTTCGCGAGAGTGTCAATGCGGTAGAAACGTGTCTGAAAGAACTGCAAGAGAATCATCATGATGTCGTCCTTTATGGCGCGGGCTATTGCGGCCATGAAGCGCTCTCTCTCATGGCCGCGCATAATATTCCGGTACGTGCCGTCTGTGATGATTTTCGCGTTGGAGAAAAGCTCGACGGCTATCCTATCCTCCGCATGAAGGATGTGCCGATCGCACCGCAAACGGTCATCTTCATTACCAGCGGATTCAACGCGAAAATGAAAGAGCGGCTCAAAGCGCTCAGTCTGTTATCCCATTATCGCGAGATGGACTTTGGCCGCTACGATGGAGAAAAAGAAAATGCCGCCTATTTTAAAGCCCACGTAAAAGAACTGAACGAGGCATGGGCACTTCTTTCCGACGAGAGATCCCGTGCCAACCTGCAAAATTTAGTGAATTATCGCATCAGCCGCGATTTACGGTATTTGGCCGGGATGGAAGAGACAAATCAATATTTTCCGCCTAAGGAGGATTTTTCTGTTTCCTGGGGGGGAAGGGATGTCTTTTTGGATTTAGGGGCCTACGACGGAGATTCCCTGCGGGCATTTATCAAGTATGTGGGGGGCAGGTATCAGAAAATCATCGCCGTCGAGGCGAGCCGCAAGAACTATGAACGGCTCCTCGAAAACACGCGGGAATTAGCTAATGTTCATTGCATCCATATCGGCATTTACAAGGAACAGGCACAGCTCTCTTTTGAAATCAATGACGCGAAGAACAGCTTTGCCAGCGAAGCGGGGACGGCGCTGATCAATGTCGATTCCGTGGATCACATTTTGGCGGGCGAAAAAGTGACGACCGTCAAAATGGATATTGAAGGGGCGGAATACGATGCCCTTTTAGGCATGAAGGATACGCTGAAGGCGCATCCGATCCTGATGGTATCCATGTATCATAAGGTGGAAGACCTTTTCCGCCTGCAGCTCCTCATAGAAAAAATGTGCCCCGGCGTGTATCATTATTATATCCGGCATTATTCGCCGACAATCATCGAAACAGTGCTGTATGCGGTACCGAAGGAGAGGGAAGCCATGCGGCATACAGGAGGAAGAAAAAATCATGCAGCAAGGGATAAGAGGGAGATTGAAGGCTGGGATAAGAAAAATTCTGCCGAATAGGGTTGTTCGTTATCTGCAGCAGTATCGGCAACTACAGGCCGATGCGCGTTGGATTGATCAAGTGGTTGTACCCTGCCTCCCTGATGAATGGGAGCATAGGGCGCTATATGAGAGACAAAGCCGAGAACTGATCGCGAAGTATCGTAGAGTAGAACTTTGCCAATTATTTAGCGCTCGTTTTGGCGATATGATCATCACGTTTTATTTACAGCATGAATTTCCCGCCAAAGAAGGGGAAATGGTGCTTTTTATCCCTGTTGGCTATATTTATGACATGGAGCCAATTTACCAGTTTTTACATACGGAGAAATACATTGCAAACCCTGTGTTATTTTATAAAATTACGGAGCAGATGCCTGTTTTGACAAGAAAAAATGCGGGATTTTGGCGATATTTTATCACGTACCATCGCGATCGAATCTATCCTTCACGTCGCTTTGATTCTTTTTCTATGCAGGCTATGAATCGTGAATTTATTCGTCGGAAAGCATATCGGCATACCTATTTGACTTTTACACCTGAGGAAGAACGAAAAGGACAGCAAGAACTAAAACAGATGGGCATTACAGGGACATATGTCTGTTTTTTTTCTCGGACGAACGAATACCTGAAAAAATTCTTACATGCCGATGTCGATACGGATTTAGCCAGTCTGGCGCGCAACAGTCATATCGAAAAATTTTCTCTGATGTGTGAGCGGCTTCATAAAAAGGGAATACAATCAATTCGCATGGGAAAGTTTGTGGACGCACCGTTTACCGCGCAGGGCTGTATTGATTATGCCAGTCAATATTACAGTCCATTCATGGATCTATATCTTTCTGCGCACGCGCAATGTTTTGTGGCGGATTTCAGTGCCATGCAGCTTTTTGCGGCACTTTTCCAAAAACCTCTTGTCTTAACGAATGTCTCTGTTTTTACAATGCATGGTGATTCTATTACTTACTGTGAGTGGGAGAGAGACATTCTCTTGCCTAAGAAACTGTACGATACCATTCATCAACGCTACCTGACATTTCGTGAAATCTTGGAAGTTGAAAAACGTGAGGATCTGCATCTTAAAGTATATGCGTATTATGAAAGCCATGGGATCGTATACGAAGAGAATACACCGGAAGAGATTGCAGATGCTACGGATGAACTGCTGGAACGCATAGCGGGCAAGATAGAATATACGCAAGAAGATATTTCCCGCCAAGAATGTATTCGTGCGCTTCTCAACTGGGCAACAGAGGGTCGTGATTGTTTCGTACACGATGTTCCCATTGCGCGTGATTTTTTGCGGAACAATCCTTGGTTTTTGGCATAGCTTATAATGTTTTTCTTGGCGAATGTAGTGTTTTATCATTGTTGAAACGTTGCTAATGGAGATACTTTGCGTAGAGAATAAGTGCTGTCAATGTTGTTACTAAGAGACCTCCTACGTGCGTAGAGAGGGGTTAGCATTATCGTATTTCCATTTAAGCAGTAGAATAAACGTGCTCTACAGGAGGGGATGACGTTTGAAGATCGCGATCGCCGGCACCGGATATGTTGGTCTGGCTAATGGCATTTTATTAGCGCAGCAGCATGAAGTATGCGCTTACGATATTGTCCGACATAAGGTGGATATGTTGAACGAAAAACGCTCTCCGATCGTTGATGCCGATATTGAGGGATATCTCCGTGAGAAGGCGCTTTCTTTTCGTGCCACCGTGGATGCTGAAGAAGCTTTTCGCGGGGCAGAATATGTGATTATCGCCACCCCTACCGATTATGATCCGAAACGCAATTTTTTTGATACCTCGTCGGTAGAAGAGGTGATGGACAAGATATTGCAGATCAATCCACAAGCGTATATGGTCATTAAATCGACCATTCCTGTCGGCTATACGAAAGCTATGCGAAAATACTATCAGACGGATCATATTTTTTTCGTTCCGGAATTTCTGCGCGAAGGGAAAGCGCTTTATGATAATCTTCATCCCTCGCGCATCATCATTGGAGACAGAAGCGAGGCCGCGCATCGTTTTGCTGATATTTTACGGGGCGTGACGGTAGAGAAAGATGTCCCGGTTCTTTTCATGGATTCCATGGAAGCTGAGGCCGTCAAATTGTTTTCCAATACGTATCTGGCGCTTCGGGTCGCTTATTTTAACGAACTTGACAGTTATGCGGAGATGCGTGGACTGGACAGCGCCCAGATTATTGATGGTGTTTGTTTGGATCCACGCATTGGACGCCATTATAATAATCCTTCCTTCGGTTATGGGGGGTATTGTTTGCCCAAGGATACGAAACAGCTCTTAGCGAATTATAAAGATATCCCGCAAAACTTGATCACGGCGATCGTCCAGGCGAATCATACGCGAAAAGAGCATATCGTGGACATGGTGTTAGCACATGAGCCTAAGACCGTGGGCATCTATCGCTTGACGATGAAGTCTGGCTCGGATAATTTTCGTGCGTCAGCGATTCAGGGGATTATTAAACGCCTTAAAGCCAAAGGCCCCCATGTCATTATTTATGAGCCGATCACAGAGGAAGAAATGATTTTTGACTCGCCCGTCATTAAGGAGATTAACAAATTCAAACAAGAAAGTGATATCATTGTCGCCAATCGATGGTCGGATGAATTGCTTGACGTTAAGGATAAAGTATATACACGGGATGTATTCAGGAGAGATTAAATCATGGCTTTGGACTATGCGGATTTGCTTTGGGATCATGATAAAACCGCACAGGCTCGGTTTATCGAAGAGTTGGCGCCAATTGTACTGTTTACGTATAATCGTTTGGACCATACACGGCAAACTGTTGAAGCTTTACAAAATAATGTCTATGCGAAAGAGAGCCGTCTTTTTATTTTTTCCGATGCGCCGAAGACGGAAACCGCCGTGGCCGCGGTGCAGGAAGTTCGTAACTATCTTCGTACGATAGCTGGCTTTAAGGAAGTTCGAATCATCGAACGGGAAGAGAACTGGGGCTTAGCGCGCAATATCATGAACGGTGTGACGGAGATTGTCAATGCATACGGGAAAATTATTGTATTGGAGGACGATATTGTCACCTCGACCTATTTTTTAAAGTATATGAATGATGCGTTAGAAGTGTATAAGCATTCTCCGCGGGTAATGAATATCTCTGCCTATGTGTACCCAATGAAGAAGACGGATTTGCCGGAGACCTTTTTCACGCGTGCCGGATATTGCTGGGGGTGGGGTACATGGAAAGAGGCATGGACCGCCTTTGAAAGAGACCCGGAAAAGCTGATGAATGAATTCACGCGAGAGGATATCTATCATTTTAATTTTGAAGGACGAACCGATTTCTGGCAGCAGGTTTTGGACAATCGCACGGGAAAATTGTATACTTGGGCGGTTTTTTGGGATGCGGCAATTTTTAAGAACCATGGGCTGACGCTTGTTCCTCGGGATTCTCTCGTGGTTAATATTGGTATGGATGGGACGGGCGAACATTGTTCTTTGACGGATATATATCATACATCAATCGCAACCGTCCCAGTACGAAACTTTCCGCTGCTGATTGCAGAATCAACCTTGGGGCGAGAACGGCATCAATTATTTTTTGCCGGAACCCAAAAAAGTTTAGTTCATCGTGTGTTAGCGCGGGTAAAAAACGCGATACAGAAGTTTTTGTAGTATAATAGGCAATGAACAATGGGAGGGATTTTCGTGGAGTTTATTCCTGTGTATCAGCCGTCTTTGACCGGCAATGAGAAAAAATATGTGAATGAGTGCCTTGATACAAGCTGGATTTCCGCGAAGGGAAAATTTGTCCAGCAGTTTGAAACAGAATTTGCCAAATACATCGGCATCGATCATGCCGTTACGGTGTCCAATGGGACGGTGGCGCTTCATTTGGCGTTGATTTCTCTTGGGATTGGCAAGGGCGACGAGGTCATTGTTCCCACGTTGACCTATGTGGCCTCGGTGAATGCGATTGCCTATACCGGCGCTACGCCGGTTTTCGTGGATTCACTGGAGAGAAATTGGCAGGTTGACCCGGCGGATATTGAGCGTAAGATTACCGAAAAGACAAAGGCGATCATGGTGGTGCACCTCTATGGACATGCCTCTGATATGGGCCGTATCATGCAGATCGCAGAAAAGTATAATCTTTTTGTGGTAGAGGACTGTGCGGAAGGGTTTGGCACCTATTTTGAAAAGAAACATGTCGGAACCTTTGGGGATATTTCGACCTTCAGTTTTTATGGCAATAAGACCATTACCACGGGTGAGGGCGGCATGGTCGTGACAAATGACGAGACGCTTTATACGCGAGCCGCTCATCTCAAGGATCAGGGTATGGCGAAGTTCCGCCAGTATTGGCACGATGTCATTGGCTATAATTATCGGATGACGAATATCTGCGCGGCGATTGGCCTTGCGCAGTTGGAGCAGGCGGATAAATTTTTGCGGCAGAAACGGGACATTGCCGGATGGTACAAAAAATACCTGCAAGGAACGCCCGTGGCGTTTCATCGCGAGGATGAAAATGTACGTCATTCTTATTGGATGTGTTCCATTCTTGTGCCGAAGAGCGCGGAGCGGGACAGCCTCCGGGCGTTTTTAGAGGAGCGCAATGTGGAAACGCGGCCGGTCTTTTATCCGGTGCATACGATGCCGATGTATTCGCAGAGGTACCAAAGGCATAAGAATGCGGAAGATATTGGCTGGCGCGGCATGAATCTGCCAAGCTGGCAGGGGCTTCGGGAAGAACAGGTCAAATACATCTGCGATGTGATCCATGAGTTTTATCGAAATGGTGTAGGGGATGCTTGAAGATCTCATCAGGGGGATACCATGATGGATTGTCATATCTGTGGAACAAACGCGCCTCTTTGGGCACAGGCAAAGATATTAAAAAAGTATGACGTTTCTTACTATCGCTGCCCGCATTGTGGCTTCATTCAGACGGAAAAACCATATTGGCTTGGGGAAGCCTATTCGGAGATCATTGATGCGGAAGACATTGGCTTGTTGAGACGGAATATCGACAATGCGGCCGTGGTCAGCCGTTTAGTGCCGGCCTTTTTCCCGCGCGCGGAAACGTTTCTTGACGTCGGCGGGGGCTACGGGGTCTTTGTTCGTCTGATGCGGGATCGAGGGTTTGACTTTCAGTGGGATGATAAGTACACGCGCAATTTATTTGCTCGTGGATTTGAAAAAAATCGGGAACGGTACGATATCGTGACTGCGTTTGAGCTTTTTGAACATTACGATGCACCGAAGGAAGAGATAAAGAATCTTGCGGTGCTGGGAGATACGATCATATTTTCTACCCTGCTTTTGCCAGAGCCTGCGCCTAAGCCTGATGAATGGTGGTATTACAGTACATCCACCGGTCAGCATATTTCTTTCTATACGAAACGGGCGTTAGAGTATTGTGCGCAGTCGATCGGGCGCTATTATACAGGGAGTACGGGTATTCATATATTCTCTAAGCGCCCTATTTCTTCCTGGCAGTTTCGGTTAGCCGTTAGTAGGATTGGCTGGATTTTGAGCCGCGCGCAGCGGGAAAGTCTCCTACCTAAGGATTATGAGCGTTTAACGGGAGAGAAGATATAGGCGTATGGAGGGAATGTCTTGAGGGTTGCAATGCTAGGTGCGGGGTTTATCGGCTGGGGCGGCGGCATCGACTTTTTGAAAGCTTATCTTGCGCCGTTGCAGAAGATGAAGGATTGTGAAGTCTATGTCTTTTTGCCGCACGATAGTGTATGGCGTCGGCTTGCCCGCCATTTACGGTACTGTTTTCGGACAAAATTTTTGCATCAAAACCTTGGCCGATACGTGGCGCCCTGTACGACCTGCGAATTAGTGAAAATGTTTTGCAGTGAACATGTCCATGTCGTTGTTTATACGGTTTATTGGGATGTACTCTCTGGCCTGAAACGGCTATTGAAGGAGCATCGGATGGATGTTATCTTTCCCACCTTGCTGGACTTAGGGAAAGATTTTCCGATCCCTTGGATCCCCTATCTGCCGGATTTACAACATAAGTATTATCCAGAATTTTTCTCAGCGGAGGAAATCAAGGCGCGAGACGCATCCTTTCAGCAGCTTCTTCACTCGGCCCGCAGCGTCGTCGTGGAGGCGGAAGATGTGAAGAAGGATCTCCAAAAGTTTTATTCTGTAGAAGATACCAAGATCTTTGTGATGCCTTATACGGCTATTCCGAACAGGGAATGGTTCTTGCTCGATGACGTGGATCTCTCTTCCTATCATCTTCCAGAGAAATATTTTCTTATTTCCAATCAATTTTGGCTGCACAAGGATCATGGGACGGCCTTTGCGGCGCTGAAGCTTTTGCGCGATGCCGGATATGACAAGTATCATATTGTTTGCACCGGAAAAACGGACGATTATCGTGACGCGGCGTATTTTCAGCAGTTACTGGATGGATTGCGGGAAAATCACTTGGAACCATACGTTCATTTTCTGGGCTATATTCCCAAAATAGAGCAGATTAAAATTCTTTGCCAAGCGCAGGCAGTTCTTCAGCCGACGCTATTTGAAGGCAATCCCGGCGGCGGTATTGCCTATCATGCCATAGCGATGGGCGTTCCCATTCTCTTGTCGGATATCCCGGTCAATTTAGAACTTCGATCGCCGCTTGTTTCTTTTTTTAAGAAACAAGATCCCGAAAGTCTAAAAGAAGCCATGATGGATTTGATTATCCACCGGGCAGAACTCCCCTCTTATAGCGAAGAAGAACTTTTGGCGCAAGGAGAGGCGCGGTTGGAAAAGCTGACGCGGGCTGTGCGCGACGCTTTGTTGTATAGTTTGGGGGCGAGCGAATCGTGATGCAAGGGATATGGATTCGGTTGCGGAAACGCTTTCGTAAACCGAAACGGCATTATGATAATTGATGGTTTTGTATTGGATATGGGGCGCATCATCTCCTTCCCGCTTATCAACAGGCCTTTATCTCAGACAAAAAAAACAAGGATACCAAGCGGATGTCTCGGGGGAGGAACCGCTGTACAAAAGGAATCTTTACGACCGGAAGCGCCAACGGTTTTTTTATCGGAAGCGATTGAGCAGTGCGGAATACCTCTGGCGAATGTATGCGTGATCAAAACTTCAACGAGCGGCAACGACGCGGGGGCGGTTCTTTCTCTGGGAGACGTCCTGGATGATATGGAACCGATTTTTTATATCGAAACCGATATGACGATGGATGGCGACGCCGATGTCTTATCGCATCAGTTAGAGGCATATTGGCGCATGGATTCTTATCTGGAACATAAGGGATATACATGCTGCTTTATTTTTAATAATTATGGGAATTTCCTCTGCGAGGGAAATCCCGGGACATTAAAGGAGATCCATCATTACCTATATCAAATGGCAGCGGGGAAAAGCAATCGTACATTTTATTATGCGTATGTTTTAATTTGCCGTTGGGAACAGCAGGAAATATGCAGAGAGGCGATGAGAAAATATATGAAGGCGTATGGCGGTATAGCATAAAAGAAATCAGGGAAGGTCAAGTTCGGGAAATTGACGGGTGAGTTTGCGATGCTTAAAATCAGTATCATTACCGTGTCATACAACGCTGCTGCTACCATCGAGCGGACCATTTTGAGCGTTATCCGCCAGACGTACCCGCACATGGAGTATATCGTCATTGATGGGGGGTCGACGGACGGCACGGTGGATATTATACGAAAATATGAGGATCAGATTGCCTATTGGGTCAGTGAACCGGATCAGGGGATTTACGACGCGATGAATAAGGGAATCCGGCGGGCGACGGGCGATTATATCTATTTTTTGGGGGCGGATGATTGGCTGCGGGACGATCAGGTGATGCAGGAAGTCAGTGAATTTATCCGCTTGCATCCCGGCTATGGACTTTATATGGGCAATGTGTTCTTATACCATCCTAAGCTTCGGATGGAGAAAAGGCAGCGGACGGTTTTTTCGATAGAAGAGATAAAAAAGGGGTATATGTATCCGCATCAGGGGATGTTCGTTCAGAGACAACTCTTGCAGGCAGGATTTGATACGAAGTACAAAATTGCAGCAGATTATAAATTTCTTTTACAAAGCATTGTAAAGGGAAACGCTTTTTGCGTGATGGATATTGATGTCGCGTATTATAGCCTTTTTGGTGCCAGTGCCGACATGACACTGAACGATGAATATATAGAGATTATCAGGGAATGTGCCGGAGAAGAGTATCTGGGAAGAATGCGCAGACTTCAAAAGACAGTAGCACTTCGTAGCGGCATTAAACAGATCTTGATTGGGATTTTAGGCGAGGAAAGATTTTTAGCGCTTCGAGGATGGAAAGCGTTTTGTAGCAATGAGAGAAATACTTAACAGACAAGGATGATTACCGAGTTGTTCCTGTTGGAACCAGTGCAGTTGGGGGTTGCCATGCGCTTACAGGTATTGTTGTCAGCTATGAATATCGAGGGATTGGATTTTCTTGATAAGATGAATATCCAAAGCGATATGATTCTTATCAATCAAGGCGCAGTTCATGGCGTAGAAGCTGTTTCGTACCGGGGTCATACGATAGAAATTTATTCGTTTCGGGAGCGTGGCATAGGGTTAAGCCGTAATACCGCTTTGATGCGGGCGAATGCAGATATTGTGCTTTTTGCTGATGATGATTGTGCTTATGTAGATGGGTATTGTGATATCGTTTTGCAGACATTTCACGAACATCCGGAAGCGGATATTATTTTTTTTAATTTAGATTCTTTAAATGCAGAACGTCAGGAACCTTTAGATCATTCGTTTCACCGGGTATATTGGTGTAATTGTCTAAAGTATGGTGCGTGTCGCATAGCCGCGCGATTGGAGAAAGTGCGTAAAGCAAATGTCTTCTTTTCGCTTCTTTTCGGTGGTGGTGCGAGATATTCTGCGGGAGAAGACAGCCTTTTTATTATGGATTGTCTAAAGCGCAGGCTGCGTTTATACGCATCGCCGAAATGTATCGGAACCGTACGGCAGGAAAACTCTACATGGTTTCAGGGGTATACGAGAAAATATTATCATGACCGGGGGGCGTTGTTTGGCGCAATTTCTCCGTGCTGGGCATATTTTTTGTGTGCTCAGTTTGTTCTGCGCTATCGAGAAAATACGAGAGATGTTGGGGGTATCTGGCAGGCGTGGAAGCTCATGGGGAATGGTGTTCGAGAGTATGCACATGATAGATGAGAGGATTGGCGAGGGTTTTCATGACAGACTGGTATCAATTATTATGCCCGTCTATAATGATACGGTATATGTGAAAGAGGCGATCATGTCGATTTTAGGACAGACGTATCCGAAGTGGGAACTTTTGCTTGTCGACGATGGGTCTACGATGGATATTTACGCGGCGATAAAGGATCTGCTGTCAGAGGAACGGATTCGCTTTATCCGTCTGCCGGAAAATCGGACGGTCGCAGGAGCAAGAAACGCGGGGATTGCAGCGGCTAGGGGACGATATTTAGCTTTTCTGGACAGCGACGATTGGTGGATGCCGGAGAAATTAGAAAAACAAGTACGGTTCATGCAGGAAAACAATATGGCGATGTCGTTTACTTCGTACCGGCGCGTTTTGGCAAATGGACAGAAAGTCGGACGCGTGCTGAAGGCCGAACTCGTGGTAGATTATTCGCGCTTACTCAAAGGGAATTGCATCGGCTGTTCAACGGTGATGATTGATCGGCAGCAATGCCCTGACATAAAGATGCCGTTCATGCGGCATGAAGATTACATTACTTGGCTGAATCTTGCGAAGAGGAACCTTTTGATTTGCGGCTTAGCAGAAGATTTAGCGCGATATCGCGTCCGGGAGGCGTCCCTTTCCGGGAATAAATGGAAAAGTTTGTGGTGGACGTGGAAGGTGTATCGAGAAAGCCAGGGTCTGCCTTTTTTTCGTGCACTTCGTTGTTTGGGCTATTATATCGTATACGGGCTAAAAAAGCGTTGCTGAGCAAAACAGTCATCGCAAGGTAAATTTTAGTAACAGATTTAACAAAAATTTTTCTGTTGTTGCCAAGAGTATTACTACATTTACTTAATTTGCTAAAAATATGACATGATGTTACCTGTTTTTAGAGTCAGTTTGATCAATTTCATGTAAATGAGATCGTAAAAACGGGATTGTCTTTTGATAATCTTTAAGCTATCATATAGAGGAGGGAGGCGTGGCTTTGTATCGCATTAAATTCTATGCGGACAAGAAGGGGAATCAGCCTGTACGCGGATACATCAAGGAACTTGCGGCGAAGAACGATAAAAGCAGCCGGATAAGATTGAATAAGATTCGCGAATATATCAAAATCCTTGCCATACACGGCGCGACGATGGGCGAGCCGTACATGAAGAAGATCGGCGGCGATATATGGGAGCTGCGTCCTTTAAGCGACAGGATTTTATTTGCGGCATGGACGGGCAAGAGTTTTGTTTTGCTCAGTCACTTTGTGAAGAAATCACAAAAAACACCACCCGCTGAGATTGAAAAGGCAAAGCGGCTTTTGAAGGACTATAAGGAAAGAGGCGAAGACAATGGGGAAAGGCTATAAAGAAGCGTTAGCAGAAGCACAAGTTGCCTTAGAGGACTTGAAGGAACGAGGCGATGAGGCAATCGGCGGAGAATGGGATGATACGTTCGATAAGGAGCTGTTCACGCCGGAGGAGATCGTTGCGAGTGATTTACGCGTAGCCTTGATCAGTGAACTGGTCAAGGCGCGAAACGAAAAGGGCATTACGCAACGAAGGCTGGAAGAATTAAGCGGCGTGCGGCAGCCTGTAATCGCACGGATTGAAAAAGGCAATATCAGTCCGCAGATCGGAACGCTGATCAAAATGCTGGCACCGTTAGGAAAAACGATAAAGATTGTGCCGCTTCCATCTGCACAGTAAGAGATACGACATTTATATGTGAGGCGTAAAGCAAGGCGAGGAGGCAGACGATGAAGAGGGCTTTGATTACGGGGGTTACGGGGCAGGATGGGTCTTATTTGGCGGAGCTTTTGCTGGATAAGGGCTATGAGGTGCATGGCGTGGTGCGGCGGCACAGTACGCCTTGTACGGAGAGGATTGATCCCTTGCTTTCGGCGGAGGAGCTTTCCGAGCGGTTCTTTTTGCATTACGGGGATTTGACGGATGGGATGAACTTGCTGCGGCTGGTGTCGGAGGTGGCGCCGGACGAGGTGTACAATTTGGCGGCGCAGTCCCATGTGGCGGTGTCCTTTAAGGTGCCGGAGTATACGGCGGAGGCCACGGGGGTGGGGACGCTGAAGCTCTTGGAGGCGATTCGGCTCTACGGGAAGCCCTGCCGCTTTTATCAGGCGTCGACGTCGGAGCTGTTTGGGGGGCTGCCGGAGACGGCGCCCCAGAGTGAAGCGACGCCGTTTTATCCCAAGTCGCCCTATGGCGCGGCGAAGCTCTATTCTTATTGGATCACAGTGAATTACCGCGAGGCATACGGGATGTTCGCGGCGAATGGGATCCTCTTCAACCATGAATCGCCCCGCCGGGGGGAGACCTTTGTGACCCGGAAGATCACCATCGCGGTGGCGAAGATCTTGGCGGGGAAGATGGATCATCTGACCTTGGGGAATCTTGACGCCAAGCGGGATTGGGGCTTTGCCGGGGATTATGTGGAGGGCATGTGGCGCATGTTGCAGCAGGAGAAGCCCGACGATTATGTGCTGGCGACGAATGAGACCCATACGGTGCGGGAGTTTGTGGAATTAACGTTTCGGGAGGCAGCGGGGATCGAGATTGCGTGGCGCGGCACGGGGGCGGAGGAGAAGGGCTATTGTCAAAAGACGGGGCGCCTTTTGGTGGACGTGGATCCGCACTTTTTCCGCCCGGCGGAAGTGGAGCTTCTCTGGGGAGATTCCTCCAAAGCGGAGCAGGTGCTGGGCTGGCGGCGGCAGGTGGATTTCCCGGCCCTCGTCCGCTTGATGGTGAAGGCCGATTTAGCGAAATACGGTCACTGAGAGGAGGGGGCGCCGCGTGCATATCGTACTTCTTTCCGGTGGATCGGGAAAGCGGCTTTGGCCCCTTTCCAACGAGATCCGTTCCAAGCAGTTTATTCCCATCTTTCCTCAGCGGGATGGGACGTATCTTTCCATGGTGCAGCGGGTGTATCGGCAGATTCTTCGGGCCGATGCCGAGGCGAGGGTGACCGTTGCCACGGCGAAGGGGCAGGTGGCGACGCTGCGGGGGCAGCTTGGGGAAGCGGTGACGCTTTCTGTGGAACCCTGCCGCCGGGACACGTTCCCGGCTATTGCCTTGGTGAGCGCTTATCTTCACGATGTACAAGGGGTGGCTGGCGATGAGGCTGTCGCCTTTTGTCCGGTGGATCCCTATGTGGAGGATGATTATTTTGCGGCGGTGCGGGAGCTCACCGATTTAGCGGCGCAGGAGGGCGGCCTCTTTCTCATGGGGATAGAGCCGACGTACCCCAGCGCAAAGTATGGGTATATATTTCCCTTGGACAAGGCGCGGCTCAGCCGGGTGGGTTCCTTTGAGGAAAAGCCCACGGTGGAAGCGGCGGCGGCCTACATTCAGCGCGGCGCCCTTTGGAACAGCGGCGTCTTTGTCTGCCGTTTAGGGTATGTCTTAGAGAAGGCCCGGACGCTGCTGGGGGTTTCTGGCTATGAGGCGCTTTTGGCGCAGTACGAAGCGATCGATCCCATCAGCTTCGATTACGCCGTGGTGGAAAAGGAGCCGAACCTTTCTGTCCTGCGCTACGCCGGAACGTGGAAGGATTTGGGGACGTGGAACACGCTGACGGAAATTATGGAGGTACCGTCCATCGGCGATGTGACCATGGACGAGGGCTGCGGCGGCACCCAGGTCGTCAATGAGATGGACGTGCCGGTTCTCTGCCTGGGGGTGAGAGATGCCGTGGTGGCGGCCAGCCCCGAGGGGATTTTGGTGGCGGATAAGCGCTGTTCCAGCTATATTAAGCCTTATGTGGAACGGTTTACCCGGGCGGCCATGTTTGCTGAGAAGTCCTGGGGCAGTTTTCGCATTTTGGACGTGGGGGAGGAGAGCCTCGTCATCAAGGTGACGCTCCGCGCCGGGCACGCCATGAACTACCATAGCCACGCCCACCGGGCGGAGGTTTGGACGGTGGTGGGCGGCCATGGCGAAGTCCTCGTAGACGGGGTGCGCCGGGCGGTAAGGGTCGGCGACGTGGTGCGCCTGCCGGTGGGATGTAAGCACAAGGTGGAAGCGGCGGAGGACATGACCCTTATCGAAGTGCAGATGGGAACAGACATTTCCCGGGAGGATAAGATCAAGTGGCCGGAGCCGAAGGGTGAAGCTGTTGTCCGTGGGGATGCGAGGGGAAGCGACGAAGCATGATGGAAAAGGACGCGAAGATCTATGTGGCGGGGCATCGCGGCATGGTGG
>ERZ773055.625-NODE-625-length-19828-cov-4.753806_pt1 | contig 19828 bp, 16 predicted proteins | sample MGYA00580515_ERZ773055 | MGnify/ENA primary metagenome ERZ773055 (study PRJEB29015, sample SAMEA2737993) | human oral metagenome | biome: human oral; feature: human-associated habitat; material: dental | place: China | collected 2064 ...
TGCGGTGGGCGTGACCACCGTGGGCAGCGCCCGCCCCGACTTGGGCACCGCCAGGCGGGCCGCCACATTGGTGTCGAGGTAGCCTTGGCGCTCACACCAGCTGCTGAAGCTCCGGGCCGCGGCCGCCCGGCGCGCGATGGTGGCACGGGATTTACCGGCATCGACAGCGGCACCGAGCCAGGCCCGAAGATTCACCAGAGTGAAGTCTTCGAATGTGTGTGCGTGTTGGCAGAAGTCGATAAGGTCGCTGCGGTAACCGGCGACGGTGGCCGGGGAACGTCCCACAACAAGGTGAAGGTGTTCGGCGAAATCGGCGATGGCCTCCTGTAACTGCGTCGATGCTACCGGTTCCGACGCGGCGGCCGATGTTGCTTGGCTTTGTGTTGGAAACGACGAAAACGGAGCACCCGTGTGTGGTTGCTCCGTTTTCGTATCTGACTCACCCATAGTGCATAACCCTAGTGCCTGGGATGCCTCGTTGAGGGGATCACCGCGGCTTTTCTCGTCTTAAAGAACCAGCCCTGAACTTCAAGAAGAGATTTACTTAGGCTTGCCTATCCCACTTTAAAGTGCGTCGTTCGTTTATGCAACCCTTACTTCAAACTTTTTATGGATTTGGGTGTCGTGGGATGCGCCCGAAACCGCAAGCGTTAAGGAAAACCGGCGATGACCAGCAGCACAACAATCACCACGCCAATATATGACTTATGACACAACCAAGGTATTGCGGTGTCTCCCCGCCGGACCAGACCGGCTGCTGTTTTGGTTACCCGACCCCCGCATGTGCCTCGCGGGGATCGGGAGAAACCGCACGCTGCCAGGCGTTTCCGTTTCGCTCCACCAGTCCTTGCTGCGCCAGTGACAGGAGCAGGTGCACGGTGAGCCCAATGGTTAGGCCGGCGTCGTGCGCAAGCTGGTCGGTGGGGATGGGCCGGGGACCGGTGGCGTCGTAAATGCGCATCTCATTCCGCGATAATTTCTGCACGGGGGTGGCGGCGAATTGCATTTCGTACTGTTCGCCCACGTCAATGTCGCCGATTTTGGCGAGGAGTTGGCGGACCTCGTCGGCGGAGCACACCATGGCCGCGTCGCCGTTTCGGATGCGCTCGTGGCAGCCCAGGGACTGGGCGGTGGTGATGGGCCCGGGCACGGCCATGGTGATTTTTCCGAAGGCGGCGGCCCAGCTTAGGGTGTTGAGCGCGCCGGAACGCCAGGCGGCTTCGATGATGACGGTGCCGGAGCTGAGGGCGGCAATGAGTCGGTTTCGGGTGAGGAACCGGTGCCGTTGCGGGGTGGCGCCGGGCGGGTATTCGCTGACCAGGGCCCCATTGTGTTGGGCAATGGTGGTGAGCATGTCGTGGTTGCGTCGGGGGTATGGCCGGTCGAGTCCGCAGGCTTGCACGGCGATGGTTGTTCCGCCGCGGGCCAGCACCTCGGTGTGGGCGGCGCTGTCGATGCCGAAGGCGCCCCCAGAAATGATGGTCCAGTGGTGGTCGATGAGGCCGGCGCTGATGAGTCGGGCCGCGTGGGAACCATAGTTGCTGGCGGCGCGGGATCCCACGATGGATACGGCCTGGGCGCAGAGTTGCCGCAGATTGCTGCCGCGCACCCATAGCGCGTGGGGTGGTACGGCGTCTTCCTGGTAGCTGCGTAGGGTGTCGCTTTTGCCGCTGGCGGCGAATCGGAAGGCGGCGTCGAGGGGTTCGGCGGGCCATTCGGGGTCGTCGGGGGTGACGAGTCTGCCGCCGATGGCGGCCATGGTTGCGAGGTCGGCTTTGGCCCGATCGTCCTGGTAGCGGGTGTGGGTGCGGGCGAGCATGTCGCCGAGCCAGGATTCGCGGCGGCGAATGCCCCGGGCGATGGCCTCGGGGTCGCGCCCGTTGTTAAGCAGGTTGGTGAGTTCCCGGCTGGGGCCTTCAAATACGCGCGATAGGTACGCCCACGCTTGTCGACGCTCATCTATAGGCGGTTGCGGGTTGGTCATAGTAGGTCTTCTCCTCTCAGGTCTAGTGCCTGTGCTATGTGGTCCAGGGTGGGGGTGGGGTCGCCGGTCAAGTCGGCCAGGGTCCAGGCGAGTTTCAGCACCCGGTCAACCCCACGTTGGGTGATGTTTCCCATCATCAGGTAGCTGGCGAGCATGGCCATGCCGGCCTCGTCGGCGGGGAATTCTCGGCGCAGGACGCAGGGGTCCAGGGCGGCGGTGGTGATTTCGCCGTATCCGGCCTGCCGCCAGCGCCACCGGGCGCGGGCCCGGGCTTGGGCGACTCGTTCGGCTATGCGGCGGGAGGGTTCGCAGGTGGCGCCGCCGGTGACTAATGGCCCTTTGGTGTGGGTGTGGCTGAAAATATCGATGCGGTCCCGGAGTGGGCCGGAAAGGTTGGTGAGGTATTTTGCCCGTACGGTCGCGGGGCAGGTGCAGGCTTCTGGGGTTTCGGCGGCGCACCGGCAGGGGTTGGCGGCCATCACCAGTTGGAACCTGGCAGGAAACGTGAAGGTGCGGTGGGCCCGGTGGATTTGCACTTGGCCGTTTTCCATGGGTATGCGCAGTGAGTCTAGGATTTTTGCCGGTATTTCCGATACTTCGTCGAGGAAGAGCACGCCGTTGTGTGCCAGGCTGACGGCGCCTGGTTTGGGGGTTCCGGACCCGCCGCCGAGGAGGGCGGCCGCGCTAATGGAGTGGTGGGGCGCTATGTAGGGGGCGGTGGTGACAACATGGTCGGTGGTGGTTCCGGCTATGGAGTGCACGACGGTGGATTCCACCTGTTCCGCCTGGGTCAGTGGTGGGAGCAGGGTGGGGATGCGTTCGGCGATCATGGATTTGCCGGAGCCGCGGGGGCCGATGAGTAGGAGGTTGTGGCCACCGGCGGCGGCTACTTCCGCGGCGAATTTTGCCTCGTGTTGGCCGGCCACCTGGTTCATGTCGAGATGCCTGTTGGTGTGGGGCGGCCCAGGCGGTTGGTCTGGGGTGATGTGGGCGAGTTCCGCCCGCCCATAGGTCCAGTCGATGATGTGGGTGATGGAGGTGGCGGTAAACACATCAATTCCGGGGCAGAGGAGCGCTTCGTGGGCGTTTCCTTCCGGGATGATGACGGTTTCTACCCCGGCGGCGCTGGCCGCCAGGACGGCGGGCAGGATGCCGGGCACGGCCCGGAGGCGACCGTCGAATCCGATTTCGCCAAGCACCATGGTGTTGGCGAGGCTGGCGCGCACCCGGGCATCGGGGTGGGTTGCGGAGAGAATGGCGACGGCGATGGCGGCGTCGAAGTGGGAGCCGGTTTTGGGAACATCGCTGGGGAGGAGGCTCACCATGATCTTGGTTTTGGGCCAGGGAAGCTTGGAATTTTGGGCGGCGATTTTAATGCGGTCCCGGGCCTGGTTGACCGCCGCGGAGGCGAGGCCCACAATGTGGGTTCCGGGGAGGCCGGCACCGATGTTGGCTTCTACCTCAACGAGTTGGGCGGCCACACCGTTGAGGGTCACGCTGAGGGTTTTAGCGAGCGCCATCGTCAACCCCGATGTAGCGTTGCACGCTGGCCAGGCCGGTGGGATCCAAGTATATGGCCACCACGTCGAACCGCACCTCGGACCATGGGACGTGGCGTTCGGTAAGCCACCGGTAGGCGGCCCGGTGCATGCGGTGGAGTTTGCGTGGGGTCACGGCCTCGGCAATGCCGAAGTCCAGGGTGGTTCGGGTTTTCACTTCGATGAAAACGATGGTGCCGTTGGGGTCGGGGGCGCGGGCGATGACGTCGAGTTCACCCACGGGATAGCGCACATTGCGGGCGAGAATCCGGTAGCCTTCGTCACGGTAAAACTGGGCGGCGGTGGCTTCGCCAAGTTCGCCGACCCGGTGGGCAAGATGGCTGCGATATGCCCGATTGGTGCTACCGGGTTGCCGTCGCGGCCGGGGTTTCGGTGGCGTGGCGGGTGGTTCCGGGGTTTGTTGGAGGGGCTGGTTCATGGGGCACCGCTGCTTTCTTGGGGGTGGGGATGGCTAATCCCCACCCTGCTCGCCCCGCGGCGGTGTGTCGAGGAATTGGCGAAAAAATCGTGCCCCTGTGGATAACTTTTTTCAGCAGGTGTGCCGAGCTGGGGTTTTCGTAGTGGTTACGGAAACCAGGGGCATCTATTTTACTCCGGTATGATGAGATCCGGCTTATCGAGTTCTTCGATATTCACATCCTTGTAGGTGATGACTCGCACATAGCGGACAAACCGGACCGAACGATACATGTCCCACACCCACGCATCGGACATGCGCACTTCATAGTAGACGTCGTTTCCTTGGGTGTGGGGTATGAGCTCTACGGCGTTTGCCAGGTAGAAGCGACGTTCGGTTTCTACCACATACGAGAATTGGCTCACCACATCCCGATATTCCCGGTAGAGGGAGAGTTCTACTTCTGCTTCGTAGTTTTCGAGTTCCTCGGCGCTCATTGCTGGTTATCCCACCTTGTTTTTTAGAATAAAAACTGTTCGCCACCCGCGGTGGTGTGTGCCTCACCTGGGGTTGGTTTTTGGGTGTGTGTTGGTGTCTGCCCTAACCACTCCGAATGTGCGGCGGCTACATTTGCATAACTATAACGATGAACCGGGCTTGCCCCGTAACGGCGCACCGCAGTCATGTGCACCTTCGTGCCGTACCCCTTGTGGCTAGCGAATTCGTAGCGGGGGTAGGTTTCAGCGAGTTCTGCCATGACCAGATCGCGGGCGTGTTTGGCCAACACGGAGGCTGCGGAAATACAGCGGGCTGCGGCGTCGCCGCCGATGATAGGCAGGTAGCTGCAGGCGAAACCGTCGACTTTGAGGGCATCGGTGAGCACATACCCGGGTTGTACATCCAATAACGCCACCGCCCGCCGCATGCCGAACACATTGGCGTGTTGGATGCCATATTGGTCAATGTCGGCCGCGGAAATGTGAAGAATGGACCAGGCCACCGCGTGGTGTTGAATAAGCGGGAAAAGCGCGGCCCGGGTGGCCGCCGATAGTTTTTTCGAATCCGTGAGCCGGGAAAGCGCGGCCAATGGTTGTGGCGGCAGGATGCAGGCGGCGATGGTGATGGGTCCGGCGCAGGCCCCGCGGCCGGCCTCGTCCACGCCGGCAACCGGGCCAAGCCCGGCTTGGTGCAGCGCTACTTCGAAGGTGCGGTGGTGTTTGAGAACACGCATGGTTGTTCGTGGTTACTCTGATCCGTCATACCTTGGGGCGTCGACAAGCAACACGACATCAGCCTTGAATGTTCGGATCGGCGACGCTCCCAATGTGGTTGAACGGCAGAATGATCCACTGTACTTTGCCTTTCACGTTTTCCAGCGGGATGGTGCCCTGGTATTCGTCACCCAGGTGGTAGCGGGAGTCGGAGGAATTGGTGCGGTTATCCCCCATCATAAAGAGCCGACCCTGGGGCACGGTGATGGGCCCGAAATAATTGCCGCCGCACGCATCGGAGCCCACCCTATGGTCGATGGGGTTTTGCGGCGGGTTCAGAATGTAGGAGTCGTCTACCTTCTTACCGTTCACCATGATTCCGGGGTCGCCCTGTAAGCATTGAACGGTTTGGCCACCCGTGGCGATCACCCGTTTCACCAGGTTATTCTCCCCCGGCGCGGCGAATCCCAGCCAGGTGCCCACGGTTTCGAGGCCCCGCATGATGGGGTTGGTGGCGTAGTGGGGGACGAAGCTGGCGTTCCAGGAGGGGGTGCCTTCGAACACAATGACGTCTCCGGGTTTGGGGTCGCTGAATCGGTAGGTGATTTTCTCTACGACGATTCGGTCGCCGACGCAGCCGGTACAGCCGTGCAGCGTGGGTTCCATGGAGGAGCTGGGAATCAAGTAGAGTCGCCCAACGAAGGTTTGGAGCAGCGACATGAAGATGACGGTAATGAGTATTACCACGGGGATTTCGATATACCAGGGGGTAGGTTTTTTCTCTGGTTTTTCCGCGGTTTTGTCCCTGGGTTTTTCGCGGTTTCGCGCTGATTTCCGGCCAGATTTTGCGCCGGTTTCTTCACTGGTTTCCACAGCATGTGATGGGGAAGCGTCAGTGGTTTCTTCGTTGTTATCGGAGCTTTCCTGCTGATTCACAAGGACTGAGCTTAGCAGGGTTAAGCGTTGCGCTGCGAGTTCGTTATGTATTCCTACCCACGGTTGTTGGCGGTGGGATGGGTGGGGGTTTATCACCAAAGTTTTATAGAACACACAGTCACATCATGGGTGCTGCCCATACACTGAGAGGATAGTAAATTTGGTATCAGCTGAGTGATATTTTTTCCGTAGAAGGGCTATGTATGCTGGAGTTTGTTGAGGTGCCGCAGCGGTATGTTGTGGGGGTGCGGCGTCAGGTTTCCGCCGAGGAGTTATCCGATTTGCACGAACATGCGTTCAATGAGACTGCGGAGGTGTTGGCGCAGGCTCAGGCCCAACCTGGCACGTCGTGTTGCTATTTTTTTGCGGCTACCCCTCAGGTGGATCTGTTGGCCGGTTTTGAGGTTCCGGTGGAGCAGGTGGCGCAGGTGCAGGAGGCTGCTACGGCGCGGGGGTTGGCGATTCATCGGTTTCCGCCGAGCGCTGCGGCGAAGGCTGTGCATAATGATTCTTATGAGTCGTTGCCGGATGCGCGGCAGGCGTTTACGGCGGAGGTTGCGCAAGTGCCGAGCGAGCACCCGGATGGGGCGTTGGCGCCGATTTCGTGGGAGGAGTATGTGAGCGCGCCCTCCGATGATGACCCGTCGGCAGGCTATGTGACGGAGTTATACCGATCATTGCCATAGGGGAAAACAAAAAACCCCACCACCATTGAGAGCCCAAGGTGATGGGGTGGCGCCGTGAAACTTAGCGCTTTTCCTTGATCTTGGCTGCCTTGCCGCGCAGGTCACGCAGGTAGTACAGCTTGGCGCGCCGGACTTTACCGCGAGACACGACCTCGATCTTGTCGATATTGGGGCTGTGTACCGGGAAGGTACGTTCCACGCCGATGCCGAAGGAGATTTTCCGGACGGTGAAGGTTTCCCGAACACCGCTGCCCTGGCGGCGGATGACAACGCCCTTGAAGACCTGGATACGCGACTTGGTGCCTTCGATCACTTTGACGTGCACGTTGAGGGTGTCGCCCGGGTGGAATGTGGGAATATCGTCGCGCAATGAGGCTGCATCAACTTTGTCAAGAATGTTCATGTTTGGAAATACCTTTTCTTTCTGGGACAGAGGATTCTAGCGGCGCTTTTCACTCGGCCGATTCGTGTCCGCGACATGGCGTGATGGCTGGTGAAACCAGACAACTGGCCCATTATGACATATGCATGCTGTTGGTGCCAAACTTGCTTTGCGACGCCCTCACGTCGGCGGCACCTGGGGTTATGGGAATGCTAATCCGTATGGCAGGGTGGCGAATACGAGGAGACTGTAGCCGATTTCCGGCATGCCGATGTTGCGGGGCCGCCAGGGGATGCCGCGGCGTTTCGCTAGCAGTGGCATGGCGACGGCCCGGCCGGTGAGGAGCACCCACACCAGCACATGGGTCCAGTAGTTGTAGCCTTGTACCGCCAGTGCCGCCATGGCAAGGGTTGCGATCACGTGGACGGTGATGGAGCCGACGAACCAGGGGGTGGAGTTGCGTTCTCTGATGACGGTTTTCACGAAGGGGACGGTGGTGGCGAAGTAGGTGGTGAGCAGGGCGCACAAATACCAGCCCTTGGGTGCGATAGCGTCGGCCGCGAACCAGGGGTGGGGTATGTCCACGTTGATGGCGAGGGGAAGCACGAGGCAGGCAGCGGCGATGGCGACGAGTCGGGCGAGGAGCGAGCGTTCTTTTTTGGCCCAGGACAGGTAGAACGATGCGACGATGAGGGGAAGGTAGACGAGCCCCCACCACAGTAGGTGGGGTGCGCCGATGATGAGTATGAGGCTAAAGATCGCGGCGATGGCGCCGTAGGTGATGAGCGCCGGCCGGTAGCGGGGCTTGTACCGGAATTTGAGCCATTTTTCCGCCACTGCGAAGAAGAAAAATCCGCTGGTCCAGGCGATGACAAGCATGCCATGAAGCCAGGTGAGGGTGGGGGCGGACCAGAGTCCGAGGATGAGTGGGACGAATCCCATGGCCCAGGAGCCGTGTTGGTCGGTGACCCACCCGTTTTTAACTATGTTGTGAGAGCGGCGGCGCGAAGTCATACCTATGAACTATAGCTAACCACCACCAAAAGTATGAAGTGGCTTACCGCCCGAAGCCGGCCTTCTTCAGGGCGTCGGCCATGGCGCCTTGCGGGGCAGCTTTATTACCACCCCGACGATCGGTGCGGCGGTCCCCCTGACGATCGGTGCGGCGGCGACCGTGCCCACTCCCCCGCTGGTCACCGCCGCGTTTCCGGGTGGCGGGTTGGCCGGGTTCGTCGTCAAGCCGCATGGAGAGGCCGATGCGGTGGCGTTCCACATCAACATCCATGACTTTCACTTTCACCACCTGCCCGGAGCGAACAATGTCGTGCGGGTCGGACACGTACTTGTTGGCCAGGGCGGACACGTGCACCAGGCCGTCGTGGTGCACCCCCACGTCGACGAACGCGCCGAATGCGGCCACATTGGTGACGGTTCCCTCCAGGATCATGCCGGGGGTGAGGTCGGAAAGCTTTTCGACGCCTTCCTTGAAGGTGGCGGTGGTGAATTCGGGACGGGGGTCACGCCCGGGTTTGTCCAGTTCGGCGAGAATGTCGGTGACGGTGGGGATGCCGAAGGTGTCGTCGGCAAAGTCCGTGGGCTTGAGCCGGGACAGGACCGCGGTGTTGCCGATCAGGTCGGCCACGCCCAGGCCGGTGGATTCGGCGATGCGGCGCACCACCGGGTAGGCCTCGGGGTGGACGGCGGAAGCGTCGAGCGGGTCGCTGCCGCCGGTGATGCGGAGGAACCCAGCGCACTGTTCGAAGGCCTTTGGTCCCAGGCGGGGCACATGTTTCAGGCCGGCCCGGTTGGCGAACACCCCATTAGTGTCCCGGTAGGTGACAATGTTGTGGGCGATGGTGTTGGTGATGCCGGCAACCCGGGCCAGGAGGGGCACGGAGGCGGTGTTAAGGTCCACACCCACGGCGTTGACGGCGTCTTCGACCACGGCGTCGAGGGTTTTCGCCAGGGCGGTTTGGTTCACGTCGTGCTGGTATTGGCCCACCCCAATGGCCTTGGGGTCGATTTTCACCAGCTCGGCGAGGGGGTCTTGGATGCGGCGGGCGATAGAGACCGCACCCCGGAGGGACACATCCATGTCGGGGAATTCGGCGGCCGCGATCTCGGAGGCGGAGTACACGGAGGCCCCGGATTCGCTGACCACGACGGGCGTGGGTCGGGCACCGCCGGCCTTGGCAATGAGGTTGGCGACCTCGCCGGCGAGCTTTTCGGTTTCCCGACTGGCGGTACCATTGCCAATGGCGATGAGGTCCACATGGTGGGTGGCACATTCGTGGGCGAGAGCCTGCACCGCATGAGACCACTGGTTTTGGGGCTGGTGGGGGTGCACGATGAGGGTGCTGAGCACCTTGCCGGTGCCGTCAACCGTGGCGCACTTGACGCCGTTGCGGTAGCCGGGATCCAACCCCAGGGTGGCGCGTTGGCCGGCGGGGGCGGCGAGCAGCACATCCTTCAAGTTGCGGGCGAAAACTTCGAGGGCGGCCTCCTCGGCGGTTTCCTTCAGCCGCATGCGAATGTCTAGGCCGGAGGAAATATAGAGCTTGGTTTTCCACCCCCACCGGATGGCGTCCGCCAGCCACGAAGACGACGTATCCAGCTCGAACTGGTTGGCGATTATGCCGCAATAATGGTCGTCGTCACCAGCATTGAGATTGAGGTGTAAAACGCCTTCTTTCTCGCCCCGGAACAAAGCGAGAATCCGGTGAGACGGCAGGGAGGTGAAGGGTTCGGCGAAGCTGAAATAGTCGGTGAACTTCGCCCCGTCCTGCTCCTTGCCCTGAACGACCTGGCTTTCCATGCTGCCGGTGTTATACATGGTTTCCCGGAGCTCCCCCACCAGGTTGGCGTCAAGGGCAAACCGGTCGATGAGAATAGCGCGGGCCCCGTCGAGGGCCTTCTTGGGGTCCTCAAACCCGGCGCACACATAGGCTTCGGCCGCCGCCACGGGATCGCCATGGGGTTCGGCGATGAGCCTGTCGAGCAGCGGCTCCAGGCCGGCCTCCCGGGCCGCATCGGCCTTGGTTTTGCGGCGCTTCTTGTAGGGAAGATACAGGTCCTCCAGGCGGGCCTTAGTGTCGCAGGCCAGAATGAGGGCCTTCAGGTCGTCGGTGAGCTTGCCCTGCTCCTCGATGGCGGCCAGAATGGTTTGCTTCCGGTCCGCCAGCTCAGTGAGATACGTGGCACGCTCCTCAATGGTGCGCAGTTGGGTGTCGTCGAGGCCACCGGTGGCTTCTTTCCGATACCTGGCAATGAAGGGGACGGTGTTTCCCTCGGCGATAAGCCCAAGGGCCGCAAGAACATTGGCTTCGGGTACGTGTAATTCGGTGGCAATATGCGCGGCAATGTGGGGTGCGGTACTCGCTGAACTCATTGCTCGAAGTTTAGTAGATGTTCGACCACCATGGCGGCAGGCGGTATCGTGCCGAAGGTTGGCGTCGTCAAGCTTGGCGTGAAGCTTAAGCGGTGGAAAGATGTGGCGGAAAAGACTTTAGGTATTATTTCACTAAGTCACAGTTGTTCACCGTTGTGCTTTCACATTCAATTGGGGGATTTTAAGACAGAAATCCCACAAATCATGGCACTATGTAAACCATGAGCATTGTTGCGCGTACTATCAGCAATCGTCGTTTAGAAGAAAAATCAGCAATCCTTAAGCTGCTTCGTAGCCCACTTATGCCCGTTGTACTGGGGTTTGTTGCTGAACACTTTCCTCCTAGCACGAAGGCCCGGTCGGCCATTGAAATCTATGACCTCCTCGATGCCGACCTCAAAATGCTTCGCGCAGAAGGCTTGGAATTACCGCACGACCCCCAAACCTACATTACGGACTGGGTAAAGGCCGGCTGGCTGGTACGCCGCCCCGGCAATGCGGTCACGGGGGAAACCATCGAACCCAGCGCGACCACGCTCAACGCCCTAGACTCGGTAGAGAGCTGGCAGCACCCGCATTCGGCGGTGTCGGCGGCCCGAATTCATTCGATCGCGGACTCGTTGGAAAACCTCTCGCGGGAGTCGGACCCGGACATCAACACCCGATTGGCGCAGCTGGCGGAGGAAAAAGAGGCGTTGGAGCAACTCATAGCCGACACCGAACGGGGGTATTTTGAGGTGCTGTCGGCGGACCAAATCTCCGAACGGGTCCTCGACGTGCTGGAGTTGGCGGGCACGATCCCCGCCGATTTCGCCCAGGTGCGCACCGAACTGGAAGAAATCAACCGCACGCTGCGACGCCAGCTGTTAGAGCCGGAAGACAGCCGCGGGCAGATTTTGGACGATATTTTCCGCGGGGTGGACGTCATCGCCGAATCCGACGCGGGCCGTAGATTCCGCGACTTTTATACCGCACTGTTAGAGCACAAAAAATCGACGCCTATCGACGAGTGGATCACCAACATCCTCAACCGGGAAAGCGCCAAAGACCTCGACGCCACCATTGCCGACCATCTTCGACGGCTCTTCCAAGACCTGGAGTCGGAAGGCTACCAGGTGAACATGCTCATGACGGAACTCTCCCGATCGCTCCGCGACTATGTACGCACCCAAGACTTCACCGAAAACCGCCGCATGCTCGAACTGCTCCGCGAAACCCGGGCGCTGGCGGGACGCACCATCGAACACCAACACTTGGGTCCCCTGGTGCAGCTACACACCCCACTGACGCAGATCGGCATGAACATTCATTCCATCGACTCCCTGGAAATGAAAAACCTGGGCGAAGAAATGGTCGAAACCCTGCCCGTGCCGCTCGAAGAAGCCCACATTGATACCGAAGCTTTGTTCGAATCGGTGCGTGCCAGCGAGATTGATTTCGAAGAGCTACGCAGCCATATCACCGGCAGTGTGGATAAACGCGGCCAGGCTACCATCGGTGATGTGTTACAGGATTATCCGGCAACTCAAGGTTTAGCCAGCGTTGTTGGGCTATTGTATTTTGCCATGGCCAATGGTATCGCCTTGGAATCGTTGGAAACCGTCACCTGGGATGATAACGGCACCCCCATGCAAGCGGTCATCACCGGTTGGTTGTTCACCCACGACAATAATCTCTAACCTTAATCGAGGAAACCAGCAATAATTACAACCGGTTATTATGCGCAGCACACCACTCACCCAGACCAGCACCCGACCACAGAAAACACGGCACTATGACTAACAACACTCCCATAAACCACAACGACCAGAACGAGGAAGGCGAAGGCAAACACCGCAACTCTGGGGAACACAACTCCTTCCCGTTCATTGCCCCACGAGAAATCGAATCCCCCGCCCCCACACGTCACCGGGCGGAATTGGCGTACACAGACCGGTATTTCGGGGGAAGAAACGCCACCGGCCGTAATGATGCGGGCATAGTCAAAGCAGACATAGTGGAGGCGGAAATCATCGACGCCGAGGTACTCGACGTGCAATTCGACGACGACACCGACGCACCCCAAACCACCCATGGGTCGCGCCGGGCGTTGCATTACTCCGCCCACTCCCCTGCCGACGCTGATGTCGACACCGCCGATACTGCTGATGCCGCAGGTAACGTCGTTGACGATGCCGACGCCGAGGTAGAGACCACGGCGGAATCCGAACCGGGCCACACTGTTACGGTGCCGGAATCGCCCGCCGATCGACGTTTCACCGGGGCCGGAGCTACCGAGGCATCGGAACCACAACTTGAAGTGTCGCCTGAGGAAACCTCGGATGATGCGGCGGCTGCCGATAAGCCGTGGGACCGGGCGGCACAACCCGATGCCCGCCGCACCACCTCCGAGGTTGATGCTCACACCGACACCGACGATGACTTGGACCAGGAGGCTGCTGCGACCGACCCGGAGGGTAGCCCCGCCACCCTGCCGACGACAGATGCCGGCGAGAATACCGCACCCACCACCGGGTTGCGGAATCCCGGGTATGCCGGATTTGTCGGGGCAGGCCTTGAAAACCGGACGACTGACGAATATGCCGCCGATGGTGACACCGATGATGCCGGCGAATTGACCGACAACGACGACCCTCACGGTGAGTCGGATCATGACGATTTGGGTGTCGACGCCACCACTCCGGTCCGGGAAGCCCGCCACACTCCCCTGGAGATCCAGGAGGAGGCCCGAAAATTGGTGAACTCCATCAATGCCGCCGCCTCGTATGAAGACTTCGACGCCTACCCGACCCAAGGTGACAATCCCCAAGAAGAATTCCTCGATGATGACACGGCTGACCTGAGCGACGAAGACATAGTCGATGAGGCCCCCACCAGCGCCGACGCCACCGCCCCCACAACAGAGCCTGAAGCTGCCGAAGTTGCCGAAGATGTCACGGAGGCAGAGGAGTCACAGGCCAGCGAGCCAGCTTCGGCAGCGGTATCCGCGGTGGCGGAAACGCTAGCGGAAGCCAACGACGAGCCCGAGGATCTGACCCACACAAACCTGGCCGAGGAATCCGAAGAATCCGAGGAAGAAGAAGTAGAAGCAGCAGAGGTGCCGGCGGAAACGCCTGTGGAAGACGTCGACAAGCCCGAACCTGGCCAACCAACGCCGGAGCAACCCGCCACGCTCGTGACTCCCCCGGCCCAGCCCGCTGCCCCGACCGCAGCCCACGCCACCGCAAGCGCAGTAACCACAAACGCCGCCCCCGTCGAAACCGAAGATACTTTCGATTGGATGGAGGACGATTATGTCCACACCAGCATTGGTGGCGACAACCTGTGGGACTCCGACGCCGGCACGCTCAGCTTCGACTCCCGGCGCGCCCTCGTCCAGCTGCTCCAGGGACCCCTTGTGCGGGCGGAACAGCATCCCCCCATTTGGAAGGCCATCCTGAGTGACGAAACCGCACTGCGGCAGCGCCTGGCCGACATGTTCCTCGATCTTGTCGTTGACGAGGATGCCGGCATTGCGTTTACCCGCATTGCCAACTCCGGCAACCCCATTCGGGTGGGCAAGGAGCATTATGTGGACATGCCCCACGTCCTGCGGGTGAAAACCCTCACCATTATCGACACGATTGTGCTGCTGGATCTCCGCACCCGGCTGGGGCTGGCGGTACCGGGCGAACGGGTCATTGTTGACCAGGAAGAACTGCGGGAAAATGCGTCACAATTCCGCGCATTGGACGACCGGGATGAGGCGACTTTTAATCGGCGGTTTGATGCGTCTTTAGACCGGATGCGCCGCGACTATAGTTTGCTGGGGGACACCGAAACCGAGGGTCGCTACGAAGTGTCACCAGCACTCAAACATATTTTCGACGCCCAGACAGTGGCGGGAATCAAAGCAGAGTTCGAAGAGCTCTTAGCCAGGGAGGAATCCAAGTGATAACGCAACCAACATACGATCGAGAAATAGTTCACGCCGATCAATGGCGGTTATCCCGGATTCAATTAGTGAACTGGGGCACATTCGACGGCATCGTAGATATCCCGGTGTCGCGTCGAGGATTCCTCGTCACCGGCGGTTCTGGTAGCGGTAAATCGACGCTCATTGACGCGATTTCAGCGGTGTTGGTACCGTCGGATCGGCTCCGGTTTAATGCGGCGGCCCAGCACGAGGCGCGCCGCGGCAAGGGCAGAGATCTGGTGTCGTATATTCGGGGTGCGTGGCGGACCACGGAGGACCCGGATTTGGGCATGGTGGTGGCGCAGTACCTGCGACCCAAGGCGACGTTTTCGATTATTGTCCTGACCTATTCGAACGGGATGGGCTTGTGCCGCAGTCTCACCGGCCTGTTTTATTTGAAGTCGGGTGATAATAATCCGGCGAATGTGGTGCGGCTGTTTGGGGTGTTCCCGGAGCAGGTTGTTGAGGCCCAGGCGTTTATCCCGTTTTTGGCAAAGGGCCTGGATAAGCGGGGTATTAAAAAGGAATTTTCTTCCGCAAGTTTTTTCGAGGATCACGCGCCGTTTGCGGAAATGTTCCGGCCACTATTGGGGATTTCCAGCATGGAGGCCCAACTGCTGCTGCAGCGCACCCAGTCGGCGAAATCGTTGGATAACTTGGATCATTTGTTCCGGGAGTTCATGTTGGTGGAGCCGGACACGTTCGCGTATGCGCGGACCGCGGTGGAGCAGTTCGCCGACTTGGAGTCCGCATACGAGCGGGTGCAGGATGTGAAGGCGCAGGTTGAGGCGCTGAGTCCCCTGGAGCAGTTGCATAAGCAGGTGCTGACGGCGCAGGCGGAGATTGCCTCCACCACATCGTTGCAGCGGGCGCTGCCGTCGGTGGCGAATCAGCTGAAGATTGCGGAGTTGGAGGACGCGCAGGTCGCCGCGGAGATCACGCTGGAGCAGGCGCAGGTCGCCAACACGAAGGCGACGGAAAAATACCGGTATGCGTTGGAGGAGTTTTCCCAGGCCAACCAGGCGATGAATAGTGCCGATGGGGGCCGGGTGGAGAACCTGCAAATGCTGGTGGGCCACCATAAGCAGCAGCTGGCGGAGCGCCGCAAGGCGTATGCGAACCTCCAGAAACGCATCGAGTCGCATGGTGGGGTGATGCCCACGACGGTGTCGGAGTTTAACGACCTGATTAATTCGGCAAAGGTGAGCATTGCGGAGCACCCGGCGAACATGGAGCGGCTGAATCGGGACTTGGCGCAGTCGTTCGTGAGTTTGGACCAGGCCACCAATGAGGTGTCCACGTTGCAGCAGGAGTTGGAGGTTGTCGCCGCCAATAACAGCAATATTGATGCGAGGTTTTTGGCCCGCCGGGAGGCGATCTGCGACGAGTTCAATATTAAGGAATCCGAACTCCCGTTCGCCGGCGAATTGATTGATATTGTGCCGTCCGAAAGCGAGTGGGAGCCGGTGATTCAACGGTTGTTGGCGGATTTTGCCCACGAGCTTTTGGTGCCGGTCCGGTATTATCCGGCGGTGCAGAACTATATTAACCGCACCCATTGGGGCGTGAGGCTCCGGTTTAGCAGTATTGATTCGTCCCATAGTTATCCGAATCCGCGGGTGCACCCGCAGAGCCTGGTTCGTAAGGTTGACGTGGTTGACCACGAGTTTAGTGCCTGGGTGAGCCACGAGCTTGCCACCCGCTACAGCTATGTGTGTGTGAATAATCCGGGTGATTTGGATCGGCTCGACCCGCATGAAAAGGGTGTGACGCGCAGTGGTTTGGTGCGGCAAGCATTTCGACGTTCGGATCCGACAAGCCGGCTGCAGAAAAATGATGTGCACGCCCTAGGGGACCGGGTCTACTACCGGCTGGGCTCGAACAATCAGGCGAAAGTGGAGTTGCTGCGGAAGCATTTGTCGGGTGCGCAAACCACCCTGAAGGCCCGGCAGAACGAGAATCAGCTGATTCATTCCCGCATCGCCCAGGAGAACGCCCAGGTGCAGTTCGCACTCAGCATTGTGGACGAGGAGTGGGAGAACCTCGACACCGCGATCATTGACGAGCACATCGAATCCCTCAACCAGCAGTTGGAGCAGTTGACGGAAAACCCGGATGTGAAGACGCTGACGGAGAACGCGCAGCAGGCGGAGCAGAAGCTGCAGGATGCCCAGGAACAAATGCAGTTGTGCAACCGTAATGTGGGTGCGGCGCAGCACACCCTGGATGGGATTCAGGCATCGCTGGCGGAGGCGAACGCCGAGGCCACGATTGATGTGGATGATGCCACGTTCACCACAGTGCATAAGCTGTTCCTGCGGCATACTCGCCGGGTGACGTCGAAGAATGTGGACAAGCTGATGACCATTTTGACGAATGAGTTTTCGGCGAACCTCAAGAAGAATAATGAGACGTTAAACACGGCGAATAATAAGATCACTATCCGGTTGACGTCGTATATTGAGCGGTGGCCGGCGGAGCGGGCCGACCTGGAGGCCACACCGGACTTCATCACCGAGGCGTTGGCGAAGCTGCAACAGCTCAAGGGTGAGCGGTTGGCGGAGTTCACGAACCAGTTCCGGGCGCTCATTAACGACATGTCGACCCGGAATTTGGCGGACATTTCCCACCGGCTGCGGCAGGCACAGAACGAGATTCGGGAACGGATCGCGCCGGTGAATCATTCGCTCGCCAGTTCGGAGTTTTCGGAGGGCCGGTTCCTGCGCATTGATGTGCGGGATGCCCGCGGCGAGGTGGTGACCACGTTCCAACGCCAGCTTGATGAGGCCGTCAGCGGCGGCATGAACGAGCAAAACGATGCCGAGGCGGAGCAGCGCTACCACAACATTGCCACGCTGATTAAGCGCCTGGGTTCGAAGGAGGCGGGCGATGTACGCTGGCAGAAGGCCGTGCTTGACACCCGCCGGCATGTGAGTTTCGTTGGTGTCGAGGTGGATGAGGACGGCACGGTGCTCAACACCTATGTGGACTCGTCGGTGCTGTCCGGCGGGCAGGCCCAAAAGCTGGTGTTCTTCTGCCTGGCTGCCGCCCTGCGCTACCAGTTGGCCAAGCCGGACGCCCAATACCCCAGCTACGCCACGGTGGTGCTCGATGAGGCGTTCGACCGGGCGGACCCCACCTACACGCAGCGGGCCATGAACGTGTTTGATGCGTTCGGGTTCCACATGATTTTGGCAACCCCCCTGAAGCTGATCCAGACGCTCAGCCAATATGTGGGGAACACGGTGGTGGTGAGCTACGACGAGTCCCCGAACGAGTTGGGTCAGGTGCGGGGCCGGTCGTCGATTTCCCGCATTGATTTCGGCAAGGCTACCGGCTAGGTTTCCACTTGACGACGCCCCAAGGTGGGTACACTGGGGCGTCATGCATGAGAAAACCGATCTCCCCCAGCCCGGGGTGTGGCACATTCCCGGCTCGGGCCAAACCACGATCACCATAGATTTGGTGCACGAATATAATAAGATCACCCCCTCGGACCGGGAGGCCTTGGACCGGTTATTGCGGCAGATCATTCACCCGGCGAGCGGGCCGTGCCGAGTGCAACCGCCTATGATGATCGAATATGGGGTGAACACCACCATTGGACCAAACACGTTCATTAATTTTGGGGTCACCATCTTGGACACCACCACGGTCACCATTGGTGAGTGGGTGCAGATTGGGCCGAACTGTAACCTGATTACGGTCACCCACCCGGTGGATGATTACGAGATGCGCCGGGAGGGTTGGGAGATCGCCCACCCGATTACGATCGGCAATGGTGTGTGGCTTGGGGCTAACGTCACGGTGCTGCCCGGGGTGACCATTGGGGATAACGCGGTAATCGGGGCAGGCAGCGTGGTGACCAAGGACATTCCCGCCAACGCGATTGCCATGGGTGTGCCAGCCCGGGTAACGAGGTTTGTCGACCCGCAACGCTCGGAGCGGAACCAGCTTCGGGAGCAATAATCGCCGCCACGTCTTTCAGGGGATATTGGTAAGGAACATGGCTCGGCTCGTCGGTGCCCGAATAGCCTTCACCTGAAATCAGAGTGAACCTGACCCCAACTGTGTTAGTGAGGAATTACCACCATGCCCCGAGGAGGACTAGTCTCTCTGCATGCCAGTCCGCACCCCCACTAATGAATCCTGACATTCTAACCTTTGAACACAGCACATCCTAGTATGAATCCATGGGACATATTAAAGACATTTCGCTATAGCTGAGAGGATGGGTTGCTGTGGCTTTTTATCATCGTGTGTTTTCTCCCGAGCTGATTGCGGCGATTCATGCAGCATCAGCCCAGATGGGCCCGTTTGAGTTAACAAGGCAGCTTTTGTATTTCTACATGTCGAAACGAGGGATTTTTGATGACGAAATGTGGGAGTGCGTGCATGAGTTATCGGAATCATCGTTTAGTGATGCCAACTATAGTGATCGGTTAGATCAGTTATATGAGAAGTATGCCCCTGAATTTTATTCGGAAGATAGGGCGCTTGACCCCCGGAAAGAACCCGAACGATGGAACGAAGCAGACGTAGCGGTGACGGTTACTGACGGCTTGTCTTATGGGTTGCAGGATCCCGTGAGGTATCTCCCGTTTAATATTTGCTATAACGCGAAAGACTATCAGTGGGGATTTGATCAGATCCAGGAAACTATCGAAAACCTCGCTTATGCGTCCAGGTTCCAGCATGGTCTCCCGCCGGAGTTGGTGGCCGAAATTGATGCTGCAACCGTGAAATTTGGCCCGTTGGGGTTTACGAAGAAATTCCTTTTCAGCCATTTGCTGGATCATGGGATACGCAGTGGTGAAGTATGGGACTGCGTAGCAAAACTATCTAAATCCTCCCACAAGAATTCCTCGTATATCGGCCGGCTTGAACGGTTGTCGAAGAAATATGATGAGGATTATTACTCGGACATCGACTACGAACCGGAACAGCTGAAAACGCTTGTTGCACGCATGTCCGTGATAGATGGCATCCTGCGTAGCCTGGATGGCCCAATAGCAGAACTACCCTATCATGCCTGCTATGCCATGTTGGATTCCCGTTGGGACTTCGGCAAACTGATTGAAAAGGTGAAAAGTTTAGAATAATTTTCGAGCAGCTGGAACGCAATGCCCATCGAAAAGATAGAAGGGATCCTGGCCACAGTAATGTCTAGACTATTAATTACAGTACACGAGATAATGTTCGACCAGTTATTCTCAAACCTTATTTTCCCAATGGCTAAATGACCTTTATGGTAGAAAGTTGTTAATTATGCGTGTTGGTTTTTCTCCTGAGCTGAATGCTGCTATTGATGCTGGGTTGGCTAAGTATGG
>ERZ773055.632-NODE-632-length-19645-cov-4.805666_pt1 | contig 19645 bp, 15 predicted proteins | sample MGYA00580515_ERZ773055 | MGnify/ENA primary metagenome ERZ773055 (study PRJEB29015, sample SAMEA2737993) | human oral metagenome | biome: human oral; feature: human-associated habitat; material: dental | place: China | collected 2064 ...
CGCTCGATGAGCTTCCGCAGCTGATCAACGTCCTAAAGGGCGAAATGAGCATCGTTGGTCCTCGCCCGTGCGCGCAATACGAGCGCAAGGATATGGGTGAATATGCAGATCTAATTCTGGCCGTCAAGCCCGGTATTACTGGGCTTTGGCAGGTGAGCGGGCGTAGCGACGTGGATTTTGCGACCAGGGCCGGTATGGATACGTGGTATATGAAAAACTGGTCGATCTGGAACGACATCGTGATAATCATAAAAACCTTTAAGGTGGTCCTTGTTCGCGAGGGCGCAATTTAAATTTTAATTTGGAGAAGAAATATGCAACAGAATTATTATGAAGACGATGAGATTGATTTGCTAGATTTGGCAAAAAAGATATGGAAATATAAAAAGCAAATTTGTATAGTAACTTGTGGATTTATTGCGATTGGGCTTTTGTACATTCTATTTGCTACTCCGTGGTATAAAGCAACGGCGGCGGTAGAAACCGCCTATTATAATAATGAAACTGGTATGCCACAGTATATAACCGAAAGATCCGTTCGGATGCATGAGCTTAGAGTAAAATATATTGATGGACTAAAGGATATTAAGGATAAGAACGTAACGGTTGATAGTATCGTCGCCGATAAAGATAGCGCCAATATATTTATTATAACGGCGTTTGCCAAATCAAACGAATTACTAAAAAAACAGATAGATGAGATGGTGGCAGATTTAAGCAAAGAAGATGCTATAGTTTTAGATGAATATAAAAAGGCTATACGCGAACAATTGGTAAGTATTGATTCGCAGATAAGTTATTTAAAAAATGATAAAATTCGTAATTTAAAAGAACGCATAGAATATTTAAAAGGTGTTCAGATAGCCAAAATAGATGATCAAATAGACATGTTGAACAAGAAAGAAAAGCTTAGCGATGCTGGCGAATTAAAACTGATGGAGTTAATGAATATAAAAGACAAAATTTTAAACGACAATGTACCTAAAATAAGTGACGAAATGAGTGCTATAACTCTAGTACAAATTCCTGATTTAATGAAGAAAAAGAGTATTATAGAAAGTAGGCTTTCTGATTTTAATTTTAAAACTTCTCATATAATTTCTAATATAGTTTTATCTGATCGCCCAGCAAAGCCTAAAAAACTAATCATTTTAGCAATATCTGCAATAATAGGACTTATGCTTTCTACCTTTGTAGTATTGGTTTATGATAAATTTAAAACCTGCAATTCCGAAAATAGATAAATTTTAAATAATTTATTTCTATATTGGGGTGTTACGGTTGAATGTAAAGGCTGCTTTGATAAAACTCCATACTGCGGCGCTTTATATGGAATATTATGTTGCACAAACTCTAGTAAAATAGTATTGACATTAAATTAGCAAATACTATTTTACTAAAGAGTAAGAATGACATTTAGCTATTACAGTATCAAAGCTAGAATTGTTTTTTGCTTTTTGACTATGACTATTAAATTTCATCTATGCATCGAACTCTATCGCTTGGATACATTATCGAAAAAGCCATTTATTACTATCGAGTGGCCCTAATTTGCATTTACAAAAGCATCGTAATTATAAATTTAGCGTATTAATTAAAAAGCACCGGTTAGAATTCTATAATTGTAAAGGATTATTGGTGTCCCGTGTAGTATCTATGCAACTTTTAAAAACGCCCCATAATACGCGATTACAGAATATCGCTCTATAGTCTTTAAAGACTATATAACAAAATTTGCTATCTCTTAAGGAGACTTTAAATAATAAGCAAAAATGGGTTAAAACCTATAGACCTTAAGAAATTTAGCTTAAGCTTTGTAGCAGCTTAAGGCTTAAACCCTTAAGTAGGCTAATTAAACACAATTTTTACTTAGTGCTTTAAACGCTTATCCATAAAACATATTCTTATTGGTATAAATAATACAATAGATAAAGCTTAAGACACTATTTTTGTCCTTATGCGTCGGAGATTATATTAGAAAGATCTTAAAAGCTACTTAGTCGAAATTTATTGATACTCTTTTTGAGCTTTCTCTCTTAGCTGAAAAGTCCCTAAAAGCCCTTAAGCTTCTTTAAAATCATAACGGGCAGGGAAACTTGATAGAGTGGACTAGCTCGATAGTCTTCTAAAATTCTTTAAAAGTATGGGCAAGCGATGCAATTTCCTACACATTGCCAAGATTTCTAAAATACAGAGGGTATGATTCAAAATTTAAGTAGATAGGTAAAATGTAGCGAAATGAAGGGAGACAAATCAAGCGCGGCAAGAGTAGCTAGAATAATAAAGAACACTAAAGTGTTTATTCACATACTAACAAACACCAAAACAGTTACCCAGCAAATATGAAATAAACAAATAATATAGGAATGTCAAAGAGCAATGTAAAGACCAAATAATGAATAAAAGGATAAAGCAGACATTCTAAAAGCTTTATGCACTTATAGCGCTAAAAGCAAGCATCAAGGCTTAATAGTTGCAGCGATTAAAGCATTAAAGCATCAAGGTGTTAAGGTGTTAAAGCACTTAAATGTTATTTCAAAGTAAAGCTTAAAGTGCAGCGCTTGAAGCAGCCGTGGCTTTTTAAGTAGCAACTCAATACATCGGGCACACAAAGTAGTAATAAGGCTCAATGATGATAAAAGTATTAATAAAGGTAAGTAAATCGGGAATAGTAGACATAAGTATAACAAGCAAATCAAGTATAGTAAGCATAATAGAAAGTAAATCAAGCATAATAAAGAAACGGAGGATATCTACACGATCCGCTTGATCGCAAATATATCTGAAAGCAGCAAAAATATTAAAAGAATAAGTAAATCAAGCGAATTGAGCCTGGCATGAATAATAAAGGAGTGCAAGAATGTGCTCTACTATTCAAATCAGACTAAACGCCGGGCAAAACGCTCAATACCCATATATCCGCATACACCAAGATATTCAATAATTGTAAAAAAGCTAAGAAGCTGGATAAACCATACACGGCAAAGAGCCTATGAATATAATATAAATCGAAATTTAAACAAAGCTGCATAAATTTAAACAAGAAGCATATAAGCAAATTTTATGAAAATCCATATAAAATAACTGAGATATGCTCAAAAATCATCGCATTACGAATACTGGTGCAATACCTCAATGACGATATGGGCAAAATACTACCGCTGGCAGTCACTGCATTATACATATCAGCATAGCTATAACCAAGAACCAGACTGAGATTAAAAGATGCCGTACTAAATATCAAAGTACTCTAAACTGGACTAAGATTAAAAACATTATAAGGTGCTATAAATTCTAATAAGCAACAAATAAACGACGATGCTTTAACGACGGCAATACTCAAATATACAAACTAGCCCCAAACGATTAAACATTACTCAATAACATTACCAAATAACGCAACCCGTTAAAAGTTATACGGGAATTTGAAGTAAAATTTATTAAGATTAAGATGCAAGCGGCGAAATCTTGCTCATCAACACATCAAAAAGCTATACCAAATTTAAAGCCTACTCCAAAAAAGCAGAGGAAGCTTTTCAAGGATAAGGACAAGAATATAAAACGCTCCACGCCATATAGTATTAAAGCACATCATAGTATTAAAACATCTCATAATATTAAAAGAAGTCATAGAGAGCATTGCAATCACAAAGAGATAATATCTTTTAGGCTTATAGCTTTTATATTTATGTTATGATTAAAAATACATAGATGTATTTTCAAATTTACGTGTAGCTGTAATATACAAAAAATACCGCCCAAAAAAAGAGAACTCCTATAAAGCTCTAAAACGTCTCAAAAGAGTTAAATAGGGTAAAACACGACGGAAAGACACACTATAAATATCCGTCAAGAGCCTATCGCCTCTTGACGGATATCCCCAGCCCTAGGGCATTTATAGCTTGCATATGGTACGCTTCATGGCGTAAAATGAGACGGGTGGGAAAGCAGATGGGACGATCGCTTTACGGAATTTGTTCTATTTGCTATTGTGTTACGCTTTCTCTGTCATAATTTTCGCCGACGACGATATTCGAGATACGCTCTTTCAATTCCGAGATCGTGCGCGAGAGACAGACGATCGCCATGATTTCGCTTGCGACGGAAATGCAAAAGCGATCTCCCCGTGGCACTCCGTTCATTCTGCCGCCGAGTCCGACGATGCTGCGCAGTTCGCGGTCGTTGAGATCGACGCACCGCTTCCACGAAATCGTGCGGGGATCTATTTTGAGTTCGTTGCCGTGATGAATGTGATTATCGACCAGAGCCGCAATCAAATTGTTTGCTACGGAAATCGCATGGATATCGCCGGTAAAGTGCAGATTGATTTCTTCCATCGTAACAATCTGCGCCCTTCCGCTACCGCACGCACCACCCTTTATGCCGAAGCAGGGGCCTAAAGACGGCTCTCTGAGCACAAGCACCGTTTTTTCCCGATCCTATTGAGTGCATCGGCAAGCCCTATCGAAACGGTCGACTTTCCCTCCCCCGTACTCGTCGGCGTTACGGCGGTAACGAGGATGAGGCGCGCGCTTGCGTCCAGAGCGCGTTTTCGTAAAGCACGAAGCGTTTCTGCGATGAGTTTCGCTTTGTACTGTCCGAACGGTTCGATTCCGTCCGCATCAATGCCGATGCGCTGTGCGATGTCCGCGATCGGAAGCATTCGATTTTTTTTGCGCTATTTCGATATCCGACAACATAACATAATTATATGCGCGAACGCGGGCTTTTGTAAATCGCTTTACACGACGCTTTAAACTTGACAATGTAAAGTTTTTACGCTATTATCTTGACACTGTAAAGATTAAAAGGGAGTACTTATGCAAAAATTGAATTTGCCGTATCACCGCGAAGGATTAAAAAATCTTTTAATCGAAAAAGGTATCGAAATCGTCAATACCGACGGGCTACAGTCTTTTTCGCTGAGAAAAGCGGCGACGGCCTGCAAGGTAAGCCATGCCGCCCCATACAGTCATTTTCACAACAAAGAAGAATTGCTCAACGCGATGCAGCTGCACATCACTGAGCGCTTTTCGAAAACGCTCGAAGCCGCGATCGCCGAAAACAAAAAGCCTTCCGAATTGTTAAAAAATTTGGGCACGGCCTATGTTTCTTTTTTTATTGAAAATCCCGCCTATTTTCAATTTTTGTATTCAAAGTCGGACATAAAGGTCGATTTAACTTTATCCGTGCCGGATGAAGAAAACTATGCGCCTTTTATCCTGTATAAAAACAGCGTCCTGTCATTGCTTACGCAAAATAAAGTCCCGAAAAAAAAGCAAATCGATATTTTAATAACGATATGGGCTTTTATTCACGGACTTACGGCGTTGGCGACAATGAAAAACGTGTGCTACGACAAAAATTGGAAAGAAAAAATCGGCGATTTTATGGACGTGCTCGAGCCGTCATTTTTAAAGTAAGGGCACAAGAGGTACGATATGAACGGAATGTATTTCAGCGGAACGGGAAACACAAAATACTGTACGGAAGCGTTTGCACAAGCGACCGGCGGCAGGGCTTGCAGCATGGAATCGGACGAAGCGCTTGAAATCTTACGCGCATCGGATGAAATCGCGCTCGGTTATCCTATTTACTTCAGCGATATTCCGCGCATTGTAAAAGCGTTTATTTTAAAGCATGCCGATATGTTCCGCGGAAAGCGCGTTTTTGTGATCGCAACGATGGGTCTTTTCAGCGGAGACGGCGCGGGGCTTGCGGCCAGGCTGCTCCGAAAATGCGGAGCCGCCGTTACCGGAGGCTTACATCTGCACATGCCGGATTGTATCGCCGATGTAAAGCTTTTAAAAAAAACGCCGAAAGAAAACAGGGGGCTCATAGCGGCGGCGCAAAAAAAGATTTTGCAAGCGGCGGAAGGCATAAAGCGGGGAATCTATCCGAAAGACGGCTTATCGTTTTTTCACAGAATCGCAGGCTTATTCGGCCAGCGCCTGTGGTTTAAAATGCATGCGAAAAAACTGGCCGAACGGCTCAAAATCAAAACGGACCGCTGCATCGGCTGCGGCATATGCGCGGCACACTGCCCGACAAAGTCATTATATATCGAAAACAGTAAAGCCGTGTTTTATCCCGGAAACTGCACGATATGCTACCGCTGCATAAACAACTGCCCGGCGAAGGCGATCACGCTTATCGGTACGGACGTATTCGAGCAGTGCCGCTTTGACAATTATGCAAAAAAGGAAACACTATGAAAAAACTGTTCACTTTATTTTTCTGCGCGATGATTTTCAACCCGTCGTATTCCCTGTATTCCCAAACGGCGGACGGCGAAGTGTTCTTTGACACGGAAATCGTCGTTACCGGCATAAAAGAAAAGTCGGGAACAATCGTTATCAGTATCCACGATTCCTCCGAAAGTTTTCGCAAACGTCTTCCGTATAGAACCGCCGAAACGGCAGCTGACGGAGAAAAGGCGGTATATCGCATACGGCTCAAAGCCGGAGAGTATGCGTTTTGCGTTTATCACGATGTCAACGGCGACGGAAAACTGAATACGAACGCGATCGGCATACCGAAAGAGCCGTTCGGATTCAGCAATTACGACGGCAAAGGCCCGCCCGGCAATTTCAAAAAACACAAGGTTTTTATAGACGGCACGGCGACGGTAACCATCCCCTTGGTAAAAATGAATTAATCCTTAAAATCAACGTTTCGGCAGTCGCACAATCCGCACTCAAAGAACAATTGGGCGTACAGTGCTGAAACGCGCGCGCAAGTTCTCAAATTCGGTATAGCAGTTCGATTTCGTCTTCGGAAAGTTCATGCCAATCGCCTTTCGCGAAGCTTTCATCCAGCCGAAGCGCGCCGATCGCGATGCGCTTCAGATAGACGACTTCGTTTCCGAGCGCGGAAAAGATGCGCTTTACTTCGTGAAATTTTCCTTCACAGATCGTAAGCGTACATTCGTCTTTTTCATCGCCGCTGCCGAGCCACACAAGCTCCGCGCTTTTGCAGTCGGCTTCTTTTTCTCTTCCTTCAGGCTCCATGTGCATGCCTTGCGCACATTTGCAAACGTATGCCGCCCCTTCTTCGCTTCGAACTTTTTTGCTAGGCGCACAACATACGTTTTTCCGCATTCGCTTTTCGGAGCAGTGATGCGGTGTGTGAGCGCTCCATCGGTCGTCAGAATAAGTAAACCTTCGGTATCGCAGTCGAGCCTTCCGATCGTATGCAGATTTTCTTCGAAAAAAGGCGTGCGGTATGGATCGCCTAGCAAATCGAAAACCGTTTCGTAAAGCCCGTCGCGCTTTGCACACACGAATCCCGAAGGCTTATGTATCATGAGATAGACGGCTTTGCGAACTTCGATTCTTTTGCCCCGTACGGCGACGACATCGTTCTCGTCATCGATGCGGATCGATGCGTCGGATACGCTGTTACCGTTTACCGTCACGGCGTCCGAGCGGAGCAGTTTTTTTACGGAAGAGCGGGAACCCAAGCCCCCGTGAGACAGTAATTTGTCGAGGCGGATCATAAGCGCCTACTTTATGCGCTTTTCGATCGGAACGTAATCGCGCACGTCGCACACGTTTTTGTACGCCGGCCGGTAAATTCTGCCGCCTGCGACGATCTCTTCGATGCGGTGCGCGCTCCAGCCCGCAATGCGCGAAATCGCAAAAATGGGCGTGTAGAGTTCACGCGGGATATTGAGCATCGAATACACAAAGCCGGAATAAAAATCGACGTTCGGGCAGATCTTTTTTTTCACCTTCGTGCACTTCGGCAAGCACGTCGGGAGAAATTTTCGCGATAAGGTCATAGAGGCGGAATTCCGCTTCGCACTTTTTTCTTTTGTAAGCTTGGAAGCCTTTTCGTGCAAAAGCACCGCCCTCGGATCGTCGATCGTATACACCGCGTGCCTCGGTCTTTAAATTTTTAAGACGGCAAACTTAAAATTTCCTCATCCGTTTTATAAAATTTTAATCCCCTTTCGTATAAAATGCATTAAAATTTCATTTATAAAGAGCTTGCTTTGAATAAATTTGCGATTACCCCTATTCTAATCACCTTGGCTTTAACTATCGGTGCGGATTTCTTAAACGCAGCGAATAAATTTAGCTCCGCTTCATCAAAACCTGCCTCAAATAAAACGTCTACTCAAAACCAAGCAGCCGCGCAAAACACTCAAAGCGCCTTAGAAAAATATCTCTCCACCCCGGAGGTAGGTTCTAAGCAAGATAATTCGCAAGACGCTTCTAAAGGTTCAAGCTCCAAAGCTAAAGCCGAAGCCAAAGCCCCTACTAAAATTTACAGACTAGACAGATCAAAAATACGAGATATAAATCAAAAAAGATTGGACGGACAGCTTGATTCAAATTCAAAGGCAGCTCTAAACTCCTTCTCTTTTGACGCCTTATTAGAGCACACTTTAGCTAATTCTCCGAGTTTAAATTTAACCAGACTCGATGTACAAAGCGCTCGCAACGAGCTAGAGTATCAAAAGGCCTCACGCTATCCCGAGTTTGGAATTAATGCCAATAGCGAATACGCTAAACGCTACGGCGCTCGCTACAACTCCGTGCAGATTGGCGACGATAGCCTGGTCTCGCAAAGCGGCTACGGAGATTCCCTCTCTTTAGTACTGCGCCAAGATATATTTAAATTCGGCGCGGATGAGTTAGCGATCGAAGCTGCCGAAGAGAATATCAAACAAGCAGATCTTAAAAGATGCTCTGCTTATATGGATGGCTCGATTAAGCTTTTGGAGCTTTACGATGAGGCGCTCGGATATAAAAACAGAATAGAAATTTACGAGCGGTTAAAAGATGCCTACGAGATGCTTTATATCTATGAAAAGAGACTATCGGGCGCAGGAGAGTTAGGTAAAACAGCTCTGGCAGATCAAGCCATAGCATTAGCCGATACGAGCTATGAACTGTCTCAATTAGAACTAAACGCAAATAATGTTTTAAATAAAATTTACTCGCTTTCCGGAGTTAAAATTCCAAACGTGTTTTATCTTTCGGATCTAGGCGGAGCCAATAGTATCAACTCAGACTTCGTACCCTTTGAAGATAGCGTAATCGCTAAAGGATTTGATCATGAATTGGCTGCAAATGAGCTAAGTATGAGATCACAAGAAAGACTTTATTATCCTACCGTTTCGCTCTACGGCAGATACGATCTTTACGGCAGCGATAGAGACGACTTTAGCCGCGCCGGAAAGGATGTCAAAAGACATGGATATAGAGCGGGACTTACGGTGCATATGAGCCTATTTGACGGAGGCAAGCGCGCCGCACAGATTAAAGAAAAAGAGATCAATAAAGAGAGGATTTTATCTAAAAAGGAAGAAGCTAGATTAGAATACGAAAAGCAGATCGCAGATCTTAAACTCTTTCTATCTAAAAAAGATGAATACGATAAAATCCTATCCAATTCCTCTAAAATTTCAAAAGATATCCTAACTATGCAAAAGAGATTAAATGCCGGTAACGAAAGCTCAAAGATAGATGTCTTAAACTCCCTAATAGCTTCTTTAAAAAAGGAATTAGCTCTAAAAGAACATACGCAAAAAGCTAGCTTTAATATCAAAAAAGCGGAGCTAATGTCTAGATACGGAAGGTGTGAGTAGGCCGTTTGGGGTAGCCAAGTAGATGATTTGGTAGTTAGCCCAATAGATAGTTTAAGCGGCTATGGCGTTTTAACATAGCGTCTTGCATTTGGCTTTAGGCTTTGTATCTTGCAGCGCTGCGAAGTAAAATTTTAAAATTTAGAGTAGTAAAAGACCTAAAATTGGGTAGGGCAAAGCGACTCTAAATTTTAAATATACCGTAAGAATAAAATAGTAAAATATAGTCAATATTCTTTACTATGGTGGTTGCAAAAGCTCTTCAATAACGTGAGCACTAAATAAGATGTTAGAAGTGGCCACCAAAGCAAATATTAAAATAAATATTTATAGCGAAATATGGGAAATGGGGGACAAAAATCCTCGTCTAACAAGTCTAGAAAGGCAATAAATCTGAAAATAAAGGATAATAAAATGTCAAAAATTACAGTTTATATAGATGTTAGAAGGATGCGTGTATATTTTCAGGCATTACGGATGGTAATGAAATATTATATAGGTTTCTTACCAAATAAAATAAGCATATTAAAGAATGATGTTAATTTCATAGGCAAGTTTAAGTAAGATAAAAATATAAATAAGGAGAATTTAAATTATGATGAATTTTAACAGTAAACAGAAATCTCTAATTTTTATATTTTTATTGTTTATTGTTATTTATAGTATTATAAATTGGAAACCAATTCAAAACCCAGTAATATATAAAAAAGCTCAAGCTATTAATATTTCCAATAAAGATAATATTTTAGATATAAATATTACTATAGATAAAGAAGCATTTTATATACTATACCTTATATATCCGTATAATATAGGAAAAATTGAAGAAGACAATATGAATATAGGGCATAATAACAACATGACCTTGGGGCTTACAATAACCCCGTTTAATATGAAACAAACGGATTGGAGATATTTTAAAGAAAGCGATAAAAATATATATCCTGATAATGCTAGAATTTTAGAACATAAAGATAATTTTAATACTATTTTTAGTTTTCCCAAAGATGTTTATGATTTTATTGCTACCGCCCCGAATGGCACGAACGGTAAGTATAAAAGGATAGCTATAGTAAAACTACAAAAAGGTAAATATAATATAAAGTTAGAATTTTTAAATAGCATGGCATTAGAGGTCAAGAATATAATATATCTAGAAATAGAAGAAATGCAAAAAGAACGATTTTTTAGATTTTAATTTATAAGGGAGACGAAATGTCAAAATATAGACTAACAGTAAATATAGAGGTAGCGCTAACAGCTTATACAAATTATGAGACCATGCACATAGGTGCATCAATTGCTGGGCATATGTGGTATGGTGTTCAAAAAGATAACGAAGCCGAGCATCAATTTGGCTTTGCATCAAAAAATGGTGAGCCATTTGGCGCCGGCAAAATAGTAACCAACGACGGTAAGTCATATGCCGGTAAACCATATTATTCAAGAACCGTAGAAATAACAGAAGAACAATATAATAAATTAATGGAGCATTCAGCAACTTTCGATAGCAGTAAATACGATGTTTTAAAAAATAATTGTATAAAATTTACTTGGGATGGACTTGAAAAGGCGGGATTTAATACAGGTGGCTTTAAGGGAATGTTTTTGCCTGATCAAAATATTGAGTATATAGATAAATTATTTGATAATCCCGATAGTTTTGGAAAAGATGCCATTAATAAATATAATAAATACCCGACATCTTTAAATTCTCTTGGAATTACACCGGCAGATAATCTACCTTCTCAAGTGCTAGATTCTATTAAAACTTCTCTTATAGCTACATTAGGATTAGTTGTTGATGGATGGGAAAAAATAATAACGCTTTCACTTAATGGATGGATTGATATCATTAATGGCTTCACTAACTCTATTTTTAATTTCTCCATCGTCGACCCTCTCGCCCTTGATCTTAACGGAGACGGTAAGATCGGCATCAGCCCGGCACCTAACGGCGGAGCCTACTTCGATCACAACGGCGATGGAGTATCTCACAAATCATCTTGGATCAGCAAAGAGGATGGAATTTTAGCCTACGATCGTAATGGCAACGGCAATATAGACGACGGCAGCGAGCTATTTGGAAATTTCACGCAGATAAAAGATAAAGATGGCAATCAAAGACTAGCTAAGGACGGCTACGAAGCTTTAAAGGAATTTGATAGCAATAACGACGGGCTTATAGATAATAAAGACGATAAATTTAAAGATCTTAAAATTTGGCAGGATGCGAACTCTAACGGGATCTCAGATGAAGGCGAGCTAAAGAGCTTAGATGAGCTAGGCATAGCTAGTCTAAGCCTAAATCACAATGAGGTAAACGAAGATCTAGGAGGCGGAAACACCCTAAGTCTAAAGGGAAGCTACATTAAAAAAGACGGCACCGCTCATAGTATGGGCGATCTAAATTTCAACGTAGATACGATAAACTCTAAATTTAAAGACGGGGCGCCGTTAAGCTCCGAAGATATGGCTAGAGCGAATATCAAAGGCTTTGGACTACTAAGAGATCTAAGATCGGCTGCTGCATTAAATAAAGAGCTAGCTAGCGCACTAGATAACTACTCTCGCTTAGGTACTAAAGAGGAGCAGCTCAAGGCTCTACCAGGTCTCATCAAAGCCTGGAGCGAGACTGCTGTAAGAAGCGGAAATTCTAACGGGGCAGACTACGAAGTAGGCCTAAAAGGGGTAAAGCTTCCAAGCAATGTAAATCTAGGCGCAGGATCAAACATCAATGTAGATGCAGACGGTAACGTGATAAACTCCGGTAATCCAAACGCTAGAAAACTAAGCCTCACTCCGTCTCAATATCAGGCTCTACTAAATAGCTCAAATTCTATAGATGAGAGCTTGCTAAAGGAGTTTGAGAGTATAAAATACAAGATCAAAGTAATCGACGCTTTTACCGGTTCAAAGACTGCGGAGCTCTATTATATAAGCAATGACGATATAAAAGCTATCATCAAAAACACAAACGAAACTTATGATAAAATTTTAAACTACTCCTATGCGTCGTTACTTGCTCAAACCAGACTAAAAAGCTATGCGGATCTAATAAGTCTAGATATGATCTCCGTGCCTAACGATACTGCTGCGGGCAATGGTGCCTCGGCGGGCGGCAATTCAAAATCCGATGCTGCAAGCGGCGGCGCAAATACATCTGCTAAGCCGAAGTATGATTTCAGACTAAATTTCACCAAAGTAATCGATAAATTTAAAGAGATAAATCTAAGCGATCCGAAGAAGGCTTTCGTGGATTTGGCGGAGCTTCTAAATGTATTAGGCCAATCAGGAAATAATGACCTTTCTGGACTTAGTGCAGTTTTTTATGATTTTATGAATGCAGCCATGAAGAATGGCGCTTTTGAACAATACAAAGAACTATTATATGCAGCAGCACCTAACCAAAATAGCAATCATATTATATTTCCTGATGCTAAAGGCGACAATATAAAAGGAACAGATAAAACAGATATCGTCTATGCCGGCAGTGGTAATGACAGAGTCGGTGCATGGGATGGCAACGATGTAGTTTATGGCGAGGCTGGAGACGATGAGCTTTATGGTGAGGCTGGAGATGATAAGCTTTACGGCGGTGAAGGCAAAGATAGAATTTCTGGTGGAGCTGGTAATGATATCCTAAATGGAGACGAAGGCGACGATACCCTTTATGGAGAAAGTGGTAACGATATCTTAGAAGGCGGAGCCGGTAACGATAGATTAGAAGGTGGTGAAGGCAACGATACCTATATATTCGGTAGAGGCGACGGAGCGGATACCATCTATGATAACCACGGCAACGATACGATTAAATTTAAAGAGGGAATCGGTAAAGAGGATTTAGTAGCCTCTAGAATTCCAAGTACTGACAATTTAAAACTCAGTATAAAAGGAAGTAACGATAGTATAACTTTTAAAGATATTTACAACTATCCGGATAACATGAAGTTCAAATTTAGCAACGGAGAAATTTTTAGCCTAAAAGATTTCAATCTAGAAACGTCCGATAATGACGAAGGCCATTATATCTATGGATATGAAGGCAACGATATTCTAAGAGGCAACGGCGGTAACGACGGAATTTATTCCGGAAACGGCGACGATATCGTCTATGCCGGCAGTGGTAATGACAGAGTCGGTGCATGGGATGGCAACGATGTAGTTTATGGCGAGGCTGGAGACGATGAGCTTTATGGTGAGGCTGGAGATGATAAGCTTTACGGCGGTGAAGGCAAAGATAGAATTTCTGGTGGAGCTGGTAATGATATCCTAAATGGAGACGAAGGCGACGATACCCTTTATGGAGAAAGTGGTAACGATATCTTAGAAGGCGGAGCCGGTAACGATAGATTAGAAGGTGGTGAAGGCAACGATACCTATATATTCGGTAGAGGCGACGGAGCGGATACCATCTATGATAACCACGGCAACGATACGATTAAATTTAAAGAGGGAATCGGTAAAGAAAATATTACCTTCCAAAGGGTCGCCAACGATCTGGTATTAAAATACGGCGAAAACGACACCGTCCGTATAAATAACCAATTCGGCGGTGGTGCTATAGAGCAGATTGCGCTTGCTAGTGGAGAGTATATCACTGCTAGCAAGATAAATAAGATCATCGAAGATCTCAACGCTTACGCCACAAATAACGGTATGAGCAATATCTCGATGGATGATATGAAAAATAATCCGGATATAATGCAGATGTTTGCGAGCGGCTGGGGGAATTGATAGCCCCCCCCCTAGCGGTGCACCCCCTCAATGCTGCAGATTGCTCTGCTAACGACTACTCGTAAAATGCCGCCGGTTGCTCCTAGAGACTACCGGCGGTGATAATCCCGCCTATCGCAAAGATATCGTTTTTGTTAGCTTGGATTGCCGCTATCCGCTTGAATAAACAGGACGCTCGAATGGAAAGCAAGCTATTTAAGAGGCGTGCCCAACCAGGCAAGATAGTTAACCGCCCGGACTAGAGCGGTTGTTTGAGTCACATTTTCGGCTAGAGGCTCGCTTGCTAGAACGAACAGCAGCTCAAGATAGAGGCGGCAGCTATCCACTCTGCTTCGGCACTACATTAAAAATTTATCAAGAGGACGTCCTTGCTTGCGTTAAATTTAAAGTGAGGTCGCGCTAGGACAGACAGGATAGGCAGTCGCTCAAACGAACAGTGTATTTGAGCAGAGACTTATCCATAGGGTAAATAACCACCTACCTCTCTCTTCCTATCCTACCTTACGCTAAGTCCTTCGTCCAGGTATTTGATGACAGGGTAGATAAATAGCTCTATTACGCGCCTTTTACCTACTTTTACTTCAGCCGTTACGCTCATACCGGGCTCGATCTCCTTTTTGATCCCATCTACGATCAAAAATGTAGAATCCGGTCTGATCTTTACTTCGTAAATTTCTCCCAGCTTCTCATCGTTTATCGCATCGTTTGCTATGTGGATTAGCTCACCCTCAAGTTTGCCGTATTTTTGAAAGTCGAAGGTTTGAACCTTAATGGCTACGCTTTGATTGTTCTCCAGATAGCCTATGTCTTTATTTAGAACGTTTGCTTTGATGATCAAAGGCTTATCGCTAGGCACTATAGAGATTAAATTTTCTTGATTTGTGATGGCGGTTCCTTGCGTATTTACGAGTAGCTTTCCCACGAAGCCATCAACCGGAGAGGAGATGATCTGCTGTCTGGTTTGAAACAAGATCGCATTGATCTCCGCTTTTAGCGAGCTTGCTTCTTTTTGCTTGGCTAGCATCTCATCGAGCCATTTAGATATGCTTTGGCTTTTAAAGGCCTCCAGCTCCTTAGCTAGCTCATCTAAATTCGCCCTTTGCTCGGCAAGTTTTTCTTTTGAAATTTTAAGATTGGAGTTTAGCTCAATTACCTTTGATTTGAGCTCATATAGATCCTTGCGCGCTATTATATCTTTTACTTTATTTAGATTGTTTAACCGCGCTTCATCTATCTTTAAAATTCCGCTTAGTCTCTCGACTTCTAAATTAGTAGAGTTTATCCCCATTTGCAGAGCTTGCATTTTTAGATTATATACGTTTATGCTCTCTTCGTAGTTTGATTTTTGCGTATTGTATAAGCTCAGCTCATCTGCGCTGATGTTAGCATCTAAACTTTTGCCCGAGCTTAGAGCGTCGAGCCTTTTTATCGAGTATTCAAGTAGAGCTAGGCTTTCTTGCTTGGTGGATAAATTTACCGTAGAGACGCTTGGATCGATTAAGATTAGATGATCGCCCTTTTTTACTCTATCACCCTCTTTTACTAAAATTTTAGAGACGACGCCGCTTTCGAGCGATTTTAAAATTTTAATCTCGCCGTCGGGTACTACTTTGCCGTTAGCGCTTACTACGATATCAACTTTGGCAAATACCATCCACAGCACGGCAAATATCAAAGCCCCGCAAGCGATCCATAAAATTGATCTTCCCAGCGGGTTTTGCGGAGCATCCTCTATCTCGATTAAAAGAGGCTTGAACTCGTTTGAATCATCCTCTATTCTTTTGAAAATTTTTAGCATTGTTTGCAACTTTAATCTAATAAATTATTTCATAGCATGGCTATTGCGTTTAAATATCGCTAGTATTTTTATGGCGTCTTTGCTTACGCGAAACGGCACCGTATAGCCTTTAAAAACCAGATCCCTAGTATCTTTACGGTTGAGTTTAGGATTTTTTCTAAAACTATATGGGCGATTTGGAATGTCTAAAATTTTAACAATCAAATCATCTGCAAATTTAGCTGCCCTTTGGGAACTATCTTGCGCGATAAACATAATAATTTTATCCAAATCATTAAGAAATTCTTCGCTATAGACAAGATTCATATCTTAGGCCATTTTTTTAAAAAGCGTATTTAAATGCTCCAACATTTCCTCGTGCGAGCGATATTTTAGCTCGCCCCTATCGTCGGCATCCGAAATTTCCATAAGTCTAGCTTCATCCTGTGGGCTTAAATAATCAGGCTCATTATAGCTTATAACGGCGGTAGGATCACCTGCGATTATATCCTCTATAGCTTTAAGCGTTTTAGCGTTTGACGTTTGAATATTTATCGATGCAAGCATAGCTTATCCTTGTAGAAATCTAATTGAATTATGCCATAAATTTATAATAAAGCTCTTAAAGGCGGCGACGCGCAATAAATGGGTTTAAATTTAAAAGCGCTCTTGAGTTAAATTTTATCCCGCCCTACCCTTCGGCTTATCCTAGTTGCTTATCATATAAGCTCTTATAGTAGCCGTCCAGAGCCATTAGCTCCTCATGCTTTCCGCGCTCTACGATCTCACCCTTATCCAGCACTAAAATTTCATCGCAATTCTTGACGGAATTTAGCCTATGCGCGATGATGATGAAGGTTTTTCCCTTTTTGATCTCGCTTAAATTTTGATTGATGATGCTTTCGCTTTCGTAATCAAGTGCAGAGGTCGCCTCATCAAAGATTAAAATTTTAGGATTATTTATGAGCGCTCTAGCGATTGCGATGCGCTGTTTCTGTCCGCCGCTAAGGCTTGAGCCGCGCTCGCCTACGAAGGTATCGTAACCTCCCGCAAGCTCTGCGATAAAATCATGAGCGCCCGCGATCTTGCTAACTCTGATGATCTCCTCCATACTCGCTCCGCTTGCGGCAAAGGCGATATTTTCTTTGATACTGCCACTAAATAGATAGTTTTCCTGAAGGACCACGCCGATGTTTTGCCTTAAAAGATAGGGATTTAGATGTCTGATATCTATGCCGTCTATGTAAACGGCGCCCGAGCTTTGCAGATAGAGCCGCTCAATAAGCTTTGTGATAGTGCTTTTTCCGCTGCCGCTTCTGCCTACTATGCCTACGCTTTTGCCAGGCTCTACGTGAAAGCTGATATCTTTTAGCACTAAATTTAGATCCGGCCTGTATCTGAAATTTACGGCGTCAAATTTTATATCCCCTTCGATATTATTTAGCGCAATGGGTTTATCTGTGCTCTGCTCGGTTGGAGTATTTAATATATCTCCTAGCCTATCTACGCTAAGAAGGGCCTGCTGAAATTCATTCCAAAGACCTACCAGCCTCATTACAGGAGCGCTAAATTGCCCCGCAAACATCTGGAAGGCGATGAGCTGGCCTACGCTTAACTTGCCTTCGATCACAAGCCCCACGCCGAAATATAAAATGCAAAGCGTCATAAGCTTTTGCAGTGCGGAGGCAAAGCCGCTTGCGACATTGCTTAAATTTGAAAGATTAAAAGATGAGCGGACGTATCTGCCTAGATTTTCCTCCCACATCTTTTGCATACTGCCCTCAATCGCTAGAGATTTTACTGTCTGCATTCCGGTTACTGCTTCTACTAGATAGGAGTTTGAAGCGGCTCCCATTTGAAATTTATCCTCTAGCCTCTTTCTAAGCACGGGGGTAATGAAAAAGTAGATCGCAGCAATTACGCTTATAAATGCGATTGCAATTAGCGTGAGTTTAATGCTGTAAAGCAGCATCATAAAGACAAATACGAAGCTAAATAAAATATCAAGTAGCACGCTTACGCTTTTATTTGCGATAAACTCTCTTATGCTATCTAGTTCTCGCACTCTAGCTACTATGTTTCCAACCTTGCGGTTCTCAAAGTAGGTCATCGGAAGCAGAGCCAAATGGCTAAAAAGCTCGCTTCCTAGCCTGGCGTCAATTTTAGTAGTAGTGTGCGCGAATATATAATTTCTACTTAGGCTTAAAAGCATCTCAAATATGATAGTTGCCAAAAATGCAAATGCAATGACATTTAGCGTGCTAATGCTATGATGAGTTAAAACCTTATCTAGCACCACCTGCGTAAAAAGCGGCGTAACTAGACCGAAAAGCTGCATGATAAATGAAGCCAAAAGTACTTCAAATACAACCCTTTTAAAGCTTAGCATCCGTTTGTAAAACCAGGCAAAGCCGAATTTGATCTGAGAATTCAGAGTTTTATGAGCTAGCACGATAAACTCGCCACTACAAAGATCAAATAGCTCGCTCGCACCTAGCTCTTTTACGGAATTGCCTCCGTCAAATACGATAAATTTAATAGCTGCTTCTTGTCCTTGCGAGGATTTGGATGAGTGGAAGGCTTTAGTCTCTTTGGTGGAGGAATGGGGTGTATCCGCGGGAGAAGAATTTGCCGCGCCGGAAGAAGATGACGTATTAGAAGATAACGATGCGAATGAAGATGAGTTTAAAGAATTTGCCGCGCCGCCGCTAGGGCTTAATATCTCCTTAGAACCTGCCGCGTCTTTGGAATTTGCGCTATTTATATCGGCGACCGTCTTGTTAGCATTTGCCGCTTTAATATCCGCTTTGCTTTGCTGTTCGATCTTTAAGACGTTAAAGTAGCTTCCGTCCTTTTTCTGAAGGATAAAGGGCGGCTTATAGCGCAGCAAATTTGAAAGATTTAGCTTTTTGATTTTAGCCTTAAACTCGCAATGCTTAGCCATACGCACCAGCTCTTCGATCTGCGGCTCCTCGCTGCTTAGCGCAAATTTATTTATAAGCGCCTTGGCATCGAATGGGATATGATTTACGGCGGCTATCAGACCTAGCGAGCCCAGGGCGGTTTGCATCGGATACCTTTGAGTGAAATTTGAAGGAATTCTATTAAGTCTATTTGAAACGGGGCTTAAATTCGGAAGGAATTTTAAAGAAATTTAAGGGATTTGAAGAATTTATTAAGCTAGAACGATGGTGCGGCGGGAAGGAATGACCAGGAGAGTGTCAAAATTTAAGAAGCCGCTTTAAAACAAAGCTTGGAAATATTTTATAAAGCTTAAGCATACTTTTATAAATACGGCTATATAATCCGCAACAAGGGATAACAAGAAAAGGACTGATATGAAATTCTACAGGTCTATTAAATTTAAAGCCTTGGCAGGCACGCTGCTTCTTATAATAATACTTTGCGCCGCATTTATTCGCATCATCCCCGATTACTCCACTTCACGAGGCTTCGCCGTTGTTTCTCTTTCCGACTACAACAAATACAAGCAAGGATACTGCCTAAAAGAGGATAGAATTTTACCTAAAGAGGAG
>ERZ773055.633-NODE-633-length-19630-cov-12.380894_pt1 | contig 19630 bp, 20 predicted proteins | sample MGYA00580515_ERZ773055 | MGnify/ENA primary metagenome ERZ773055 (study PRJEB29015, sample SAMEA2737993) | human oral metagenome | biome: human oral; feature: human-associated habitat; material: dental | place: China | collected 2064 ...
AAAATTTTAATAGAAAATTTATAAAATAAAAAGCCATTGCCTCTCGGCAATGGCGTCATTTACGAAGGCGGATTAACGGGTTACCGCCATACCCCACGACCCGCTGCCCGAAGGCAGAGTCTTATCTTAGAACACGATGGATATTGATAAACGGATACGTTTACCGAGCCTATACACACTGATGGATATTGATAAGCGGATATCATCACGTCTAAGTTCTTTTCTATCATAAAGGAAAATGATCAAAAAAGCAAGGGGGAAATGAAAAATGGGAGAGCGAAAATTTCGCATTGGGTTGGACATTGGGATTGGCTCGGTGGGGTGGGCGGTCATCTCTTATACGAACCGTGAGGATGCCCGGATTGAAGATTTCGGTTCGCGGATTTTCGTATCCGGGGAATTGAATAAAGGAAGAGAGCGCACGAGCCAAGAACGCCGATCCTTTCGCGGCGTGCGGCGGTTGGAGCGGCGGCGTAAATGGCGCAAGGAACGTCTGAAGGAATATTTTATCAAATTAGGGCTTTTGACGCGGCGAGAGATTGAGGAGATGGGAAAAGCGCCCTGCCAAGATATTTTTTCGTTAAAGGTTCGGGCGTTGGAAGAAAAGGTGCGCTCGACGGAACTTTTGCAGATCCTTTTGCATAGTGCGAATCATCGTGGCTACCGTGATTTTTATGAGGCAGACAGCGATGGATTTTCCGATGCGGATAGTTTGGAAGATGAGAAAGAAACGCGAGTAAATAAAAAAGCGGCGCAGGACTTTGATCGGGATTTTGCCGCCAGCGGTTGCCGCACCATTTCAGAATATTTATGGAAACATTGCCGTAATGATGCTGGTCAAGTGGATTTTCGCAATCGGTCGCACCGAGGCGTTCTGCGGCTCATTCGCCGTTGTCATGTTGAGGATGAAACGAAAAAGATTTTGGCGCAGCAGGGGCGTTTTTATCAGGAGTTGTCAGCGTCGGTGCGGGAAATCATTCTGTCCATCATTTTTGCACAGCGGTTTTTTGAAGATGGGCCGGGCAATAAGAATGATCCAACACGACGCTATACGGGTTTCTTGGATAAGTTGGGGATGTGCCCCTTCTATCCGACGGAACGAAGAGGGTTTCGCAATACGGTATTGGCGGATATTTATGCGGTCACGAATGCTTTATCCCAGTATCGGTATCAAGGTAAGGACGGGAGTTCGGGACTTCCCTCCCCGGCGGCGCGGGAGATTGTAGAGACCACGCTTCGGGACGGGAATATGAATCTTACGATGGCCAAAGCCATCTTGAAAAAGCATCAAGTATACTTGTTCAAAAGCGCTTATCTTGACGAAACAACGCTGAGAAAAGCCATTAAATTTTTGCGCCCCATGAAACGGATTGCCGAAAAAGCAGGCATCGCCTGGACGTCCCTGTTGGGGGATGATCCTTTAAGCATGGAAGATCCGCCGCTTCTCCATCAGATTGGGGAAGTGTTGGCAAAATACAAAACGCCGCGGTACCGAGACGACGAGCTCAAGAAGCTTTTTACCGGGACGACCATAGAGGGGAATCGAGGTTTCCGTGAGGATTTGGCCGGTACTTCTTTCAGCGGGGCTTCCGCTTGTTCCTATCATTACATGCATGATGCGATTGAAGCTTTTATGGCCGGCGAGATATACGGTGATTTTCAAGCGCGGCGGATAAAAGAAGAAAACGAAATTTCCGCTCCTCAAAGAGAACGTTATGCACAGCTTCCGGCACGGCTGCTGGAGAAAGATGAGGATATCCGGGACAATCCGGTTGTGTATCGCGCCATCAACGAGGCGCGACGGGTGGTGAACGCCATTGTCCGTCTCTATGGTGCGCCGGAATATATCAATGTCGAGGTGGGTCGTGATTTGGGGCGCAGTTTTGCAGATCGGGAGCGGTGGAAAAAGCAGAATGACGACAATCAAAAGAAAAGGGATAAGGCGGTGGAAGCGATTGCCGGGCATTTACACTGCGCGGCGGATAAGGTCAAGCCGATACAGGTTGAACGGTATCGGCTCTATCAGGAGCAGGACGGGAAATGCCTCTACAGCGGTGAGGCCATTGATCTTAAAGACGCGCTGGATCCGAACGGCGCTTATGAAATTGACCACATCATCCCGTATTCGTTGATTCTTGATAACACGCTGAATAATAAGGTTTTGGTCAAGTGGAGAGAAAATCAACGGAAAGGACAGTGCACACCGCTGATGTATATGGCCGAATCACAGAAGGCCGCTTTTCTGGAACGGGTAAATGGTATATTCAATAAAAAAAGCAGCCCGTGGAGCAAAAGAAAATATGACTATCTATTGCAAGATACTTTGGATACGAATAAGACTGAAGTCCAACAGCTAATTAACGCATGGAAGTCGCGCAATATCAATGATATGCGCTATATCACCAAGTATGTGTTTAATTTATTTCAGCGCTATTTACACTTTGCCGAAGATGGGAAAGGGGAGAACGCCATTCATGTTTATGCCATTCGTGGCGCTATCACGGCAAAATTTCGCAAGACATGGCTGAATCCTAAAACGTGGGGAGGAAAGAAAGAGCGGAAGAGCAATCTTCATCATGCGGTGGATGCCGTGGTACTGGCGAATTTGACGCCGGCTTATATTGAAATTGCTTCCGATAATATGCGGCTGCAGCAGATTTTCCGCCGGTATCATAAGAAGGAAAGCGCGGAATATCTTGATTACATGAAGCGATCCGTCCAGAAAATGGAAACGTATTATAGATTTTCGGAGGAATACACACGCTCCCTGCTGCGTTATCATGACCGGGTTCCGTCCTTTGTGCGCCGGTTGAGAGAGGAAGTCGATATTCGCTTTAATGATGAAGACGCGGAGCGATTTGCCATCCAAATGAAGGAATTTTACGGAGATAGCGCAGATTTTATCGTTCCGCCGCACCTGCCACTGACTTCTCATAAAGCAGAACGTCGTTATCGGGGCGCGATCGCGCCTGCCAATCCGATCAAAGTACGAGAGATCAACGGCGTGCCGCATAAGATCTCGCGCAAGTCAATTTTGGACGTTAATAAGAAGGATTTGAATACACTTTATTCTCATGATCGCTTATTGAAAGATACGCTACATCAGATATTGAATGGGGAAAAGGAAATATCTTCCATAAAGCAATACCTGAAAGAGCAAGGGCGAACCGTGTTTACCTTACCGAATGGCACCGTGGTTTATAAAGTTTCGGTGTTAGGGGATGCCATCAGTAATTTTTACAGGAAACAGATTTCGGCGGAGAATTATACCGTACTGGGAGACTTAAAGTATTATTGTGTGGAGATATACCAAGACATCAAGGGGACAAACCGTTGTCGGGGCATTCGGTATATTGATCTTGTGAAGAAGAATAAAAAGCTTTACCTAAAAGAAAATGGACAGCCGGCAGGGTACCAAAAGCATATCATGTACTTGTTTGCCGGGGACTATATTGAGGCTTTTGATGGCAAAGGGGCGTGCTACTTACAAGGGACATATTACTCGGTGGACTCAATCAAGGAACAACGCTTTAATTTTAAGTGTGGAAATGAAGAGCAAAGTACTGTTGTTAAACTAAAAACAAAGGGCGTGATCAAGAAATACAGCGTAGATTTGTTGGGGCATAAGGGGGGCGAAATCAAATGCAGCGTACCCTTATCATCCATGCCGGCGAACGATTGATTAAGCGGGAAAATTGGCTCGTCCTACAAAGTGAAGGGATAAAAAAACGTGTTCCCATTGATGATCTTTTTTGCGTGGTGATTGACAACCCTCAAATGGTCATGAGTACCGCCCTCATGACGGCCATCACGGGGGCAGGCGGGCATGTCCTTTTTTGTGACGAAAAGCATCTGCCCACGGCTATCCTCTGCCCGCAGTCAGGCTACTACCGCCCTTACCGTATTCTGGAGCTTCAGCTTTTGATTGACGAGGATTTTCGTGAGGCGCTTTGGGCTGAGGTGGTGCGGGCCAAGCTGCTCAATCAGGCCAAAGCCCTGATGATTGCCAAATGTCAAGATAAGGAGCGCCTGTATCGCTTGAGACAATTAGCGCAGCAGGTGGAGGCAGGGGATAAAGGGAACTGCGAAGGGATCGGGGCTAAAATGTTCTTTCGTTTAATGTATGGGGCGGATTTTATTCGTATGCGCGATGATGGCATCAATGCGGCCTTAAATTATGGTTATACCATTATCCGCTCGACATTAGCGAAATTATTGGCCGCCCATGGCTTCAATACAGTATTGGGGATTCATCATATCAATAGCGCAAATTATTTTAATTTGGTTGACGATATGATGGAGCCTTGGCGCCCGTTGGCGGACATGTGGACGGATCTTCATCATGAAGAACTGTTAGATGGAACGCTGACAAAGGAACAGCGGACAGAGCTGATTGGCCTGCTGAACCGTATTGTGTTATTTGGCGGGAGAAGGATGAAGGTACGGGCTGCTATGGACCGGTATGTGGCCAGCTTAGTGGCGGCCGTCGAAAAGAAGGATGTGCACTGTCTGCGATTCCCGGAACTTCTACCCCTTGCTATGGAGAAAGAAGATGAATAATCGGACGATGCGTATCCTCGTATTATTTGATTTACCTACGGCAACCCCGGCAGAACGCCGGGATTATATGCAGTTTCGAAAGTTTCTCATTAGGGATGGCTATGATATGCTGCAATACTCGGTGTACAGCCGAATTACTGCCAATCACGACGATGCCAATTTTCATTTATCTCATATCCGTTGTCATCTTCCGCCCACCGGTTCTATCCGCGCCCTTTTGGTCACGGAAAAACAATATGCCTCGATGTATATTTTATTGGGAAGGAGGACGGCCACGGAAAAACTCCTAAAAGATAATGACATTGTTGAATTTTGATGGTTTTCTGCTATACTGAATTTAAGGTTTTAGTTCACTGATGGATATTGATAAACGGATACGATGTCTTGGAGCATAATCACACACACTACGTTTTAGTTCACTGATGGATATTGATAAACGGATACTGTTGCCCCCATCGGGCTTGCCTGCCCTACGTTTTAGTTCACTGATGGATATTGATAAACGGATACATTGTGCTGTTGATACTACATCAATTCCTCGTTTTAGTTCACTGATGGATATTGATAAACGGATACTGCGCCTTAAAATCATCCGCCATCGCTTAGTTTTAGTTCACTGATGGATATTGATAAACGGATACCCAAAGCCCGGCGAAGAGAAGCCTTCCCAGGTTTTAGTTCACTGATGGATATTGATAAACGGATACGGGAGCGGGTGCAGCTTCAACATCTCTTCCGTTTTAGTTCACTGATGGATATTGATAAACGGATACAGAAGGTCGCAAAGACATGGCAAAGGAAACGTTTTAGTTCACTGATGGATATTGATAAACGGATACAGCGCTTTACAAAATCCTATGCTATTATTCGTTTTAGTTCACTGATGGATATTGATAAACGGATACCGCCTCTTCGGATTCTCTCTTGAGCGCCTGGTTTTAGTTCACTGATGGATATTGATAAACGGATACTACGTCAAGAATACGGTTCGTCTTGCTTTGGTTTTAGTTCACTGATGGATATTGATAAACGGATACGCAGGGGACGTAGACGAGAAACCCGCCCGCGTTTTAGTTCACTGATGGATATTGATAAACGGATACCGCGCCGGTAATAGCCCGGACGCTTGCCGAGTTTTAGTTCACTGATGGATATTGATAAACGGATACCGAATACTGCGTGTGCGCCCCATCATCTAGTTTTAGTTCACTGATGGATATTGATAAACGGATACTTCTGCTTCTTTCCATTGTTGCTCCACCGGGTTTTAGTTCACTGATGGATATTGATAAACGGATACCCATGGTTCATTGACACATTGATGCCCCGGTTTTAGTTCACTGATGGATATTGATAAACGGATACCGTACTGGCTTCGATTGGATATGGGTCAAGGTTTTAGTTCACTGATGGATATTGATAAACGGATACTAAGCTCAAGAAAGACCACAAGGACAATGGTTTTAGTTCACTGATGGATATTGATAAACGGATACCAAGACGAAAAAAATATTGCGTTAGCCCATGTTTTAGTTCACTGATGGATATTGATAAACGGATACACATCCGTGACGGCCAAGGTTGACGTGAGTGTTTTAGTTCACTGATGGATATTGATAAACGGATACCGTGAGCTGGTCTCTAAGCAGCACATCCCTGTTTTAGTTCACTGATGGATATTGATAAACGGATACAGGAAACGACACGATACCAAGCGGAACGTAGTTTTAGTTCACTGATGGATATTGATAAACGGATACGTTCCACGGATAGAGGGAAAAATCATTCGTGTTTTAGTTCACTGATGGATATTGATAAACGGATACGTCCCGATGAAGACCCTGTTCCGGCTTGCAGTTTTAGTTCACTGATGGATATTGATAAACGGATACTAATCACAGGCCCAGCAATCACGGCCTTGTGTTTTAATTCACTGATGGATCGTCAAGCTGATCTGTAAAATAAAAGCCGTTGCCCAATCATTTTCTACGGTTCCGTATCTGCGGTCAAAAACGGCAAAACATCCGCCCGTAGTCCCGTGGTACACCATTAGCGGCTCCCCGTTTTCATTAACGACCTTGGAAACGTTATTGGCAGAGTAAAAGAATTTTGCTAATCTGTAATCAATAAAAGACGTCTTTCTCTCTTCGCCCGGGCCACTAACCCGGATACGTTGAGAGGAAGCGCCTTTTTTATTTTCCTGGTAGATTCGAATATCACTGATTCCTGTCGAATGGAGACTGCGTTTTGCGCTTGGCTTATCCGTCAAAACAATTTCAGCCGGAACAAGGTCGCGAATCTCACGCACCGCCGCAGCCGCTTCCCAATCGCCAAACCACGCCTTAAACGCCGGTGTCCGTACCGCGAGCCACTGATCTTCCGTGAGGTTCGTCGGCTGTCCGTTAGGCGCTTTCATCCACATTTCCGTGCCCTCGTACTGACGGCGCACGGCTTCTTTTTGTGATTCTACGGCTTGAGCAAAGCGCTGCGCCGCTTCCTTCTCCTGCGTTTCCTGCCCCGCGTTAGTCAAAAGCTCTGGCAGGGCGTCCATGGCCGTGTAGCCCGCTTCTCCCGCTTCACGATGGAAGGAGACAAGGCGATCCGTCATCCGTGCCGCTACGAGCGCCGCCGCCCGGGCGCTCTTTTGTACTTCCTTATTTCCCTGCTCCAAGCCGGACAAGAGATAGCTATACACCTGTCTCGCTTCCGGGGAGAGCGTCGCCGTTGCGATAACGTCTCCAGGGCGCACGTCCCCCAGTACCTTTCCAATCTTGTCCAGCGAGGACATTTCTTCGTCAAGGGCGGATAATTGTTTTTCTACCCCGGCGAAGTATTCCTGCGCTTCCGGCGTGCCGTCATTCGTCGGCTGCTTGGAATACGGCGTCGGTATTGGTTTTTAAGGAGCATAATGTATGAAATTTACTTTTTAAACATATAAATGGATATTGCTAAGGGAATGTTTCACGTGAAACCTTAAAAAGGAAATGGGAGGGATAATATTTTGGGAAATGATGGGAAGAAGAAAGAAATAGAAAAGAGAAATGTTCATTTTCCCAGTGTTGACGGGACTGATGACGGAAAGGGGCGTTTTTTCGTTGTCGATAGTTCACGAAACGGGAAAAGTGTGGTAGAATAGTAACGATTTCATGGAAATGATTTTGCCGGGCGGAGGGGCGGTATGCGAATCATCACGGGAACGGCCCGGGGCGCTCGCCTGAAAGCGCCCAAGGGATTGGATACGCGTCCTACGGCGGATCGTGTCAAGGAGTCGTTGTTTAGTATTTTAGGGGAACGGGTGCGAGGAGCTCGGGTTCTTGATCTTTTCGCGGGAACGGGCAGCTTGGGCTTGGAGGCGTTGTCTCGCGGCGCGGCGTCGGCGGTTTTTGTGGATCGGGCGACAGTTTCCGTGATTCGTGAGAATGCGGTTCATACGCATCTTTTAGCGAGTGCGCAGTTTTTGCGGCAGGATGTTTTGACGGCTTTGCCGCGATTAGCGGCGGCGGGGGAGAAGTTTGATCTGGTTTTTTGTGACCCGCCATACGAGACAGGTTTGTGGCAGCGGGTGCTGCTGGCGCTGGATCGTTTTCCGCTTCTTTCCCCTGAGGCATTGGTGGTGGTGGAGCGCGGCGCGGCGGAGAAGGAACTGCCGCCGTTTTCCACACTCGTTTGGCAGCGAACCGTGCGATATGGGCGGACGACACAGATCCTTATTTTAGAGTCGCGCGAGGCGGAGCAGGAGGCATAGCGATGGTCAGGGCGGTGTGCTCAGGAAGTTTTGATCCCGTTACCTGCGGCCACATTGATATTTTCGAGCGGGCCAGCAAGATGTTCGATGAGATCATCGTCAGCGTCTTTCATAATATCCGCAAAGAGCCGTGGCTGCCGGTGGAAGAGCGGGTGAGGCTGATTCGCGAGGCGACGCGCCATATCAAAAACCTTCGGGCCTGTTCTTTTTCCGGGCTGTTGACGGATTTCATGCGGGATCAGAAAGCCAGCGTGATCGTGCGAGGCCTGCGCTCGGTGACGGATTTTGAGTACGAGATGCAGGAGGCGCAGACGCTGAAACATCTTGATAAGAATATAGAGACGATTTTTATCCTGACAAGTCAGGAGTATTATTTCGTCAGTTCTTCGGGGATCCGAGAGTTGGCGCTCTTTAACGGGAATGTACATGGGTTGGTTCCGGCTTGCGTCGAGGAAGCCATTCGTGCCAAAGTAGGCGCGAATGAGGATGGGGCAGCCGGTTTTAAGGAAGCACGGATAAAATGAAGTTCGTCAGATTGAGGCAGAATCTATCGGTGCTTCTTTAGCCGCAGGAAAAAGCGAAACAGAAAGTGGGCTGGTGAGCGATGACGGTAAGCAATATTTTGGATGATATCGAAAATCTGGTGGTGGACGGCAGGCATATCGTGTTCACGAATAAGAGTATCATTGAGGAGCCGGAGCTGATCCGGCTGGTGGATGATCTGCGCAATGAGCTGCCGCTGGAGCTGCAGCGGGCGGAGCAGGTTATGCAGGAGAAGGATACGATTCTGTCGGACGCTCGGGACGAAGCGCAGCGCATCGTGGAACAGGCCAAGGAGTACGCCAATCGATTGGTGGACGAGAGCAGCGTGGTGAAGCAGTCCCAGGAGAAGGCGACGCTGATTTTAACACAGGCGCAGGCGCAGGAGAAAGAGATCATGGAGCGCACTATGCAGACGGCGCAGCAGCGGTGCGACCAGGCGAATCAATATGCCAACCAGGTATTCGATCACATGTTGGCCCATTTGGGAAATTCCATGACGACGCTGGAGCAGGGGTTGGATACCTTACAGCAGGCCAAGGCCGCGCTGAACCAGGCGCCGGTGGAACCGGCGGCGCCGCAGCAGGCGATGACACCTGCCGAGGAAACGCTGGAGAGTTGAGCTGCGCCTTGGCGGCCGATTAATTTTATAAGATATCGGGCAGGGGGCTTGATCCATGGGACGATTCAGCGCCGTCGGGATTTTCGGCGGCGGGGGCGGCACGGGTCAGCCCTCTGTATATTTGTATGATTTAAATCTGGGAAGGGAAGTGGCCTCCTTGGATAGAGACCGTCTCCGACGGCTTTTGGAACGTTGTCAAAAGGGGGATGTATCGCTGGATGAGGGCGTGGAATCTCTCATGAAGCTGACGGGGGAGGAGTTAGGCTTTGCTCACATTGACCACCAGCGGGAAGCGCGGCAGGGATTTCCTGAAGTGGTCTACGCGGCGGGAAAAACGGCGGCGCAGGTGGCGGCCATCTTATCGAGACTCGCGGCCGCTTCCCAGGGGAGCGTCATGGCAACGCGGGTATCGCCAGAGCAGGCGGCGGTGGTGCAGGCGGCTTTGCCGGAGGCTGTTTACGATGAAGTATCCCGCATCGCTTACCTTCGGCGCCCTATCGCGCCGGTGGATGAGGCGCGGCGCATCCTCGTTTTGACGGCGGGAACCAGCGATATCCCTGTGGCGGCTGAAGCGGCATTGACGGCGGAGCTTATGGGGAACGCCGTGGATACTCGCTACGATGTGGGTGTGGCGGGGATCCATCGCCTTTTCGCTCATGCGGAGGAAATTCGCCGGGCGAATGTTCTCATTGTGGCGGCGGGGATGGAAGGCGCGCTGGCCAGTGTGGTAGGCGGCCTTACGGCGAAACCGGTCATCGCCGTTCCCACCAGCGTCGGGTATGGGGCCAGCTTTCGTGGATTGTCAGCTCTCTTGGCTATGCTCAATTCCTGCGCTGCCGGCGTAGCGGTGATGAACATTGACAACGGCTTTGGCGCGGGGGTCTTGGCCAGTCGGATCAATCACATGAGGTGAGATCATGAAGGCAATCTATTTGGACTGTTTTTCCGGCCTCAGCGGTAATATGCTCCTGGGGGCCTTTTTGGCAGCGGGGGTTCCGCGCTCACATTTGGAAGGAGAGCTGCAAAAACTTCTCGGGACGGAAACATTTCGGCTGCATGTCTCAGCGGTGAAGCGCAGCGGGATCGCAGCGACGTATGTAGAAGTGGAGGATATTTCCGCGGCACATGCCCATGGGGAACACGGCACTCATGATCACGCCGGGCAGGGGACGCATCCTCATCGCACCATGAGAGAAATCCGAAATCTTTTGGCAGCGTCGCCTCTAGTGGAAGCGGTGAAGGAAAAGGCGCTGGCCGTGTTTTCCTGCCTCGCCGAAGCGGAAGGGGAGGTTCACGGACTGCCGCCGGAGGAAGTGCATTTCCATGAGGTAGGGGCGGTAGACTCGATTGTCGATATTGTGGGAACGGCACTGGCTCTCGAGTACCTGGCGATCGAAAAAGTGTTTGTTTCTCGGGTCAATACGGGAAGCGGCTACGTGGACTGCGCCCATGGGCGCATGATGGTGCCGGCCCCCGCGACGGCGGCGCTTTTGCGGGGAATTCCTTTTTACCATAACGATGAGCAGCGCGAACTAACGACGCCTACGGGGGCGGCGGTGGTACACGCGCTGGCGGCATACGCAAATTACCTGCCGGCGGGATTTCAGCCGGATCATATCGTCTACGGCGCGGGGACTTGGGAATTGGTGACGCCGAATGTCCTTCGGGTCTATGCGGGGGAATACGAAGAACGGCAAACGGTGAAGCGATATATTATAGAAACGAATATTGACGATATGAATCCGCAAAATTACGAGTATGTTTTTGACCGGCTGTTAGCGGCGGGGGCTTTAGATGTTTGGCTGACCCCCATCATGATGAAGAAGAGCCGCCCGGCGGCAGCGCTGTCGGTATTGGTGGAGGAAGCCGGCCGGGAACGCTGCGCGGACATCCTCTTTCGGGAGACCACCAGCATCGGGCTGCGGGTGATGCCGGTGGCCGAGCGCTGCGAAGCGGAACGCCGTACGGAGACAGTCACGACCCCTTACGGAGCAGTATCCTGTAAAATCAGTACCTATAAAGGGGAAATCGTGTCTTTGTCCGCGGAATATGAAGATTGCCGCCGTCTGGCAAAGGAAAACGATGTGCCGCTGAAAGAGGTACGGCAGGCAGCGCTTCAGGAAATAAGACGCCGCTTGGGAGAATGAAGATATGGATACGGCGGAGGAGTTTTTGCTTCGGCTCAAAGGATATCGACGGCTGGCCGTTGCTCTTTCCGGCGGGGTGGACAGCGCGACCTTGGCTAAAGCAGCGGCTTTGGCTTTAGGAGATCATGCGATGGCAGTCACCGCGGTGTCGCCGTTCACGTCCGCAGAGGAACGAAGGGCGGCCCGCGAGGTTGCGCAAAATACCGGCCTTCGGCAGGTGGAAATCGAAACGCGGGAGATGGAGGATCCCCGCGTAGCGGCTAACGATGAGGAACGCTGCTACCATTGTAAGCGGGATCGTTTCGAACAACTTGCCGCTTGGGCGGAAGAAGAGGGCTTCGCGCCGGTGGCCGAGGGCAGCAATCAAGACGATCGCAGCGATTACCGCCCGGGCCTGCGGGCGGTCGCCGAGCTTTTTCCCCGAGTGGTCTCCCCGTTTTTAGAGGCGGGATGGGGGAAAGCGGAGATTCGTCGGCAGGCAAAGACCTGGGGCCTTTCGGTGTGGAATAAGCCCAGCGCGGCCTGCCTGGCTTCCCGCGTGGCCTACGGCCTTCCCCTGACGGCAGAGCGGCTGGCCATGGTGGAGGCGGCGGAGCGGGCGGTACGCCCTTTTGCCGCGGGACAATTGCGTGTACGGCATCACGGTTCGCTGGCTCGGATTGAGGCCGAACCGGAGGCGCTGCCGTGTTTGATTGCGCATCGAGAAGAAATTGCGGCGGCGCTTCGGACGGTGGGATTTTCCTATGTGACCCTTGATTTAGCGGGCTATCGGACGGGGAGTGCCAATGAAGTCTTAGCACTTTCGGTGCGGCAGTAGCGATTTTGCCCCGCGCATTATTTTGCGTCCAGACAGAGCAACGAAGCGTGAGGGAGCAGAAGGCACGATTTAGGAGCGGCATACGAAAGAGAGGAGAATCTATGGAAGAAAAAGCAGCAGCGGTCTCACCAAAAATTTTTTCGGCGTCGTCCCCTAAGCGTCCACCGCGTACCCTGCGGAGCCATTTCGGAAAATATCTGACGATCGTTGTGGGCGCTGTTATTGCCGCCGCAGGATTAGAGATATTTCTCATTCCCAATCAGATCATCGACGGCGGCGTGGTGGGCGTTTCCATCATGATGTCGGCGGTTACCGGCATGCCGCTGGGTGTTTTCCTGGTAGGGCTGAATCTTCCTTTTCTCTATATTGGCTACCGGCAGCTTGGCCGGAGCTTCGTCGTGGCCACAGCGGTAGCGATCCTTTGCCTGTCCCTATGGTCGGAGGTCTTTGCCCCGCTGCCCCGGATTACCGAAGATTTCTTTTTGGCGGCCATTTTCGGCGGGATCATTGACGGCATTGGAGTGGGCCTCATTATGCGGGCTGGAGGTTCCCTCGACGGGACAGAGATCGTGGCCATTATTTTGGATCGCCGGACGGTGTTTTCCGTGGGCGAAGTGGTCATGTTCATCAATCTGTTCATCCTTTCGGCCGCGGGATTTCTCTTTGGCTGGGATAAAGCCATGTATTCTCTCGTGGCCTATTTTGTCATCGCCAAGATGATCGACGTGGTGCTGAAAGGACTGGATGAATCCTACGCCGTCATGATTGTCACGCATCATAACGAAGAAGTGGCCGAGGCCCTTCTTCACCGGCTGGGGCGCGGCGTGACCATTCTCCATGGTGCGGGCGGCTATTCCGGCGAGGATCGGGAGATCCTTTACTCGGTGGTCACCCGGCTGGAACTGGGGAAGCTCAAAGAGGTAATCTTAGAAGAAGATCCGGAGGCTTTCGTCGCCATCCATCAGATTCACGATATCGTGGGTGGTCGGGTGCGAAAAAAAGCCATTCATTAGACATAGGAAAGCTGTGGGGCAAGGCGCTGCCATGCCGACAAAGTTTCTTGACAAGGCTGGGGGCGGTCGCTATAATAGATTGAGGTTGATGCCGGATGGGGATGTTGATAAAGCTTAGTGGCGCCTTGGCGCCCTTGGGAGCACAGGCAGAGTTCCACTTTCAGACGACGGCCGACGCGCTGGATGCGGCGCCGGAAAATGCCGTCCTCGCGGGAGAGATTGCTGTGTCTGGAACATGCGTCAATACAGGTCGGTCCTATCGGGTAGAAGGCGCGGTTCGCGTTCTTCGCTCCTTCGTTTGCGATCGCTGCTTGGGAACATTTTCCCAGCCGCAGGCCTATCCCTTCGGGGAGGATTTTGTGCGATACCGCGAAGGCGATCCCCAAGAGGACGGCGTGGAGCGATTTACGGACGAAGCGATTGATATCGCGCCTTTGGTGCGGGATACGATCCTCACGGCGCAGCCGCTGCGCAATCTCTGCCGCGACGACTGCCGGGGCCTTTGTCCTCGCTGCGGCGCGGATCTTAACCGGGGCGATTGCGGCTGCGACCGCCGCTCGATAGATCCGCGGCTGGCCGCGTTAGCGAATTTGTTAAAACAAGACGATTGAGAAGATAGGTGGATTCTTAAGGAGGTGTACCCCAATGGCAGCGCCAAAGCGTAAACTGTCGAAGGCTCGCCGCGATTCGCGCCGTTCGACTTGGAAACTGACTGCGCCGGGCTATGTGCTTTGCCCCCAGTGCCATGAGCCGAAGATGCCGCATCATGTCTGTATGGAATGCGGTTACTATGACGGCAAAGAAGTTATTGCCCAGGGTGAATAAGATTGATCGAAAGAGAGCAGGGTTTTGCCTGCTCTCTTTTTGCTTGCATTTTCCCTGAAAAGCCGATATAATATTTCACTATGGTTGCTGAAAAGGAAAAGAGAAGGCTGCGCTGTCCGATATTTTGCAGGGACGAGGCGGCAGTTTTCCTTCGGGGCAAAGGGGATAGAAGGGATTCCTGATGAAGATTGCGGTAGACGCTATGGGCGGCGATTTTGCGCCGGAACAGATCGTGTTCGGGGCGCTTCGGGCCGCTAAGACCATCGACTGTGAAATCGTCCTGGTCGGGAATGAGGCACGGCTGCGTTCCCTCCTTGATAAGGAACGGGACTGGGAGAAGCTGCCCATCACCGTTCACCCGGCCAGCGAGGTCATCGGCATGGATGAGCATCCTGCGGACGCAGTGCGTCAGAAAAAAGATTCGTCGGTGGTGGTAGCGACGCGCCTCGTGCGTGACGGTGTATGCGATGCAGTGATTTCGGCCGGCAGTACCGGCGCAGCGGTGACGGCGGCGCAGCTCATCTTAAAGCGAATCCGAGGGATTAAGCGTCCGGCCATCGCCACGCCGATTCCCACGCCCAAAGGCGTAACGCTGCTTTTGGATTCGGGGGCCAACGTGGATTCCAAGCCGCTCCATCTTTTGCAGAGCGCTCTGATGGGGTCCATTTATTCGGAGCTGATCTTCGGGGCGGAAGAACCCCGAGTAGGGCTTCTCAATATCGGCGAGGAGGAAACGAAAGGCGACGAGCTCGTCAAGGAAACGTACCCCCTTCTGCAAAGCATGACTACGGTGAATTTCGTGGGGAATGCCGAAGGACGGGATGTGCCGAAAGGGAATTTCGATGTGGTGGTCTGCGACGGCTTCGTGGGAAACGTGGTCCTGAAGTTCGGCGAAGGGTTGGCGAAAACCATTGGACGCTTGGTCAAGGACGAGGTGAAGGGGAGCGGATTTTTTACGAAATTGGGGGCGTTTCTCATTAAGCCGGCCCTCATGCGATTGGCGAAGAAATTAGATGTTACCGAATACGGGGGAGCGCCCCTTTTGGGTGTTGACGGCTGCTGTATTATCAGTCACGGCTCGTCCAACGCTAAGGCGATTTGCAGCGCGATCCGGGTGGCGAACGATTTCGCCAGGAGTAAGGTTTTAGACAGGATACGCGATGCGATCGTGAAGGAGGAGATGCTGCGCAATGACGTCGAAGAAAATTGACGCCGGAATCTTGGGAACAGGATTCTATGTGCCGGAGCGTGTCTTAACGAATTTCGATTTGGAAAAAATGGTAGATACCAGCGATGAGTGGATCGTAGAGCGTACCGGGATCCGGGAGCGGCGCATCGCGCCGGAAGAAACGCCGGTGTCGGAACTGGCCTGCCGGGCGGCGAAAAAAGCGCTCTCGGACGCGGGCGTCGCAGCGGAGGATTTGGACCTTATCATTTTTGCCACTCTTACCGCCGACTGTGTATGCCCTTCCGCGGCTTCCGTGGTACAAAACCGCTTAGGGGCCAAGCACGCCGCGGCCTTTGATCTCTCAGCCGCCTGTTCCGGCTTTGTTTACGCTTCTACCGTGGCGGTGCAGTTTATCACAGCGGGGGCGTACCGCCGGGTCTTGGTCATCGGCGGCGAAACGCTTTCGAAATATGTGGACTGGCAAGATCGAAATACTTGTGTCCTCTTTGGCGACGGGGCCGGTGCGGCGGTATACGGGCCGGTGGAGCCGGGGTACGGGATGCTTTCCTTTGACTTAGGCAGTGACGGTTCGGGGGCAGATTATTTGGGTATTCCTGCCAGCGGCAGCCGCTGTATGATCACGGAAGAGACCATCGCCAAGCGATTGAACCGCATTCACATGGACGGGCCGGAGGTCTTTAAATTCGCCGTCCGGGCCATGCCGGCGACGCTCCAGCGTTCCATGGAGCGGGCGGGGATCACGGCAGCGGACATCGATTGGCTGGTCCCCCATCAGGCCAATACGCGCATCATCCGTTCCGCGGCTAAACGGCTTGCCATGCCGCTGGAAAAGGTTATAATAAATATTGAAAAATATGGCAACGTATCGGCCGGTTCCATCCCCATGGCATTAGCGGAGGCCGCGGGGGAAGGACGATTTAAAAAAGGCGATATCGTGGCGATGGCCGGCTTCGGTGCCGGACTGACTTGGGCATCCTGCATTATGAAGTGGGCTAAGGAGGATTTATAATGTTTGAAGAAAATGTGGTTTGTAAGCTGCTGCAAATCAAATATCCGATATTCCAAGGCGGCATGGCATGGCTGGGCACGGCGGAGCTGGCCTCCGCTGTATCCAACGCGGGGGGGCTTGGCATCATCGGCGCGGGGCACATGCCGCCGGATGTGCTGCGGGCCGAGATTCAAAAGACAAAAGCGGCGACGGACAAGCCCTTCGGCGTCAATATCATGCTCATGTCCCCCTTCGTCAAGGAAGTCATGCAGGTCGTCGTGGAGGAAAGGGTACCGGTGGTGACGACAGGAGCCGGCAATCCGGGAGAGTACATCCCTGCGTTAAAGGCCATCGGTTCTAAAGTGATTCCGGTGGTGGCCTCGGTGGCCTTGGCTAAACGGTTGGCCCGCACCGGGGTTGACGCCATCATCGCCGAAGGCATGGAGAGCGGCGGACACATCGGTGAAATCGCGACGCTGCCCTTGGTGCCGCAAGTGGTAGACGCGGTGGAAGTACCGGTCATCGCCGCCGGCGGCATCGGTGATTCCCGGGGGATCTGCGCGGCTTTCTCTTTAGGTGCGAAAGCGGTTCAGATGGGTTCCCGGTTTGTCCTCTCCAAAGAATGTATTGCTCACGAGAATTATAAAAACATGGTCTTAAAAGCCCGGGATCGGTCCACGGTCATTACGGGAAGGGCCACCGGGCATCCGGCGCGGGTCCTGCAAAATAAGCTGTCACGCATTTATCTGGATCGGGAGAGCCACGGCGCTCCCATAGAAGAGTTGGAAAAGCTGGGCTTGGGCACCTTGCGTCTGGCGGCCCGAGAGGGCGACGTGGAGATGGGGTCGGTGATGATCGGCCAGATCTCGGGAATGCTTTCCGAGATCGAATCGGTGGAGGATATTATTCAGAATCTGGTGAAGGGCATCCCCCATGTTTTGGAGGCGGTGCAGGAGAATTTGCGGTAACGGGCGAGGAGGATTGTGCATGGGGAAATTAGCGTTTGTTTTTCCGGGACAGGGCGCTCAGACGGTAGGCATGGGCAAGGAGTTTTATGAGGGGTACGACCTTGGTAAAAAACTTTTTGATGAAGCGGACGAGGCGTTAGGCTATTCCATTCGCAAACTCTGTTTCGAAGGCCCGGCGGAGGAACTGACCCTGACGGCGAACACCCAACCGGCTATCCTGACGGTCAGCGTCATCGCGGCGTCTCTTTTAAGGGAACGGGGTATTATGCCTGAGGTGGCGGCCGGGCACAGCTTAGGGGAATATTCAGCGCTGGTCCTGGCCGGCGTGCTGGACTTTCAGGACGCGGTGCGGCTCGTGCATAAGCGCGGCGCTTTCATGCAGGAGGCCGTTCCCGTGGGAGAAGGCGCCATGGCAGCGGTGTTAGGCTTGGAACGTGATAAAATCGTGGCCGTTTGTGAAGAGATTTCCCGAGAATCGCCGGTACAGGCGGTCAATTTCAACTGCCCGGGGCAGACGGTCATCGCCGGAGCCAAAGCGGGGGTGGAGAAGGCCACGGAAGCACTTTCCGCGGCGGGGGCGGCGAAATGCGTCATCCTGCCGGTGAGCGCTCCCTTCCACAGCACGCTGATGGCGCCGGCTGCCCGGAAATTGGCGGCGGAATTAGACAAGGTGGAGATTCGCGACGCGGCCTTCCCGGTGGTTTCTAATTATACGGGAGAACTGGAAAGCAAGGCGGCGGAGATCAAAGAGAATCTGGTTAAGCAGGCCGACCATCCCGTGAAATGGGAGGACTGTGTGGCTGCGATGGTCGCTTTCGGCGCGACACATTTCGTGGAAGCAGGGCCGGGCAAAACTCTTTGCGGATTCAATAAGCGGATTGATCGGACGCTGAAGAATATGAACGTAGAAAATCCAGTTTCGTTAGAAAAAACCCTTGACACTTTGAAGGAGGTCAGATAATATGCTTCTTGACGGCAGGCACGCCCTTGTGACGGGGGCCTCCCGGGGAATCGGCCGCGCGGTAGCCCTGGCCTTCGCGGCGGAGGGTGCGTCCGTGGCCTTGAATTTCGCCGGGAACGTGGCGGCAGCGGAGGCCGTACGTGCCGAGATCGAAAGTGCCGGGGGGAAAGCCATCCTCGTTCCCGCCGATGTTTCGGATGAAAACGCGGTGGAGGACATGGTGAAGACCGTGACGGAAGCTTTTGGAAGCATTGATATCCTGGTCAATAATGCGGGTATCACCCGGGACGGCCTGCTTCTTCGCATGAAGGAAGAGGATTGGGACGCGGTGCTCAATACGAACCTCAAGGGCGTATTTCTCTGCACAAAAGCTGTATCAAAGTTCATGATGAAGAAACGCTACGGGCGCATCGTCAATATGGCTTCGGTGGTGGGGGTTACCGGCAACGCCAGCCAGGCGAATTATGCGGCGGCCAAGGCGGGCGTCATCGGCTTTACCAAGGCTATGGCCAAAGAATTGGCCAGCCGGGGGATTACGGTGAACGCTATCGCGCCGGGCTTCATCCGCTCGGATATGACGGACGTTTTGCCGGATAAAGTGAAAGAGGCCATGTTGGCAGAGATCCCACTGGGGCGAGCCGGCGAACCGGCTGACGTGGCGAAGGCGGCGCTCTTCTTAGCTTCTGACCAGGCGGCCTACATCACGGGGCAGGTCCTCAAGGTGGACGGCGGCATGGTTATGTGATATAACAAGAGTAACAGATTTCTCGGAGGGAGGTGAACGACATGGCAACTTTTGACAAAGTCAGAGACATTGTAGTTGAGCAATTAGGAGTCGAGGCGGACGAAGTCACGCTGGAATCCACCTTTATTGACGATTTGGGCGCTGATTCTCTGGATATTGTTGAGCTTATCATGGCATTCGAGGAAGAATTTGGGATTGAGATTCCTGACGAAGCGGCGGAAAAGATCAAAACAGTCCAGGACGTAGTTACCTATATTGACCAGAATAAGGAAAAATGATCCTGATTCCCGTACCTTCCTGATAGAACAGTCCCGTGATGTTACTTCACGGGACTTTCTAAGGTAGCACTGATAAAATGAAGTCCGTCAGATTGGCGCGGATTCTTCGTCCTGTCAAGGAGATAAACCGAATGCATGGGCAACTATGCGGAGGATTTGTCGACGCAGAGAGAGCGGAAAAGATGCGCTAAGATGGCGGTACTGAATTTATCAGTACTTCCTAAGGTAGGGC
>ERZ773055.635-NODE-635-length-19547-cov-9.702237_pt1 | contig 19547 bp, 31 predicted proteins | sample MGYA00580515_ERZ773055 | MGnify/ENA primary metagenome ERZ773055 (study PRJEB29015, sample SAMEA2737993) | human oral metagenome | biome: human oral; feature: human-associated habitat; material: dental | place: China | collected 2064 ...
CATAGAGAACACTTTAATTAATAATAAATTATTTGGATTAGTGTCCATATTTTATCTCCTTATCTTATAGTCTTTTGAAATATCGTTTTCTACTGTAACGCTTGACTTTGATATATTTTTTATATATAATAAATCTTATTAAAGAAAATAAGAGGAATATAATTTGAATAAATTAATTAAAGAAACAAAAGAATTTATGAAAGAAGAATTGGATAAAAGCAAAACAATTGAAGAATTTAAGAAAAAATTCTATTCTTTAGAAGAAAAATTCAAAAACTCTAAAGATTTTATTTTTAAAGATTTTCAACATACTAAGATTAATTCCTATTGGCTAGTTGATAATGATAGTATTAGACCATTATATGAAGTTTCTTTTTATGAATCAGAACGAAAAGATTTATATTCAATTACATTAGAATCAAGAGAAAACAATCTATCAATGTGTGTAAAAAAATTTAATCTTTAGTATTGACAAATCTTATTTATTGATATATAATATTAATAAAGAAAAGAGATAAAGAGGAAATAATAAATGAAAACATTAGAACAAGTAACAAAATGGATTTTAGGACTTTCAACACAAGCATCTTTTATTGAATTGTATTTTGATAAAAAAGAACAAACTCTATTACCAAATCAAGAATACTTTATTGATTCAGAGCTACAATTGGCACTAGAAAAAGAACCTGTAACAAAAGAAGAAGTTAAGAATTTAGTTCTTGTTCTTGATTTTGGAGTAACTTATCCAGAAAAAGATAAAATGAAGATTTATTTCTAAAATCAGAAGGAGACTCTTTATACTATAAAGAGTCTTTCTTTTAATCAAAGGAGTTAAAATGAATGAATAATAGATATATATTTGAAAGAGAATATTATGGTTCAGTTTCATTAAATTTAATTAGAACAGCTAGTGATTTATATTCGAGAAAAAATTGTAATTACAATGAGACTATTCAATATGCGGCAGAATTATCTAATGGAAATTGTTTTTATTGTGGTAAAAATTTAAAAACAAAAAATTTTATAATTTCAAAAGAAGCTATATTTGACCATATTTATCCAGCAAGTCATTTCAACTTATTTACAAAAGGCAATATTTGTTTATCTTGTTCTTCTTGTAATAATGAAAAAGGAAATGAGGGACCAATTGTTTATTATAAAGATAGACTAAATAGAGGAATGAATGTTTATCTAAATTATAAAGATTGGAAAGAACTTCTAAATAATTCTGAAAAAATTTATCAGAAAGAATATCCTTATTTTTATAACTTAGGAACAAGTAATAAATATTTTGAAATAACTTCAGTTGAATTAACGAAAGAATATAGACTATTGTTTAATAATATTTTTCTAAGTAATCCTGAAGATACTTATAGATTAAAAAGTCATTATGCTTGTAGAGAAGGACAATTTCAAACTTTTTGGAGAGAGTTTGAAAAATTAATAAACAGCTTTAATTATTCTGATAAATCAATTAAAGTTCAAAAAATAATTTTAATGGGTAAGTTTAATTGGTTTATTGAAAAAAATATAGAAAATATTTTAAATAGAAATATAAAAGAAGTTTCATTATATGAGTTAACTCTAGAAGAATGGGTAAAAATTTTTATTGAGTGGCAAAAAAAAGAAACATCTTACAATTCAAAAGATAATAAAGATTATTTCTTGTTTATAGAAACTTTATTAACAGTCTTTTTAAAATTTAATAGAAAAGATTTAACAAATAAAATAAGTGAAATAAAAAAGCTATCTTAAAATATTAAGATAGCTTTTAATAAATAACTAAGAATTTAAATAATTATAGATTTCTTGACCAGAAATTGCTCCATCTCCAATTGCTGTTGAAACTTGTCTTAATTTTTTATCTCGAACATCTCCAGTTGCAAATATACCTTTATATTTTGTTGAAGTATTGTTATCTGTAATAATAAATCCTTCATTATTTTTTAATTCAGTATCTATAAATGAAGTATTTGGAGTTAATCCAACATAAATAAAAATTCCATCTATATTTTTAATATAACAATCATTATTATTATTTTTAATTGTTACTGATTCAACTTTATTTTTACCATTTATAGATACAACATTTGAATTTAAAATTAGTTCAATATTTGAAGTATTAAAAACTCTTTCTTGATATATCTTTTGAGCCCTAAATTCATCTCTTCTATGAACAATATAAACTTTTTTAACTAATTTAGATAAATATAAAGCTTCTTCTAATGCAGAGTCTCCCCCTCCAACAACAATAACTTCTTTGTCTTTAAAAAAGTTCCCATCACAGATTGCACAATATGAAACACCTTTACTATTTAGTTCTTCTTCACCTGAAACATTAAGTTTCTTATGTGTTGTTCCTGAAGCAATTATAATAGATTTTGTTTTTAAAATTTCATTATTAGATAGATGAACTTCTTTTATATCTTTTTCATAATCTTTAATATTAACAACTTTCTCAAAGACATAATTAAGATTTGAATAATCTTCTATTTGTTCAAACATTTTCTCAGATAATTCTTCACCTGAAATTGTTTTATATCCAGGATAATTTTCAATTTCAAGAGTATTATTCATTTGTCCTCCAGGCAAACCATTATCAACTAAAGCGACTGATAAATTAGCCCTCAAAGAATATAATGCACTAGTTAGACCCGCTGGACCAGCACCAATAATTACAACATCAAATAAATCATTTTTCAATTTTTTATTTCACTCCTATATAAATATATATAAATATTCCACAACATACTTAATTTATAGGAATATTTATATAAAATAAGGAGATTTAAATGGTTTCAACAAGAAAGAAAACAACATCAAAAAAATCTATTTCAAGAAACAAGACTACAAAAAAGAAAACAACATCAAAAAAATCAACAATTAGAGATACTAAAAAATGGAAACAGTTAGCAGATAATTGTTTTGAAGAAAAATCAAATTTTTCATCAAAAGAAAAATTTAATCAATATATTGATAAACTTTATAATATAAAAACAATTGACCAAAAAGATATTTTAAAATCATTTAAAATCTATAAAGGAGTAAGATAAAATGAATTTAGATATATTTATCAAGATTAAACCAAATAATATTAAAGATAAGTTTTTAGAAGTTACTGAGAAGTTTTTAAAAGAAAAAAATAGAAGATATTTTGGTATTGCGGCCGCTTCTTTACAAAATCAGTTAGATGATCCTAAATATGAATCTTATAAACCTAACTCAAAAATAATTAATATTGGTATCAGTGGAGAAAAAACAACAAGTAAAGTTTTAAGAGAATGGATAGCTGATAAACCAGAATGTGTATTAATTGATTCAATTAGTTTGCCTATAAATAATTTAGAACCAGAAGAAGATGGAGAAGAAGGACAATTAGACCTAGGAGATACTGACCATCTTCTAATAATTGGAGATAACTTAATTATTATTGATTCAAAAAATTGGAAAGCAAAAACAACTTATCAAATAACTGAAGAAAAAGAAATTCTTCGAGGAAAGAAATCCTTTAAAGGGAATAGACCCAGAATACAACAATGTAGAGAATTATGGGGAACATATTATAATGGAATGGAATTAGAAAATATATATACTTTTGTTTGCATTTCTTCTGATGAAAATACTAATATTATTAGAGATAAGAATTGGTGGAGAGTTGGATATAAACTAGTTAATCAAAGTACTTTAATTTATTTTTTAGATAAATTATATAATGAAAAAATAAATAATTCTGATAGTAAAAAATTCATAAGAACTGAATTAGTTGCTCTTGCTTTAACTGGACTAGTTAAACCTTATGATAAATATAAAGAAAAATTTGGAAATGTATATAATTTAGCAAAGGGTAAATCATAAAAAATGAATGAAACTTTATTAAACATGGAATTAAATAAATCCGAATATGATATATATAAAATATTAAAAGAACTAAAAAAAGAAAAAATATTACCAGGAATATGGAAACTATTGTTAGATGATTCTGTTCTGAATAAAGATATAAAATTTTTTAGAAGATTTGAAATAGAAAACAATTATCCTCAAGATTACTATTTAGCAGTAAAAAAGGGACCTGTAAAATTATTTCACTATTCAAAAGATATTCATTCTCTTATTGATAATGGTTATTCAATAGGAGGAAAAGATTTATTTGATTTATCAGTTGGCTTAGGAATTTATTGTTTAAAAGAAGTTCCAGAAAATTTAGTTGATAAATTTAATTTGATTCTATATAATGATTTTTATTTTGAATTTATATATTCAAAAGTTGATGATAAAGATAAAAATGAAATATTTATTCCATATCAATTGTTCAATAAGAACTTAAAAAATATTAAAATTTTGAAATATTCCTCTTGACATAAGTGTTTCAAAGTGATATAATTATTACATAAACAAGAAAGAGAGAATAACAATGAAAACTTCAACAATTTTTTGGGCTATTATGTCAATTTATTTTACTGTAGTTCCTGAATGGAATTACATGATTTCAATTGTAGTTTCAGGAATTATTGTATTAGTTTGGAATCTGTATCAAGAACACTTGGAAGATTCAATGAGAGGGGAATATGAAAAATAAATCAAATATTAGAATAGAGGGAAATAAAATTATTATCACTCCTTCTAGAAAGTCTAAAAAAACATCTGAAGAGTTACAAGTACATTTAAACACATTAAGAAGTGGTGTAAATGTAACTAAAAATAAAAAAAGATATAATAGAAAAGAAAAACATAGAAAACCTTTTTATTGATTTCTATGTTTTTTATTTATATTTTAATTATAGTGATTAACTTAGAAGCTACAGGAAGCTCTGGATTTGATTTTAGATAACATGTAGTATATTTATATTAAAATGTAATTTAAAACGAGTGGAGAGCTTCCTATAAGCTCCTACACCTATATTGTTTGTTCTTACTTATTAATATTTATTTTATTTTGATAAATTTTATCTTTATCATCTATAATTTGTTTAAATAATAGTAACTCTTTAAAATTGTTACTACTATATTGAATTAAATCAAATATTTTATTTTTATCCATTTGATAATTTTCTCCTTTGAAAATAAAAATATAGAAGAATTTAATCTTCTATATTTCACATTGTTTTATAAAATGCTGAATACAGGACTTGCACCCGTTCCAAGGACTTACAAGGTCCCCGTTCTACTAGTTAAACTAAATCAGCAAATTTATTTCAAGTATTGGATTTGAACCAATATCTTATTCCGTATGAAAGAATAGCTTTACCCATTAAGCTAACTTGAATCACCCCAGCCGGAGTTGAACCGAGCATCTCAGGATTGAAAGTCCTGCGAATTAACCATTACACTATGGGGCGTAGATAATCTTCTTAAAAGAAGAAGTGCTATATTTTATATTCTAATAACTTAAAATATAGTTAGGGTGAAGTAAGGGTAATGCTCCCTTTTCTTCCGTGTCACAAACGGATATAATAACTTTTATACTAACAACACCATAAATTTATTTATTGTCTCACTCGGAATTGAACCAAGAACTTTCCCTTATCAAGAGAGTGTAATAACCGTTTTACTATGAGACATAATATGGCCCCTGAGGCGCTCGAATCCTCAACCAAGGTGCTTCAAACCTTTGCTTTACCATTTAAGCTAAGGAGCCTTATTTATATAATTTATTGACCCGTACGGTAACGCTCCGAATTCCCCGGTTTAAAAGACCGGTGCTTCACTTTAAAGCTTCGGGTCATTGTATGGAGCATAAGAGACTCGAACTCTTATCTTCTATCTTGCAAGGATAGTGCTTTGCCAAAATTAAGCTAATACCCCTATAATACTCTCTATTGGAATCGAACCAATGACATTAACTTTGTAAGAGTTACGTTCTACCACTGAACTAAGAGAGTTAATTTCATTTAAAAGCTCTTAGGAGACTTGAACTCCTATCTACAAATTCGTAGTTTGTTATTTTCTCCTTTAAACTAAAGAGCTATAAATCAGGATAGAAGGACTCGAACCTTCTCCGCTGGCTCCCAAAGCCACCATGCTACCATTAAACACCATATCCTGTAAAATGTCTTTGAGAAGAGTCGAACTTCCACTGAACAGGGTCTAAACCTGCTCCCTCTGCCAATTGGGGTACAAAGACTAATTATTTTATTATAGTTCCATTGGGACTCGAACCCAAACTTTCGGCATTAAAAGTACCGTGTGCAACCAATTACACCATAGAACCTTATTAAATTATAACTTTTATTTTCTAAGAGTTACCTTTAATAAGGTCAACTCTGCGAGTAGGGCTCGAACCTACAATTTCTGGATTCAAAGTCCAGTGACTTACCAAAATTCGTCTATCGCAGATAAATATTAATTATTATATTATTTGTTAATATTTATCCACGCTGTCGTTTGACTTTCTTCATTGTTTTCATATTTTTAATTCCTTTTATTTATATTAGTTTAAGGAGAGCATGGGACTCGAACCCACAACTGAGAAACCCAGCAACTGTTTTCAAGACAGCCTCAATACCAATTATGTCTAACTCTCCATATTTTATACGGTATATATCGGATTCGAACCGATGTTCTGTTTGCTGACAACAAACCGAGATAACCACTACTCCAATATACCAAATTTAAATATATAAAAAATTGTATGAACATTCAATCCATACAATTTCAATATCTATTCTTATAATCAATCCTAAATTCTATAAATATTTTTTATTTATAAATTAGAATTTCATTAAGTTTTCAATATTTTATTTGTATGGAAAAAGGAGTGCGAAAAGACTTCACGAAAGATAGGTGCTTTCGCTGACTGTTTATCAAGTGTTTGCATTGTTGTAATAACTGAAAACATATCTGTTTCTCCTTTTAGATTTCTTTTAATTTTTATTTATATATCTATTATATCATAAAATTTTAAAAAGTCAATACTTTTTTTAAAAAATTTTTCTTTTTTTATAATAATATCAATCTTTTAAAATTTTATAACTGAACCACCGGGACTCGAACCCGAAAGACCTGATTAACAGTCAGGCATGATACCATTTCATCATAGTTCAATAATGATTATATTAACTATAATATCAGAAAGTTTTTAGAATGTCAACTATTTTCATTAAAAATTTTTAATTTTTTTATGTTAGTTGAAATACGGAGGGTGGGACTCAAACCCACACTGGCAGGATTTTAAGTCCTGTGTCTCTGCCAATTGGACTACCCCCGCTAAAATAGTTTTTTACATTTCTTTTTAGTTGAAATGTAGAGAAAACTTTAACTCTTGTTCATCCCACTACAGATTATTCTAAGGATGAACAAACCCCGAGAGTTATTTGTTCGTTGGCATAACCCTGCCCTACCGTTTAGGCTTAGGAACGGAAAACCCTCACCAGTTCTCTGGAATATCTACTGTGCGCCTCTCATGACTTACTTATCAGATTTTGTTACCACCTATTTTTTAGGTTTATTGGTTTTTTGTGTCTGATTATCACATCACATGACAGCATGAGACACCATTTTTCTCGGATAGTAGCTCCGTGACAGTTTAATGGTCTTATCAAGGACAAGTTTTTAATGGGGCTTAAAGGACTCGAACCAATATCTTTCTCTTTAAATAAAGCACTTGAACTCCGGATTTTTCAAATGGGAATCTTCAATTAAAGAAAATATTTTTTTCCATTTAAACTAAGGCCCCTAATCATTAATGCGGAGAGAGGGAGTCGAACCCTCAAGAGCCTAATGCTCGCAGGATTTTAAGTCCTGTGCGTTTACCAATTTCACCATCCCCGCAAAATTTAATACATCTAACATTATAACAAACATTTTCAAATAAGTCAACAACTTTTTTAAAAATTTTTATTATAATTAATGGAGAGAATGGGATTTGAACCCATGCACGTTTTACCGTCTATTACATTTCCAATGTAACCTCTTAGCCAGACTTGAGTATCTCTCCATAAACTTCTTTAATTTAAAGAAGTTGTATTTATTTAACTTACTTTAATAGTATATAACAAAAACAAAAATTTGTCAATACTTTTTTGAAGAAAAATTTATTTTTTTGTTCTTTTTACTGAAATTATTTTAACTTGATATATTCCATCAGGTGAATTTACTTCAACAATAGTTCCTTCTTCTTGTGAATTAATAGCATTTCCAAAAGGAGCTTCAATACTAATTTTATTTTTAAAAATATCAACAGTTGTATTAGATACAATATAATAAGTTTCTTCTTTTTTTGTATCTAAAAATTTAACCTTTACTGTTTTTCCAATAGAAACAATATTTTCTTTAACTAAACTTAAATCAATAACTTCTGATTCATTTAATAGTTTTGTTAATTCTTTAATCTCTCTATCAAGGTGAGCTTGTTCATCTTTAGCGGCATCATATTCACTATTTTCAGATAAGTCACCGTATGAACGAGCAATTTGTAATCTTTCAATATTTTCTGGTTTTTTAACTTGAATTAGATAATCTAGTTTTGCTTCTAATTCTTGTTTTTCTTCTAAAGTAATTTGATTTTTTTTATTTAACATATTAATCTCCGTTAATTAAATTTTCTAGTTCTTTTCTTTTATTAAAAGGAATAGGGGAATAATTAATAGATTCTTCTATTCCATCAATATAAGTATGTTTAAAAGGGTCAATAATTCCAGTTGTTGAAAAAGCTTCATTTTTTCTTGCTGAAATTAAGAAATAGAACATATTAATAAATCCAGTTAAGTTATCTGTGTGAAATTGAAATTTATTAAAAGTAAAATTAATTTTTTCATTATTAATAATTTCTTTTACAACATCAAACCCATCCATAACATTTTGACCTAAATCATGGTCAAAACTAATTAATTCATAATGTTCATTTGGATTTTCTTCCAAATATTTAATAAGTTCTTCACCTGTTCTAAAAACAAGATTAAATCCTTTGGGAACATATCTAATATCATCTAAAAAAATTTTTTTCATTTATTATTTACCTATTTATTTTTTGCAATTCTTTTAAATATTTCAGGATAATATTCTAATAAAGTAGAATTAATTTTTAATTTTGCCTTTTCATATTGTTGAAATCTTTCTATATCTTTACTTGTAATCCGAGCTAAAGTGCTAGTATCTGAATTATCCTCTAAATCTGATAATTTTACCAACATAGCAGGAACTGATTTACAAATATTATCAATATAAATTTCATAAGAAATATTATCAGTTCTAGTTAAAATTTTAACAACATCTATAATTTCTTCTTCAATACCGAAGTTTAAAAGAGATTCTTCAGTAAAATCAGAATCTTCAATGACATCATGTAATATTGCAATTGCTTTATTTCTTTTATCCCAAATATATCTATAATTATTTGCAACTCTTAAAGGATGAAAGATATAAGGGTCTCCATTCCTTCTAGTTGATCCTTTATGTGCTATCATTGCAACTTCTAAAGATTTTTCTAACTGTTTATTATCTGTCATTTATTTTCTCTAAAATTTCAGAAAAGAGAACTTTATAAAGTTCTCTTTTTTATTCTTTTACTTCTATATCCCTAAAATATCTATGAAGTTCTCTAGCAAGGGATTCAATAATTGTTTTTGCTTGCCAATAGAAACTACTATCTTCCCAATAATTTTCTCTAAAATCTTCTATTAGAGGTAAAAAACTTTCTTCAGTTTCTTTTAGTTGTTTAATTCTATGTTTCGTAGAAGATTCTGATAATGTGCTAAAGTTATTTAATCTATCTAATATTTTAATTAAAGCTGACAATGAGTTGGAACTTACTTTTTTCAAATAGTCTTCATGAGAAAGATTTTCTTCTTTTGTGACTTTAAAAACAATATTATAAAGTTGTTCCCCTAAACCATCTTCAAAGCGATTAATAAAATCATATTTATCAGGATTAACATCTTCTAGATAATCATGAAGAAGACATCCTGCCAACAATAAGTCAGCTTCTTTTTGTTTCCCTTGTCTGACTCTATTTGCAACTAATTGAAAATCTAGAGCTGTTTGAGCAACTGCAATAGGATGAACATAATAATGACTTCCATCATGACGAGAATATCCATTTTCTTTATTCATTGTATTCAATAATAGATAAAGTGCTTTATTAGTTAATCTTAAATCAACTATTTGAGAAAGATTAGCTATTTCTTTAATAAAATGTTTTGTTTGTCTATCAATCATATATCATTCTTCAAACTTTCTATATAATTTCAATTTAATTTAATTATATCTTAATAACTTACAAAGGTCAACTGTTTTAATCTTCGTTTTTTGTTAAATAAATATTCTTAATATCTTTAAAAGCATTTTTTAAAACAGGAGAAACTTCATCAGTAAATTTATCTTTAAATTCTTTTACTTTATTTACAACTGGTTCAGAAGCTTCCTGAACTTTCTCAATTGAATTTGAGATTTGAAGATTTCTATATTTATTTTTTTCTACTAGTTCTCTTTCAATTGATAAAAACGAATAATTAATACCTTGTTTTTTATGAATTTGATATGGTTTCATAATGAATACCTTCCTTTTATTTTAATTATATTTATTATAATAAAAAGAATATCAAAAATCAAATTTAATTATCTTGTTGATTTTTTTAATTTATTTTGATATAATTTCATCTGAAAGGATAATAGTCACTAAAAATGAATAATTTTGTTGAAGAAATACCTAAGAAATTTATTACTGATAATCCAGTTGTTTATCTTCCTATAAACATTGAATTTACTCATTTAAACTTAACTAACTTAAAAATTAAAAGAGTTTCTCCCTCTTATTCAATGAAGAAATTCTTTGGACCAACTCAAGAGTTTGTTTTAGTTGGAACATATCAAAAAAAATCTAAATATTCATCATTTATATATGATTTTACAGTTGAAATTACACTAGAATTTTCTAATAATTTTTGGAATCAAAATATTTTAAATATTAGTTCTCTAGAATTAAAATTAGATAACAAATCTAAAGATTACAACTCTTCAATTTATATTCATAAAGAAAAAGGTCTTATAAATGATTCAGATTTAGTAGAAATTACAAAAATTCTTAAAGAATCATCGTTAAAAATGAAAATTGATTCAGAGTATAAAATTAAAAAGAAAAATAAATTATTTTCTAACATATTTAAAAAATTTAAAAAAGCTTAGTTTTAAAATAACTAAGCTTTTAATATTTGTATTCAAATATTCTATAATCCTTATCTTTCCTGTTTCCTAAAATATTATTTTCAGTTGTATTAAAATTATGATAGAAAAATCTATCTAGTTTCCAATCAACTAAAGGAGCATTTTTATATTCAAACAATTCATTTGGAGATAAAAAATCAATACTTTCACAACAACCATAAGGACAATCAATAACACCATTTGGAATATAACCATTTCTTTTATTGAAAGCATAATCAAAAGGATATTTATCTAAATATTTATTATATTCATCTTTAATTTTTTTAAGTTCTGACTTAACATAATTTCTTCCATTAGAACGTTTAACCATTCCAGAATAAAAATGTTTTTCATTTAACCATCTGTCTTCTTTTTCTTTCCAATATTTAATTCTTTTTGATGGCTTAAAATTTTTATTTAAATTATATTTATTTAAATAAGACTTTTGTTTATTGATGAATTTAATTAAATATTGACAAGGAGTTATATCTTCTAATTCTAATAATTTTATTAAATCATTCAATGAATAATAATTTTTTATATTATTTAATTTATAAGGAGTATAGAATGAATATTGATTCAAATAATCAAATTTCACATTGTATATATAGTAATGTTTGTAAGTTATATTTCCATGTAATCTATTGCGATTATCCATCTGTAAAATCATTTTATTTTTAGGAAGTCTTGCAAATACTTTACGATAAGAAACATCTTCTATTTTTGACAATTCTGAGAAAGATTTATTGAAATAATTTCCTTTTCCATATGTGTCAGTTAATTCCTTGTTTGAGAATTTACTATATTTTTCAGAATATAATAAAGGTATATTTTCTTCGTGACTAAAACTTACAATATATTTTTCATCATTTGGATTAGATTTATATTTTAAGTAATCTAAATTATAAATTTTATAAATGTCTTTTATAGGATTAATATTTTTAGAAAAAGATAGTTTTCTAATATCTCTTTCTTTTCCTTTTTTCTTCTTTTCCCATCTGTTTTCTTTAAAATATATTGTATTTATTTTTTTATTTGACATAAAATTACTTTCTACTTATTGTTTTTTATTTTTATCAATCTTTAAAAATATTAGACCTGCCACAATAATAATTATTATTAAAAGACAAGAAGGGCAATTTAAAACAAAATTTAATACTTTAAATATTGAAGGAATGAAATCTTTAACATATTCTTGTTTAAATTCAAATGTGATTTATCTCACCTTCTTTTACTTTTTATTTTAATATCTATTCTTTAATATGATAAACTTTATTAAGATGATTTGTTAAGTTTTCAACAAATTCATCTCTAGTCATATCTTTAAATTTATTAATATTTGTGAATAAATAATCAATTAATTTACAAATAGAACGGTCATTAGCTTGAGTTGTATTTAAGTCTTCTTTATGATATTTAAAGTTCTTTTGAGAATCAAAAGCAATATCTATTTCAATTTCAGGTCCCCACCAAGTGCCTACACAAGTATCACAAGTACTTCCTTCATAATATCCATCTCTCAAATCAGGTTTTATTTCTAAAACTTTATCATCTTTTAATTCAAACAACATAATATTTTACCTTATTTCTATTTCTATTTATATTTTACAAAAAACTAATTATATTATATCATAAAATTTAATAAATTTAAATAGGAATATTTTTTAAAAAGAGGATAAAAAATGAAAAAGTTATTAAAGATGGTTTTATTGATTTTATTTATAATTATTATATTTTTAAAATTAAGTAATATTCATGATAAAAAACCAAATCATTATTGGACATCTCGATTATCAACAAAATACTACAAATTAAAATAAGTGGGGAATTAATATTTATATTTAAATACGAAGTTATTTTAATATAAATATACAAAAAATTAGCATTTTTATTAAAAATGTAGTATTGTTCATAATTAGCGTTTTTCTCCTAGGAATTTGATTTAAAGCAAATAAAAATAGACTTACTCAAGTCTATTTTTACATAAATAAATATCCACTATCTAATTTAATTAGATTATATTCATTAATAATATTATTTAATGTTTCTTCTGAAAAAAGATGTTGCATCTCTTTCTGTAACAGTTCAGAAATGTTATTAAATATTTTATTTTGATTAGATAAAAAACTAGTCAAAATTTCTTGTTTTAAATAATTTTTAAATTCATCAATAGAAGAAAAAATTAAACAATTTAAATCATTAAATTTAATTAGATTTTTGTTTCTTTTTTGAATTTCTAAAAAAGATAGTAAAGTAATATTATTATCATAAGATTGTAGAATATCTAGAAAATCAGAGCAAAGAATATTTTTATAAATCATTCCATTTGAAAATTTAATATATTCAATAGTATTATTTTCAGGAATCAACAAAAGAATTGTTCCATAAAGTTCACTAACTAAATGAAAGTCTTCTTTAAATGTTTCAAGTGATTTAATTTCAACATTAATCATATTTAAAACTCCTATTAAATCAAATTACTTAAATCATTCCTATATTTACTACGGTCTGATTTATTTTTATAGTTTTCAAATAAAGAACTTGCAACTAAATTAGATTTAGAAAAATCAATTTTAGCAATTAATTTTTGTTCAGCAGGAGTTAAAAATTGATATGTGCAAATACCAACATATGGATTTTCTTCTGTAATAAGAATAGTGGTCCACATTTGTTGAGCACCTTCATCAAACCAACAATCTTCAACTTTAAAAGTTGATGTTGAATTGTTTTGTTTTGATATTTCATTTAAATTCTTGACGATTTCTAATAATTTAATTAATTCTACTTCACAAACAAAATTCATTTTATAATTCTCTCTTTCTCTTTATGCTTTAATTATATAAAAATAAACAAATAATGTCAATAGTAAAGGATTAAATTTTGAAAATAAAATTAATAAAAATGGAAGAGTTAGAAAAATCTATAAATTTAGTTTTTTGGAACTTTGAAAAACAAGAAGGTCTAAAAATAAAGATTGATAACAATAAAGAAAATTTTAATTGGACTGAAATTCTTTATATTATAAATCAAGCATTAGATGAATCTAATAGTTATAGACTTCCATTCAAATATTACAATTCAATGAATGAAATATTATAAAAAACTACTTATAAATTTAAAATAAGTAGTTTTATTTTTATTCAAAAAACTTATTGAAATCTGCTTTAACAAATTCAACATAATCATTTTCTTCTACTATTCTATTTTTGTTTTTATCTATCCATAAAACTTTTTCATCTCCATTAAATAAAACTAATGATGATAAAGGTTCAACTTGTAAAGATGTTCCTAAAACTAGAATTAAGTCAGCTCTTCTCAAGTAAGTTTCAGCTTTCATAAAGTTTTCTTTTTTAATATTTTGCCCATAAAAGACAAGACTTGGTTTAACTTTTTTAGAATTACAGTATAAACAACTATTTGATTTTAAATCAATTAAATTAAAACAATTTAGACATTCTAAATTTTGAAGATTTCCATGAAACTCAATAATTTCATTTTTTAAATTATATTTATTTAAAGATTTTGTTTGTAATCCATCTACATTTTGAGTTATCAAATTAATTTCTTTTTTAGGGCAAGATTTAATCAACTTAGAAATCCAATCATGAATTTTATTTTCATGAAATTGTTTTGCAAAATGTTCTTTATGCCATTCCCAATATTCATCATAAAATCTATGAATAAAATTTAAAGAAAATATTTCTCTTGGAGAATAGTAAATTCCTTCAACAATTCTACCTTCCATAGTTGAATAGTCAGGAATTCCACTTAAAGTAGAAATGCCTGCTCCTGTTACAATAGTAATTCTATCAAAATTCTTTAAATATTCTTTTAATTCTTTAGCATTATTCATTTTTCTTCCTATTTCAAATTTTATTTATTAAGTAATTGAATTGCTCGATTTAAAACTTCTTCATTAAGTCCTTCATCTTCAATCGAAGTTCCCCAAAAAGTTGTTTTAATGAAATTTTTAGATTGTTCTTTTAATGCAATGTTTTCATCATCAAGAATAATATATTTATAATTTTTGGGAGCATTAATATCTAACCATTCTTGGATTTCCTGACCTTTTGTTGTTGAATAATATCCTAATTTAGTTGTATCAAAAATCTTAATATCTAATTTATCAAATTCTTTAAGTAATTTTGCTCCATCATTATCAATTCTATTAGGAATGATTTTATTTTCTTTTTTGTGAAAGAAATTTCTCCATGCTGAAGATAAAACAATTTTTGCATTTGTTTTATTTAATAAAAATTTTAAGTTAGTTAAATAAAATGGATATAAATCACTTTCATCTACTGAGTGATTTCCATTTAAAACTCCATCTATATCTAAAAATATATATTTTTCCATTTTTTATTCCTCAATTATATCATATTTATGAATAACTTTATAAGTTTTATAGTCTCCTCTATGTAATAGAATTACTCCTATCAAAAATATTGGATAACAATATAAAAATCCTAGTCTAAAATAATCAGAAGAAATTAAAATTAGAAATAAATAACAAAGTTGCTCATTAATTAAAAGTTTCTTATAAGTTTTTATATATTTTTTTAGCATTGTTCTACCATCCTTTTATTAATTGTTTAATTTTTCAATTGATTTTTTTAGGATTTTATCATTAAGACCTTCATCATTAATTGATAATCCATTAAATTTAGTTTGGATAAAGTTATTCAATTGTTCATCAAGCATATCATTATCATCATCTAAAATAATATATTTATAATTTTTAGGTGCATTAATATCTAACCATTCTTTAATTTCTTCACCTCTAACAGTTGATGAATATCCTAATTTAGTTGTATCAAAAATTTCCAAATTCAATTTAGATAATTCTTTAAGTAATAAATCTCCTCTTTTATTGGGAATATTAGCTACTAATTTATCATTTTCTTTATGAAAAAAATTTCTCCAAGAAGAAGACAATACTATTATTGCTTTTGTTTCATTAACTAAAATTTTTAAATTATTAAGATAATTTGGAAATAATTGGTATTTTGATATTGAATGATTTCCATTTAAAACTCCATCGACATCTAAAAATATATATTTTTCCATTTCATATTCTTTCTTTTAAACTTTAATAATATTATATAATAATTCATTTTATTCGTCAATATGTTTATTGTTTGTTTATATTTAAATTTAGTCCTCTAATTCCTTCAACTTCATATATTTCTTCGTTATCTGTAAATTGAATCTCTAGTTTATTAGGTAGAATATTCACTTTTAAATTAGAGTTTTTATAAAAATCATTATAGTATCCTTCTAAGAAAAATGTTATTATTGATTTTTTATAATGTAATTTTCCTTGTTTAACTTTATTTCTGAATTTCATTAAATGAGGATATTTATATTTCACTTGAGATTTTATAACTTCCTCATTAGATAATTGATTTAAGGCTATTAGCGGATCTTTTGTAAATTTAATCTTTTTTATTTGAATAGTAAAAATGTCAGTAGTCAAACCTTTCAATTGATTACTAAAATCTATAGTTGATAAATTTATAACTTTTTCATAAAATTTTTCTGTTTCTTCTAATGAATTTGAATAAAATATATTTTTACTCCAATAAGGAAATTCTTTTGCTAAAATTTCAATAATATAATAATATTGTTTTTCCATTTATTTACTACTCCTAAAGATTTGATTTATATAATTTTATTATATTTTATAATAAACAACTTTTAAAATCAACTAAAAATAGCACAACAATGTGCTATTTTTTCAACTATTTAAAAATTCAATTAAGAAATCAACATCTTTATCAACTTCTTTCTCAAAATCTTTGAAACATTCTATGTTATAAGGATTTAAACTAAGATTTGAGAAAGAAAATACTCTATCATCTAAAAAGCAATAGAAACATTGATAATTCTTGTAAGTCATAATAAAGTAATCAGATGTTTTTGAAATAGTAATATCTTCACCTTTAAAAGTGAAAGTCTCTTTAAAATTCTTCTTAATTTTATTGAGTAATAAAATATTTAATGATGCATCATAATATATTCCCTTACCAATAACATGAATTGTATAAGAAGCTAGAAATCGTAATAAATCTTTTTCCATACAATTTATAATTTTATTAAAATCTTCTTTAGATAAATTTTTTATATATCTAAGAAATTGATAATTATTTTCTAAGGGATGATAAGTATAATCTTCATGTGATATAGCTTCTAATTTCCAAGATAAGTCATTATCCTTATTGTAAAATGTAAGTCCCCAATGTTTATCAATTTGGTGTTTGCTACGAAACTGCTCAAACTTTTCTTTGATTATATCGAACTGTTCTTTTGAGAAATGTTTTTCAATTTCACTCCAATAAGTTTCTGCTAAATTATTAAGAATTGTTGGAAGTAATTCTTTATATTTATCATGTTTTTGAAGAATTTCAAACAGTTTTAATGAAGTTTCTTTATTATTTTGTTTAAATAAGAGATTTATTGGTGAAATAACTTTATTGAAATTGTAATATTCTTTAAAAAATAATAAATCAATACAATCAATTTTTTTCTTATTAATAATGATGCTATTTCCATTTTCTATAACTAACTTATCTCCTAGAACATATTTCATAACATCTGTAATATGACAAAAATCTAAATCTTGAAATTGTAAATATTTAGCTAATAAACTATCTTCAACTATACCCTTGAAATCTTTTTCTAATTTTAATGCTAATAATTTATGTAAAATTTGTTCATAAACTTCACTTAAATTTGAAGTTATATATTTTGGTGTAACCTCATCAGCTAGACCTAATATTTCAACTTTATTAATAGAAGTATTTTTTATAACTAAATAATATTTACGTCTATCTTCAAGAATTGAAATTAAGAGTTTAGCTTCATCCAGTTCTTTATTAATCCATTTGTCTGTAATTTTTTTATCTTTAAATAATGAAGTCCAATATTCTTGAAATCTTTCATTTAATTCCTCAACTGAACTTTTAGGGTTAATCTCTTTTTGAGATATGTCATATTTATTTATAAGTTCTGAAAAATTTTTCATATTATTTATTATAACTCCTAAAATTTTAATTTATATAAATATTTTATCTCAATTTTACAAAAAATTCAAATATTTTTAAATTGATTATTGACAAATATTTTTCAATATGATATAATTAAAATACAAAAAAGAAAGAGAGTTAAATCTATGGATAAACAAACAAAAACTCAAGTCACAAATAAATGGGAAAGTGATTTAGCTGTTATTTATTCAATTAAAAATTTAGAAGATGAATCACTTAAAGAGCTTTTATTGTTTTATAGCTTAAATAAAGAACCTAAGTTTACATATCATCAAGAATTGACAATTGAACAAGTTGAAAAAACTCGCCCTTATAAAGTTGTAACATTTAACTCATGGGATGATGTTCCAAATGATATGGCAATGTCCTTTTTCTTTAAATCATAAAATTATATAAGATAGAAAAGAGAATATAACAATGAAAAATCTTACAGAATTTAAAAAATACTTAAAAGAAAATGTTGGTAAAAATAAAAAAATTACAGTAACAAATCATATTCCTCCATTTCCAGGAGATAAAGAATATAGAGGTGTTAAAACAAATCGAACAATTGGAAAAGTTCAAACAAATGGTTTTTATACTGAATTTCTTGATAGTCAAGATAAACTTCGTAATGTTTGGGTTGAGTTTCCTAAAGCAAAAAATGTAAATGTTTTGGGAAATAAAATTGAATTTTTAACTTATGAAGTTGAAAACTCAAGAGGTGAAACTTATATCTTTCCTGATAATACAATGGAACTAAATGTTCCATGGCTTGTATTTGAACTATAACAAACAAAAAACAGATAGAGAATTTTCTATCTGTCTTTTTTTAATTCTTTTATATATTTAATAGGCACTTCATCTGTTAACCAAACATTATTTTTACTAATATAAAACTTATAACCATCTTTAAACATTTTATCAGAGTCAATTGTTAATATAACTAATTTTCCATGTCTTCTACCAACTAAAGTAGCAATATCTTTTGTTAGAGATAGATGAACATGATGTCTAGTTTGAGGTGTTAAACCAGACTTTTTAATTGAATCTATAAATCTAGTAGCTGTTCCATGATATAGAATTTTTGGTGGCTTTAGTTCTGTTAGCCCAATATCTAATCCTTTAATAGAATGTCCTTGAACAGCTCTTATTTTTGTTCCTTCTAGATTAAATTCATAACGTTTTTTGTTGTCTGTTTCAACAATTTTTATAAGTTCTTCTTTTGTGCAATCAATAGCTTTGATTAAATCATTTACTTTTATAAAACCTTTATTATCTATCTCTAAATTTTCTTCTTCAGGATGATGTCTTAATAAAAATGCAATATATTTACTTAAATCTCTCATTAATTCCCCTTTTTTATTTTTATTTTTATATTTATTA
>ERZ773055.641-NODE-641-length-19249-cov-10.152912_pt1 | contig 19249 bp, 10 predicted proteins | sample MGYA00580515_ERZ773055 | MGnify/ENA primary metagenome ERZ773055 (study PRJEB29015, sample SAMEA2737993) | human oral metagenome | biome: human oral; feature: human-associated habitat; material: dental | place: China | collected 2064 ...
AATCGGTCTGCTCTACCTTTTTCTTCTCGATACGCGCCAAGTATTCACTCGGAGCAACACCGCCAATCTCCCGATTGGTGCTGTACGATAGGGGCGTCTTGTTAATGATGGAATCCCACTTGATATAATCATACCCCTTGCTCTTGCAATAATTTTTCGGAAAGATATGGTGAATGTCGATGCCGGCGGCTTTATAGAGGACAAGATCCATCTCCTGCCCGCTGATGAAGTCACGACTGTGATTCTTCATGATAAGCGCCACGATTCCCTTATAGGCAGCACTCCGTCTTGACTGAAGCATCAACAGGCGCATGGGATTGAAATAGGAATCGACGATGGTCTTGGGCAGCTCACCACCGTTCAACCAATTCATCACGCCAACCACATCATTTACATAACGCGTTTCATTGGCACTTCCATAAAGCTCACCGAATACACCGCACCAATACCATCGCTTGATTTTGTTCTTCACATTGGAATTTTTGATTCGACGATCGGGCAGGAGCAAGGCGCACAAAACAGCCAATGGAATGAGCTGCGTCGTATAAGGAAGGTCGCGGCTGACAAAGATGCGCTCCTCGAAAAGCAGCATTTCCGCTTCCTCGAATCCCTGTGTCAGAACATCGGCGTATTTCTGATAATCAGCGAGCTTCAGGTTCAGCACGTCCTTCTTCTTGCAGCTCACCACGCCCTTCTTCTCGTAGGCAGAGAGAAGCGTGCAGGCGGTCAGGAAATCCGTAGCCGTGACAATATTCAGGATATCTCCGTTGAGATGATTGTTTTTGCGCTTTTCCCAATCTTTCCTGAGTTCAAAATCATCCATAGCGAATACAGCTGTGACGAGTTCGAAAACCGTAAGCGATACGCCGCCTTGGTTCACATTCTCAAAAACTTGGCACACCGCTTCCTTCGGCGTGTCCTTGTCCAAGCTGATGACAGGAATTTTGTAATGAGTGACGGTCATTATAATTTTTCCACGAAAGGTTCTATACTCGTCGCTTGCCTCGTGCGAATTACTGTGATAAGCAAGATATGCCCGTTCCCACTCAAAGGACTTCTCGTCATCCAAGATGATATTCAGGGGAAACAGCTTATTCGCATATTCCCTTTCGGCAGTCGAAACATCGAGGTCAATTTTCCTGCCAAAGTCGGATGTGATTCGCTTCGACTCCGGGACGGATATAATAGCCTCCACTCGATCGATAGCAGGATCAATTGCCTTGGCAATATCGATGTAGTAAAATCGCTTGATCTCATTGCCTTTATCGGTTCTGGTTTTGATGGCATTCGGACTGCACATAGACGCATAGATGGAAGTGAGCCGCTGCTGACCATCCAGAATAAGCTGCTCGGGCTGTGCTTTGCAGGACGGTGCGCCCTCAATCATGCGATATTTGAAGCGTACATTCGCATTGCCATATTCGAGGAACATGGCGGCACCTACTGGAAAATTCTGCGTAATGCTGGCAATAAGCCCACGAATGCGACTGTCATCCCATACCCAGCCGCGCTGGAAATCAGGCAATTGAATGTTTCCCTTGTCGATGTCCTTCATCAAATCCAAAATCGGAGTATCGTTTGTTCTCATGCAGTCCATCTCCTATCTTTTATTGCCACTGCAGCGCATACTGCCACAGCTGTTATTTATCTCTATATTGCTGATCATATCGCCCGCCTTCTTGGAGTCGGTTTATTCTACGGATTCATTATATCGTACATTGCCCTGCATTAAAAGCACAGACGGACTGTCCTCTATATAGCTAAACGGCAAAGATCTCAAAGTATCTCCTCATAGCACTGGCGTTTATATGTCCATTCAGATATTGCTTTCGTACTGCCTCTTGAATCTTTTTTCGTACTCGTACATTTTCTCCAATCGTTTTTAATAAATTTTCCGCGCACCATGCAAGCCAATCAACATTAAATTTTACATAATCAAAGTCCTCCCAATCGAATATCCAATCATAAAAGGATATGCCACTCTTTTGAACGAACTCGCGTGCTTTATCTTTCTGTTTAAAACATCCACTCAAATTGGCATTCGTAATATACACTAAGGCATTTTCATACTGGCTAGGATATCCTTTACCACGATCATCCTTGATCGTTTTTGCAAAATCAAAAAATGCCTCTTCTAATTTAACGGTAGATTTCAATATTCCAGATCGGAGCAATCGGCAGAACAATTCCATGGCAGCAATATCCCACTCCCATTTCTTCTTGCCAAAGAGCGAATGCCTCTTCTTGCCGCTCCATCAACGTAAGGATAAAGGACATCCAACACATAAAGATATTTTTCCTGCATCAACGAGGATATATGTTCGCTCGCGAATTTTTCATTTTGTATTCCCTTATACAGGGATAGTCCGTATGAAAGAACCAGACACGCTCCATTTTTGTCAATCCCCCCACCAATAATCGCTTGCAATATCGAATCAAGATATTCATGCAGCAGAGATATGCACTCTTCGTGCTCTTTACTAATACACTTCTGACGAGCACTTCACGAAAAAAGATTAGCTACTTTGTTTGCTCTTGAACGAAAATCAATGCCAGAAACACGCTGTGTTAACTCATGCAAAATCATTGCAATCAGCTCAGTTGTCAGCGGTATGTAATACAACAAGATCAAAATCTTTTCAAAGATTTCATTCCTTTGCATACCGTCCAATTCTTGAATATTGTTTAGAATGCATTCCAGTCTCTCTTGCCCATCCGGAGTAACGGAAATTATCTCAATATCAGCTGAGGACAATATCCGTTCCATATTTTCTGCAGAACAATAGCGAAGAATAAAAAACACATCATCCCCCGTAAGTTTCGATACTTTAATATTCCCACACTCGCCAATAAGTAACGCGCCATTTTCTAAAGGTATATCTGGCGTTGCGATCGTAGTCAGCACCGTCTGCGCATACAATTGCAGACTGCGTGAAAACTCACGATAGCGGTCAACAAAAACATAATTTTTTATAACATAAGACCAGCTATCCACCACCTGTTGCCACAGCTGTGAAATGCTCGGTGTTTTAACATACATGACATAGGAAGTTTGCGCTTCTCTCTCGGCTTCTTCCGATTTATCATGAGCTGAGATGAAGTCTATATAAAATAATTGCATGGTATATAGTTCTCTCAAAAATTCATTCTGAGCGTATCCTATCTGCGGCAAGCTATAAAAGATTTTATCTAAATTGATATTTGCCGCTTCTTTTTGTATTCTTTTACCATCTTCACTTGTACATCCTGGAGAAACTCCTTGACTAATCATATTAGCCAAATATTTTTGATTCATCTGAGCAATAAAATACCAACCAAATTTCTCCTGTTGATAAAAGTCCATCGCCGCTTTCTGTAGGTACTCATAAGCTGCAGCATATTCAAACAAATGATAAGACAACGCGGCCTGCTCCATATACAACAATGGATTTCGCTCCGATAAAAGTTTTTTATTTTTATGCCTAAACCTTCTTAGTTCAGCCATATTATAGCTCATGACAGCACGCATAATTCTATCGGCAGAAATCGCCCTTTGTAGAAGAATCTCTATCTCATCAGGTATTTTCATGACATGCTCGCAATCTACTGAGGCAGCTAGGAAATACGCGCTGCTTTTCACGAGTACTTCATAAATCGCTTGATACTTCTCGATATCTTTCTCAGGCACTTCATATCGTTCTCTAAACAAGGCAACCTGTTCGGCAGCAATAGCACGGATGCCCTCTAAAATCTCTCGCCCCTTGTCACGGCCATCATCCATCATGCTCTTATTATCATGCAAATGAACTCCGATTAAACGAAATGCTCTTTCTATGTACTTCAAGTGAACGTAATTCATATCTTGAAATGGTATAAGGAATTGATATATCTTGTCGAGTTCGCTAATATCTTCTTCCTTTCTTAAAAACTCCAACATACCCAATGTTCGTTTTTCGATTTTTAACTTCTTATAATCAGTGATTTTGCGTGCAGCATAGAGCAATTCTATCCCAAACTCCTTAAAATAATTGACCTCCATCTCAGAATACGGTCGATCCGCTACAATCATATAAGAGCGCGGCATATCGCTTCCCAATATCTCCTTGACCCATGAAAATATTTGCTTCAAATCCGGATCATTAAAAGAATATCCAATAAATACAAGCGTATTGCCCGCAATCAACGCCTTGATATATGCTGTCAACAAGCGAAAGTTCTGTGCATATTTCAAATAATCTTCTTCCTTGAGAACAAAATTATCGTGTTCAAAGTCGCCATGCATCTTTATGATTTTACTTTCTGCAAACCCATAAACCAAATCACTATCACGGCTAATTACATCTACAACGCGATAAGTAGCTTTAGCGGCTTCCTCTAATAAATAGTCGTAATTGGTTGTCACAATCGTACTGACTTGAAACTTGAAAATTTCATGATGTATATCATTCGGAGACAACATCTTTTTATGCTTAAAAACTTCCCTCATCAAACGTGTGTAATCACGTTTTCCGTACTGTACATAATAGTATTGAGGAATTTTCAGGAAATCGTTTTGCGACGCAACATCCATCCGTTCCCTTATAATCTCCATGGCTTCCTTCCATGACGGCATACCTGACGGAATCGACGCGCCTGCCCCAACAAAGAAGACCAGTCGCTTATCGCGTTCCGCTTGCTGAATCAATCGACGCTCTTCATTATATACCTTATCTATATATTGATATTGACTCATGGTATCTCCCTCCTCTTATTGGTTCTACATCTGCGATACAGAAATCAAAACGGCAACGGAAGCATGTCATCCCCTACCCCACGACAAACCTCGCCGTGCTCCCTTCTTCTCCCTTTTCCACTTCAAGCCGCACGTCGATGCGGTTTTTCAGTTCCTCCACGTGGGAGATGATGCCGACGAGGCGGCCGCCTTTTTGGAGGTCCATGAGAGTTTTTATGGCGAGGTCGAGGGTTTCGGCGTCGAGAGTGCCGAAGCCTTCGTCGATGAAGATGGTGTCGAGGCGGATGCCGCCGGCGTAGTTGGTGACGACGTCGGCGAGGCCAAGCGCAAGGGCGAGGGCGGCGAGGAAGGATTCGCCGCCCGAGAGGGTCGCCATGGGGCGTGCGTAGCCCGTGTTCTCGTCGAAGATTTCGAGGTCGAGTCCCGCGCTCCTGCGCATGTCGGCGACGCCTTCCTTGCGCTCCAGGCGGTACTGCCCGTGCGTCATGCGCAGGAGGCGCATGTTCGCGGCGTCCGCCACGTCGGCGAGAATGGAGCGCAGAACGTATGTTTGAAAGTGCATACGGTGGGCGTTCTGTCCGGCGGCGACTTCCGCGAGCCTGCCCGTCGTATGGTAGGCGGCTTCAAGCGAGGCCGCTTCAAGAGTGAGCTTTTGCAGCTGCTCCTCGCGCGACCTGCGCTCCTTCAGCTCCTGTGCCAGTGCGGCGGCTTCGCGCGTGCCTGCCATCCACGCGGCAGCCGCTTCCTCCCGCGCTACTTTGAGCTTGGCGAGGTCGGGCGGAGCGATGCCTGCCGCCTCCTCGGCGGCTTTTTTTTCTGCCTCGGCGAAGGCCGTCCGCTTGTCCTCATAGGCGCGGATGCGATCGGAGACTTCCTTGCGGCCTTCTGCTGTCGCGAAGTGTCCTGTGAGCACGGCACGAAACGCCGCTTCGTCCGAGAATCCCGCGCTCTTCAAGCGCTCGGCGAGAAGCGCCTCGCTCTTTCGCGCTTCTTCCTGCGCGAGCGCCGCTGTCGTCTTTGCCGCCTCGGCGGCTGCCTTGGCTGCGACAAGCTCTTTCTCTGCGCCGGAGAAGGCGTCCTGCACCGCGGCCAGCGCTTTCTCCCGCTCTGCGATGCCGCGTCTTGCCGCCGTGAGCGCCGTCTCAACCGCCTTCGGCTCGCGGTATGCTTCGGGCAGAGACGCGCTCTTTTCCTGCAGCGCTCCCGCCGCCTGTGCAGCCTCGGCTTTGGCTGCTTCCGCGCCCTTCGCCGCCTCCTTTTCTGCGGCTTCCGCCTGCGCGAGTCTTGCGGCAAGCGTCTCGCGCTCGGCGGCAGCCGCCTTCTGCGCCGCTGCCGCCTGCCCGGCCGCCTTGACCTCGGCCTGCAAAGAGGCGATGGCGGCAGCGAGGCTTCCCTCGTCCTCCGTCGTCTGCGTCAGCGACTTCTGCGCCGCCGCCAACTCGCCGCGCACGGCGGCGAGGTCGGCTTCTGCCGCCGTCTGCGCCTTTTCCGCCTTCTCGCGCGCCTTCTCCGCCTTTTCCGCCTCGCTTCGCGCGCGCTCCACATCCGCCTTTTCAGGCACTTCATCTTTGCTCACCGTCGGATGCGGATGCGCGGTCGAGCCGCAGACGGGGCAGGCCTTGCCGTCTTCCAGACTGCGTGCTAGGAGCGCCGCCTGGCCTTCCATGTAGACGTGTTCCAAGGCGCGCTGATTCCTGCGCTTCGTCTCGTGCTCCTCTCGCGCTGCACGCGCCTTTTCGCCTGCGCTCTCGGCGGCTTCCTGCGCCTTTGCTGCACGCTTCTGCAATAGGGCGAAATTCTGCCGCGCCTCGCGCTCCTTTTCCTTCTGCGCGAGCGCAAGCGAAAGCCCTTCGGCCTTCGCCGCACGCTCGGCAAGCTCCTTCTCGCGCGTGCCGAGAGCGAGAAGCTCAGCGGCGAGCTTTTCCTGCGCCGCCTTCGCCTGCGCCGCCTTCTCTGCCGCCTCATGCGCTGCCTCTTCGCGGCTCTTCGCACGCGCTCGCGCCTTTGCCAAGTCAATCGCACACGCGCCGTATTCTTCGAGCTTGCGCACCTTCGCCTTGCTCTCTTCCAGCTCGCCTTCCCGCGCCTTCTCGTGCGCCAGCGCGTCTTCGGCACGCTTCAGCTCATGCGCCGCCTTCTCGCGCCGCTTCTCCTGCGCCGCGCACTCAGCCTCGCGCTCCTTCGCCTTCTCGCGGTCACGCGCCGCGCCCGCCGCCACGTCTTCGATCTGTGCCGCACGCTGCGCCTCTTCGAGCTGTGCGCGGTAGCGCTCGACAGAGCCGCGCTTCTCCTCATGGTCGGCGAGCGTCTTTCGCGCCTTTTCCCAGCGCGTCAGGATTTCCGCCGCACGGATGCCCTCCTGCTCGGCACGCTGCGCCGCTTCCTGCTTTTCCTGCAGCGCTGCCGCCTGCTTTTCGAGAACCGTGAGCGCCTTTTCCTTCTCCTCGCTCGCCGCCCGGTGCGCGTCGAGCGAATCTGCCGCGCCGCCCGCGAGGAGCGCCCCTTCCTGCGCCTTGATTTCCGCTCTTCGCGCTTCCATCGCCTTGGCGCGGCTTTTGAAGAGTTCCTCCAATCTGCGGTAGCGCTCCGTCTTGAAGAGCATCGCGAGGAGCGCCTCGCGCTCGTCCACCTTCGCCGTCAAAAGGTCGCGGAACGCGCCCTGCGGCAGGAGGACGACCTGGCGGAACTCGGCAGGGCCGAAGCCCAGAAGCTCCGTCATCTTCTGCGTCACCGACGACGGACGCTGTGCGAGCACGCGCTCCTCATTTTCTGCTGCTTCTCCTTCCTCGACCTGCCAGAGCATCGCCGACGCCTGCACCGGCGTCAGCCCCGTGCCATCCTTCTTCATGCGCTCATAGGACGGCGTGCGACAGATGTGGTACTTCTGCGTTCCCAAAGCAAAGACGAAGTCGACGCTCGTCCTCGCCTCGCGCGGCGCTTCGTCCGTGCGCATCATCGTGCCCGTGCGCCCCGCCATGCTCGCCTCGCCGTAGAAGGCGAAGCAGATGGCGTCGAGCAGCGTCGTCTTGCCCGATCCCGTGCGGCCGTGAATGAGGAAAAAGCTCCTCTCACCAAGTTCCGTGAAATCGACGACAGTCTTCTTCCCATACGAACCGAACGCCTCCAGGGTCAATCGCAGCGGCCTCATATCTTCGCCTCCCTTTCCTCGCGAAGCAGCTCTTCGAGCACATCAAAAAGCTCCTTCTTCTGCGCCTCGTCGAGCGTCTCGCCCGTCATGTCGGCAAAGAACTCGCCAAAGAGCACGTCGTCGGGACGCTCCAGCTTCTTCCTGCCCTGCTCGCGCAGAGCGCCCACCTGCTCCATGAGTCCCGGGCGTGTGACCTGCAGGACATTCGGATAGATGCGGCTGAGTTTGCCGTGCGCGTCGAGCACGGGCCCCTTGTCCATAAGCTCGACAGCCGTATAATCCTCGCTCTTCGGGAAGCACTCGCGGTCTTCGAGGATTTTTTGAAGCGTGCCGCGCACGACTTGGAGGTCGTGCGGCGCGGCGAGCGCGGCTTCCTCAATCATCACAGAGCCGTCGGCGGCGAGGTCGACGATGGTCGCCCCCTTCCTCTGACCCGCTTCGCTGAACGAATACTTCATGAGCGAGCCTGCGTAGCGGATGTTCGCCGCCCCCGCCTGCTGCGGCGCGTGCAGATGCCCGAGCGCCGTGTAGGAAAAGCGCGCGAAGCACGCGGGACTCACGCTGTCCGAGCCGCCGACGGAAAGCGGCCGCTCCGAATCCGACGATGCGCCGCCCGCGATGAAGGCATGGGCGACGGCGACGCTGCGGCAGCCCTCAGGCACGAGCGCCGTCGCGCATGCGACGGCGAACGAAGTCGCTTCGTCGAAGCCCGCGAGTTCTTCCGCCGCCTCACCGTAGGCGAAGCGCACCGTCGCCGGCTCCATGTAGGGCAGGAGCGAAAAGGCGACCTTGCCGTGCGCATCATCGAGGACGATGGGAGCGGCGTCCGCCTGCAGCTGCCCCGCGACAAAAACGCCGCCCCCTGCAAGGAGGCGGCTGCCAAAGCCGAGGCGCGCAGCGCTGTCGTGGTTGCCCGCGATGTAGAGCACCTTGAGCTTTTCGTCGAGCAAAAGGCGCGAGAGCGTATCGTCGAAGAGCTCGACCGCCTCGACGGGCGGCACGGCGCGATCGTAGATGTCGCCCGCGATGACGACGGCCTCGGCGCGTGCGTCTCTCGCGAGATGCACAAGTTCGTCGAGGACGTGCGCCTGATCGTCCGTCAGATGGCGGCCGAAGAAGAGCCGCCCGAGGTGCCAATCGGCGGTATGGATGAAGCGCATGGGAAACCTTCCTTTCATACGAAGGCGGCGCGAGATGGCCGCAAGGCGGATTTATTTGTCGGGGAAGAACACGCGAAGCCTTTCCGCGGCGGTCGGCTTGCCCAGATACGTGCCGAGCAGGAAGAAGGCGAGCGACGACGAAAGCCCCAGCACGATGGGATGCAGTCCGAAGACGTGGATCTTCAGCGCCTGCGCCGCGCAGTAGACGACGGTGCCGCCCGCCATCGAGAGCATCGCGCCCGCCCTGTTGGCACGCCGCCAGTAGAGGCCGAAGAGCATGACCCAGAGGAACGCCGTCTCAAGTCCGCCAAAGGCGAACATGTTGATGAGCCAGATGAGGTTCGGCGGCGAAGCCGCGAGGAAGAAGACGAGCGCACCGATAACGACAGTCGAGGTCATGGACAGGAGGCGCAGGCGGCGCATCGAGGGGACGCGCCCCTTCTTCATCTTTTCGTGCATGTAGACGTCCTTGATGATCGCCGACGAAGCGACGATCAGAAGCCCCGAGATCGTCGAGATCGATGCCGCCAGAGGGCCGATGATGGCGATGCTCGCAAGTGCGGGCGGCATCGAGCGTGCGATTGCCTGCGGGATGATGTTGTCGACCGTGCCGTAGTCCGTCACGGGGCCTGTCAGCACGCCGTGCGCGAGGATGCCCGTGAAGTTGATGCCGATGTTCATGAAGCCGATGACGAACGTGCCGATGAGCATCGCCTGATGCAGTCCGCGCGTGTCGCGGTAGCTGATGCCGCGCACGACGGACTGCGGCAGCGCGATCGTGCAGATGCCGACGAGCAGCCACTGCGTGAAGTAGAGGCCGAGCGGCATGTCGCCGGCGGACAGAGGCGCAAGCATCGCCGGATGCTCGCGCTCGATCGTCTCCAGGATCGCCCAGTAGCCGCCGCCCGCCTCAAGCACGAAGTACAGGAGCAGCACGATGCCGACCATCATCATGACGGCGCACAGCGTGTCGGTCAAGGCGACGGCGCGAAAGCCGCCGATCGCCGTGTAGAGGACGACGACGGCGCCGAAGAGCACGAGTCCCGTCAAGTAGCTGTAGCCCGTAACCGCCTCGAAGAGCTTCGCGCCGCCGACGAACTGCGCCGTCATCGTACCGAGGAAGAACAGCACGATGACGAAAGCAGAAAGGTTCGCGAGCATATCCGAGCCGAAGCGCGCACGGATGATGTCGACGATGGTCACGGCGTCAAGGCGGCGCGAGAGGAGCGCGACGCGCTTGCCGAAGATGCCAAGCACGAGGAAGATCGCCGTGACCTGCACGACCGCCATGTAGATCCAGCCGAAGCCGACCTTCCACGCCATGCCGGGACCGCCGACGAACGAGCTGACGGAGCTGTACGTCGCGACCGTCGTCATGGCGAGCACGAAGCCGCCGATCGCACGGTTGCCGATGAAGTACTGCGAGACGAAGCCCGCGCCTTCCTTTTCCCTGCGCACGCGCACGGCGAAGCTGACGGCGAGCATCAACCCCATGAAGGCGAGGAGCGGCAATAGGAGCGAGAGCTTTTCCATCATGCCTCGCCCCCCTTTTGCCTCTCCTCATCGTCGAGCGGCATGTCGCGGAAGACGAAGCGCAGCAGGAGTGTGACGATGACGAGCGCCATCGCCCATGTGCCGAACGTACCAAGGACGACCCAGAGCGGCAGCCCCGCGATGCGGATGCTATTGTCAAGAAGATTCGCCGTGCCGAAACCGGCGAAGAGCCAATAGACGATGAGCGCGACGAGTGCCAGTCCTGTGGCTATGGCCTCGCGCCTTACCTGACGGTACTTCTCTTTTGTTGTCATTGTATGATTTTCCTTTCTCCTTGAGGAGTCTCCTCCCCAAATGTATCAGCGGGAATCCCCGTCTGATCGGCGTCTGCCAGAAACAGCAAACAGGAGCCGCCTGCAGCGCGAAGACGCTTTTCACAAAACTTCGCGGCATACAGCCGACCCCTGTTATTTCTCCATGTGACTCTTGTTTTCCTGCTCAATGCACGGGCACGCTTTCGGTGCACTCCGCACGCCCGCCGGCAACCATTGGATTCTCGATGCATTTCGTCTTCTCGCTGTCGAGCAGCGAGCCTTCTGCGCTCTTCGACCTCTCGCCATCGGGCGAAGAGCTTTCCATCTGCTCGATGCGCACGCAGTTGCGCCCTTCCTGCTTCGCCCGATAGAGCGCATCGTCTGCACGCTTCAAGAGCGCCTCCACCGTGTCCTTCTGGATGCCATGCCATCGTGAAACGCCGATGCTGCACTGGATAGGACGATAATTGCAAATTGGTGCCTGTGCGATCCGCTCGCGCAGATGATTAGCGAAAACTTCCGCCTCTTTCAGCGAATAGTGTAGGCAGAGAATGACGAATTCCTCACCGCCCCAGCGAACCAGAAGGTGACGACGGTCGAGCGAAGTGTGCAGAACCCCGGCAAAGGAGCGCAGCACATGATCCCCCTCATCGTGTCCATAGTCGTCATTCACGCGCTTAAAAAAGTCGATGTCGAGGATCATGAACGCGAGATGTCCGTCCGTATTCTGCGCCACCTTCACCCATTCGGGGAACGTATCGTTGAACTTGTAGCGGTTGAAGCAGCGCGTCAAGGGATCGATCTGCGCTTTTTCCTTCGCCTCGACAATTTCATTCTCCAGAGACTTCTGCACCGCTTCACTGCGCACCTCGTCTCGGATGCGCATGCGGATCGTGCTCAGGACGAAGACGACGAAGGACAGCAGCGCGAAAGGCGTGATGTACGTGTCCCACGCAAACAGATGGTACTGAAACCAAAGTCCGTCGAAAAGCCCGAGCGGCGCGATCGAAAGGAGCGGGACGAGCGCCGTGCGGCAGTACTCGTTGCCGCGCTTCGCCTCGCGCCAGAGCAAGAGGCTCGCCCATGGCGCAAAGATGCCCGCCAGCGGATAGTAAAAGTTCATGCAGGCGAAGAAACTGCCGCGTGCGACGAAGATTTCGCTGAGAGCAGACGCAGCCAAAAGGAGCACGAAGGGGACGGCCAAGAGACGCATCGTGCGGCGCTGCGCGGTGGGCAGGAAGCCTGCGAGGAACTGAAACGCCAAGATCGCTATGCCATACACTGCCGTAAGCTGCACGAACCACCAGAAGCGCGGCGAATCGAAAAGGAAATACTTCACATTCATCACGCTGACCATCCAGACGCCGTAGACGAGGAAGAACAGCAACAGAAAGACGTAGGCGCCTCGGTTGCGGCGCAAGGTGCAGCTGTAGATGGCGACGATCGCCCCCATCATGAAGATCAAAGAAAGTCCGAAGACGAAGGGCAGATCGGCGAAGAAAAGCTCCGCCACGCTCGCACGCATGTCGCGCAGACACAGGTGGTCGAAGCGGCCGAGATCGACCGTGCTGAAAGAATGCATTCCGACGGTCAGTGTCTTCCCCGCATAGCCTTCCGGCAGAGGAACGAGATGCCAGCGCGTGCCGTAGCTGTAGTCGCCGTCCTCCATCGAGCCGTATTCGTAAAGGAGCTTGCCGTCGAGCCACAGGCGAACCGACTGATTCGTCGTCTTGAAGAACAGGCCCGTGCCGCTGTGCCCCTCTTCGGGCAGACTCGTTGTCAGATAGACATAGCGCGTCTCGCTCGAAAGGAGCGGCTGTGCGGGATAAGTCACACACTGCCATCCTTCGGCGCCGTCCTGCGCCTTCTGCAGAAGCTCCTGCATTTCTTCCTCATCTGGAAGGTTCGCGCTCTGCCAATAGTGCAGTTCCGTAGGCTCAGCTTCCTCTTTAGCAGAATGTTGCAAGGAAAATCCGGCCATTTCGTGGGAATCTGGAGAGAGACCATGCGCGGCGACTGCAGGCAAAGCCTTCGGCAGGGAGGCGGCGATGACAAAGAGAACAGCTGCGAACACAAGAATCCGCAGAAAATCGTGCGCCGTTCTGCGCCCTCTTTTCCCCAACATCGCCATGCACCGCCCTCTCGCTGCTGACCGCGAAAGCCTTCCAACCGTCATTCCTGCAAAAGCAAGACCCTTTTGCCATAATATATCACATATTAGTACAAAAGTCCAGTGATCGGGAGAGCATTTTTTCTCCCGTCACATTCAAGTCTCCCGCTTCACGCGATAGACGGTGACGTACATGACGGGCAGGACGAGCAGCGTCAGCACGGTGGCCACAGAAAGCCCGCTCGCAATCGCCACCGCCATCGGTCCCCAGAAGGAACTCGTCATCAGCGGAATCATGCCGAGGATCGCAGCGGCGGCCGTCAGCATAATAGGACGAAAGCGCAGCACGGCGGAGTCGATGACCGCCTGCCACGGCGACTCGCCCGCCTTGATATGCTTCTGAATCTGGTCGATGAGGATGACCGAGTTGCGGATAATCATGCCCGAGAGCGCGAGGATGCCGAGGTCGGCGACGAAGCCGATCGGCTCGCCCGTGAGGAACATGCCGCAGGCGACGCCGATGATGCCCAAAGGAGCTGTCAAGAGTGTGATGAGCATGGCGCGGCCTTCGCGCACCTGAAAGATCAAAAGCGTCATGATGAGGAAGATCATGGCGGGCACGGGCACGAGAAGATATTTCATCGAATCCTCGCTGTCTGCAAGGCTTCCGTCCGGCTCGATGGCGTATCCTGCGGGAAGATTCTCGCGCAGTTCCTTCGTCGCCGCGTACGCTTTTTTCGCAGCATCCGTAGGCGTGCCCGCGATGATGTCGGCGCGTACGGTAACGGCGGGCTTCAAGTCGCGTCGCCAGATGATGCCGTTTTCCGCATCATAGGAAATCTTCGCCACCTGCGCGAGCGGCACGTAGCCCGCCCGCGGCAGGTAGATCGGCAATTCTTCGAGGTGCGAGAGGTCGTCCCTCGCCTCCTCCCTGAGCCGCAGCACGATGTCCACCGTGCGGTCGCCCTCGTAGAGTTCCGCCGCTTTCACTCCCGCCAGTTCCGTGTAAAGCATCTGCTGCACCATCTGCGTCGAAAGTCCGAGCGCCTTGAGCTTGTCCTGATCGAGCGCAAGGTGCAGAACCTTGCTCTTTTCCTGCCAGTCGAGGTTCACGTCGCGCGTGTTCGCATCGCTCGCCACGAGGTCGGCAACCTCATTGGCAAGCGACATGACTTTTTCCTTGTCCTCTCCCTCGACGCGCAGCATGATGGGATACGCCGCAGGCGGCCCCGTCTGGATGAACTTGAGGTTTGCACGCACGTTCGGGAAGTTTTCGGAAAGCTCCGTGCGGATTTTCGCCGTCAAATCCTCGCGTGCCTCCTTGTCGTTCGCGACGATGACGAACTGCGCATAATTGTCCGCAGCCAAGACGGGTTCAAAGGTCAGCACGAAGCGCGGCGCACCTTCGCCCACATAGACGGAATAGTTCCTGTACTCGTCTGCAAGGCCGTCGAGGAAGGCAGCAAAGCGCTTCGCCTCGCCGTCCGTGTTCTTCATGGAAGAGCCTTCGGCGAGGTGCATCTCGACGATGATCTCAGGCCGCAAAGACGGCGGGAAGAAGTCCTGCCGGCAAGCGCCCAAAAGTGCGATGGATGCAGCGAAGACGAGCGCCGTCACGCCGAGCACGAGACGGCGATGTGATAAAAATGCTTCCAACACGCGGCGAAACACGCGATAGAATCGACCTTGATGGAGCAAGGCTTCGCCCTTTTCATCGCGCTTCGGCTCGATGCGGATGATGTGATAGCCGAGGAGCGGCGCGACCATGACGGAGACGATCCAAGAGAGCAGCAGCGCGGCGGCGATGACGGGAAAGAGCGAGGCGCAGAACTCCGCTGCCATGCCCTTCGAGAAAGCGACGGGGATGAAGCCCGCGCATGTGATGAGCGTGCCCGTCAGCATGGGCAGCGCCGTCGCACGGAAGGCGTGCGAGGCGGCGCTGAAGCGGTCAAGCCCCTCTTCGAGCTTGACGCTCATCATTTCGACGGCGATGATCTCATCGTCGACCAGAAGCCCGAGGGAGATGATGAGCGCACCCAAAGACACTTTCTGCAGGTCGATGCCCGCACCGTACATGAAGAGGAAGACGCCCGTTAGTACGAGAGGAATGCAGCAAGCGACGACGAACCCCGTGCGAAGGCCGAGCGTCAGAAAGCTCACGGCAAGCACGATGATGACGGCTTCTCTGAGCGTGTCGACGAAATCATCGATCGACTCGGCGACAACCTGCGGCTGGTCGGACACCTGATGGATTTCCAAGCCAAGCGGCAAGTCGTCCTTGAGCGCGGCAATTTTCTTCTGCAAATCCTTGCCGAGCGTTAGAATGTTGCCGCCCGGGCGCATGGAAACGGCGATGCCCACGGCAGGTTCGCCATTGAAGTACATCTTCGGCTCGGCCGGCTCGGCATAGCGGCGCGTGACGCTCGCAACGTCACCGAGGCGGAAGGTGCGCCCGCCTGCGGCGATCGGCAGGGCGCGGATCGCCTCAAGGTCGTCGAAAGCACCCGAGACGCGCACGTAGACGTTGTCCGTCTGCGTCTCAATCATGCCCGCCGGCGTCATCTCCTCCTGCGTGCGAATGGCAGACAGAATCGCGTCGGGCGGTATGCCAAGCTCCGCGAGACGCTCGCGCGCGGCCTCGACGTAGATCTTCTCCGGCTGCACGCCGATCAGTTCGACCTTCTGTACGTTTTCGACAGTGAGCAGGGCACGGCGCGTCTTTTCCGCCTGCTCGCGCATCTCCTCGTAGGACCAGCCGTCGCCCGTTACGGCGTAGACCGAGCCAAATACATCGTCGAAGCGGTCGTTGTAATAAGGGCCGTAAACGCCTGTGGGCAGGCTGCGCTTCTCATCCTCGCAGAGATTGCGTGCGTCACGCCACGTCGGACGAATATCCTCCTTCGCCACAGCGTCGTCCAGCGTCACATAGATGACCGCCTGTCCCTCGCGTGAATAGCTCTTGAGCTCCTTGAGTCCCGGCACATCCTGCAGCTTCTTCTCCAGCTTGTCCGTGACCTGCTCTTCCATCTGCTGCGCTGTCGCACCCGGCCAGGCGACGGACACGACCATCTGGCGGATCGTGAAGTCAGGATCTTCCATCCTGCCGAGCTTGCCGTAGGAAAAAATGCCGCCGATAAAGACGACGAGAATGAAATACCAGACGAGCCCCTTGTGCTTGAGGGAGATTTCCGTAAGATTCCTCATGGCGCATCCCCCGTCCGCACTTCGTCGCCCTCGCGCAGTTTGTGGACGCCCGCCGTCACGACGAGAGCGCCGTCGGAAAGACCCCGGACGAGCACGTCGTTGCCATCATAGCCGTCGACCGCAACTTCCTGCAAGAACACCTTGTTGTCCGCACCGACGAGCCAGACCGAAGGGTTGCCGCCCGTCTGGTAGATGGCGGCGAGCGGCAGGCGCACGGCCAAAGTCCGTGCCCGTCCCACAGCCACATTCGCCGTCATGCCGAGCGCCATGCCGGCCGGCGGTGCGGGCACAGAGACGCGCACGCGGTAGGTGCGCGAGACGGCGTCCGCCATCGGCGCGACCTCGCGCACCGTGCCGGAAACAACGCCTGCGCCGAGCGCCCAGAAGGAGACGGCGACTTCCTTGCCCGGCGGCACATCGGCGAGACGATCTTCGGGCACGGCGATCTCGACCTCAAGGTCACCCGACTCGACGAGTGTCACGACCGTCTGCCCTGCGGCGACAACCTGTCCTGCCTCTGCTGCCACGGCAGAAATCACACCGGGCGCATCGGCAAGAAGCTCCGTGTAAGAAACGGCATTGTGCCCCTCTGCCGCTTGGGCGAGCGCCTGCCGATAGCTCGCCGCCGCCGCCCCATAGGCAGTCTCGTACTGGTCGAGCACGGCGGCGGGCACGGCCTCGGCCGCGTAAAGCTCGCGGTAGCGCGCTGCATTTGCCGCCGCGAGGTCGAGCTGCGCCTTCGCTGCATCGACTGCGGCATCGGCCTGCCTCGACCTCTGCACGATATCGGAGGCGTCGAGGCGCAGGAGCGGCGCTCCCGCTTCCACGCGGTCGCCGACGTTGACCGCACGCGCGATGACGCGGCCGCCTACCTGGAATGCCAGATTCTTCTCGTAGCGGCCGCGCACACTGCCCGCATAGTTGACCGCGTGCGCCGCCTCATTCGTCTCGACGCGCTCGGTGCGCACCAACGGCGGCTTCACCTTCTCGGGCGGCGTATCGCCGCAGCCTGCGGCACTGACGAGCAGCCCTGCCAAAAGGAGCGTCAGAATACTGCGTGCCCCATATCTCACATCGTTTCCCCCTCTCCGCATTGCGGGTTTCACCGCGCCATCTTCCCAATGAGCTTTCGAAAATCCGCCTTCGACGAGCGTTCCGCCAAAATCCGGAAGTTGCGTTCCACACAGGAGACATCCTGCGGCGACAACGTATCGATCAGATAATTAACCCACGAGTTCATCACGGACAGCAGGAACGGATGCTGCATGCGTCCGTACTCCGTCAGGCGGATGCGCTTGATGCGGCGATCCTCCGCGTCCTTCTCGCGACAGATGAAGCCCTTCTGTTCCAAGAGCTTGAGCGTGCGCGCCACGGCGGACTTGTCCGTCTGCAGAGCACGCGACAAATCCTCCTGACTCGCCCCCTCGCAGTCAAAAAGGCGCAGAAGCAGGACGTACTCCGAATACGTAAGCTGCAAAGGACGACATGCTTCCAACACATAGCTGCGCGAACGTCCGTCCAAAATGGAAAAACAACGCGCCACCTGCAAATTTTCCACCAAGATCCCCCTCTCATACACGATCAAATGCAACAGCAGCAATCTCACATCCATGACGTACAGATTTTCTCTTAGTTGATTATATCAACATTTTCTTTATATTTCAACAAATTGGTGTACTATATATCCAAACGCCATCTTTCCATGCTATAATACAATTGGTGCTACGAAAACGGTAGGCGGTCGATTCTTAGCCCCTGAGAGGCGGTCAACGTCAGCCAATCGCGCTTCGCCTTCGGCTCACGCTCTTGGGACGTTTTCGCATACGCGCCGTTTGCCAATCAGCTACGCCTGCGAGCTTGCTTCTTGGACGGCTCAGCAGGGGCGTTGCTTATGGATCTGTACGATTTTTTATCGTTGGTTTTCCTCGTAACGATCTGCATCGTTGCGTTAAAAGCAAAATAAGAATTCCCCGCCTCAGGCTCACAACTTAGGCGGGGAATTCTTCTCTCAACCAAGAGTAGGGGCTGACCGTTTACCAGTAGCACCTCTTCTCTTTTTATTATACGACACGATACGATACACGTCAAACCATTTGGCGCAACCCACCTCACGAACCTCCGTCATCTCACAGTCCCACATTTCCCAGTTCCACCGTGCCGCGGCAGGAAATGAGCACCTCGCCTTCGAGGAAGAAACGCTTGCCCGTCTCAACGAAGAGCGTGCCACCCGGCTGCTCGACGGCGATGCGCCCACACTCACTTCCTTCGGCAAGTGCAAGAGCCAGACTTCCCGAACCACAGGCACGCTCAAAGACGCAGCTTTTAGCGCTCGGCACAGCGACGTAGGGACGGATGCGAAAGTGATCGCGTCCCATGCGCTCAAACGGCACGACTCCGTAAGCATCAGCGCCCGTCTCACGCATCAGGCGCGCAAGCAGCGCGTCGTAATCTGACGCCGAAAGGTCTGCAGCTTCGACAACGAGATGCGTGATGCCCGGAATCGATACACATATAGCCGCATCCCCAAACGAAAATCCCTCAAGAGAAAGCCTTCTCAGCTCATGCGTCTGCGGCATCTCCGCGCGTGCCAGCCAGCGACCCGCGCCAAGTGGACGCGCCTCTGCCCGAAGAGGCCCCTCCGCACCCGAGCACTCGACGAAAAACGGCGACGACGCCCCTTCAGCTGCCGCCAGAGCCGCCGCTGAAAGCGTCGCATTGCCGCAGAACTCGCCGCCCGACATCTCGATGCGAAAAAGCGCCTCCTTAGAATGCGGCGCGACGAGGAAACCCGCCTGCTCCGCCGCCAGATGATCGTAATCCATCGCCTCAGAGAGGAGCGCGGCACGCACCTCCTGCGCGGCTTCCCCACGCAAAAATACCGTCGTATTTCCCAGCGGACTCAGCTTGATGAAATCCAATTCCATGATTCGTCTCCCAAAACCTCAAAATACAGCAAGGCTGTGCACAAGCCCCAAGCTCGCGCACAGCCTCCAAACCAGCTAAAACATTAAAGGAATCACTGATAAATTAAGCCACCCATCTTCACACATCTACGCTGTCCTCTCGTCGTCGACAAATCCTCGACGTAGCACCGCTACGCCTGTGGTT
>ERZ773055.642-NODE-642-length-19209-cov-13.474000_pt1 | contig 19209 bp, 14 predicted proteins | sample MGYA00580515_ERZ773055 | MGnify/ENA primary metagenome ERZ773055 (study PRJEB29015, sample SAMEA2737993) | human oral metagenome | biome: human oral; feature: human-associated habitat; material: dental | place: China | collected 2064 ...
TAGGATTTGCTCGTGCCAAGGCTGAGGTTCAAGGAGAAGCCTGCGTTATCTTTCAGCGGGTTTTGTCCCTTGCCGAAGTTTTCATGGATGAGGCGGCCGGCTTTCCATGCGTAGACGGCTTTCAGGCGGTCGTCTTTCACTTCGCCCATGCGCTGCAAAGGTGCGGCGATCTCCTGTCCGAGGCTCAAGAGTCCATGCCCGAGGCTGACGGTCAGTCCCGTCGTTCGGCTCTCCTGCGTCAAGACATCGCGGTAGATGTTTTCCCTGCCGTCGATCTGCGTCTCCTTTGCCGTGATGCTCGCATTTTTTCCTGCGAGGATGCTGGCCGATGTGAGGTGTGCGGTATCTCCCGCAGCGATCTTGACGTCGCCTGCAAAGCCTGCGATGTTCGTTCCCGCCTGTGTAAGCGCAGAGCTGTCGCGCTCGCTCTTGACCTGCTGCGTGCCGATGGTGAAGCCGAGACCGCCGGAGGAGAAGATGCCGGAGGTCTTTTCTTCCTTGAAGCTGTCCGTATGGGCGTAGTTCTCTTCCGATGCCGCAGTGAAGTTTCTTCCTGCAGCGATATTCGTGTTATTGTCCGCGAGGACGTTTGCCGCCTGCAGCGTCACGTCCTGTTTGGCGGCGAGGTTTACATCTTTTCCTGTGACCAGCGTGCCGCGTGCCTCGTCCGTCGCATTGTCGATGCGGATCGTCTTCCGAGTGCTCGACAGGAAGCCGCTTGCCGTATGGCGATGACCGTAGTGATCTTCGGCAGTTTCGCGTCCTGCGGTGAGGGTGATGTCCCTTCCTGCGGCGAGGGAAGTCGTGCCTTCCGTGCTGGCGATGGTGGCGGCTCTTGCTTTCAGATCGTTTCCAGCAGACATGGCGATATTGCCGTCGGCGCGAATTTCCGTGCCGAGTTCTGTGCCGCGCTTGGTGCGCAGATAGTTCTCTGCATTCTCCGTCATGTCTTTTTGGCTTTGGAGCTTCTTTGTGTCAAGCGTGATGTTTTCTCCCGCTGAGAGGAGGACGTTGCCATTCTTGCCGAGCGCGGAGAGCGTTGCGCCGACAAGCTCGATGTTCTTTCCTGCGCTGGCAACGAGGACGCCTTCATCCCCCTTGACGGTGATGCCTGCTGTCGTATTTAGAACATCCTGGTTCGTCCGATGCTCCGTCGTGCTCTTTGCAATAATATTGTCTTTCGCATCGAGGAAGACTTTCTTATCGCCGATGATATTTCCCTGCACATTGATGTCGTGATCGGCTTTCAGGGCTATATTCTCCGCACGCATCAGACCTGTAGTTTCGATCTCTCCCGTTTTGGCGATGATGTTCTCCCCGTAGAGTGTGCCTGCATTCTTGAGGGCGTCCTTGGTCTCGACGACGATGTTCTTCGCCGAGACGAGGCTGCCGCCTTCGGTGAGCTTGAGACTGCTCGTATTCTTGGTATAGAGGATGGGGTAGACGGCACGTTCTTTTTGACCGTTGACTTCGACCTCGCGCTCTTCGAGCCAGATCATATCCGAGGTGAGAGAAGCGACCTGCTCCTTGGAGAGGGCGACGCCCGGGGCGAGGTTCATCTCTTTGGCATAAGAAATGCCCGCATCCATCAATGCTTTGAATGCGGTTTCATCATCGGTATAGCCTTCCAGATGGCGTTTGCCCGTCTGCCTTAGAACCTGATCGGCAAGAAGCTGCTGCTCGTAGAAGCCGTCGCCGATGCGCTTGGGAATCTTGTCTTGATCCCATTGCATTTGGCGGTACATGTAGTCTGAGGAGAGGAATTTCCGCTTGTTGGTAAAGGCGGGATCCGTTTCTACGAGATACTTTGCTGTGGATTCCGGATGGACGTGGTAGAGGGAACTGACGAAGAGGGATTCCATCGCCGTACCATCGTTGGATTTGGATGCGTTCGTGTGGGAGAGTCCGAAAGGGGAAAGAGCGTTTTGCACGCGCTGTCTCTGTGCATCTTGGATGTCCGCCTTTTCGACGGATGCAGCATTGTCGCCCTCGTAGGTCTGCACGCCGATGGGGGAGGGATTGCTCTTGGTGATTTCGGGCGTCATAAAGACGATGTCATGATATTTCCGTACTTTTCCTTTATGGAGCCAGTTCCTTCTTTCGGTATAACTGCCCTGTGTCGTTCCGAAGGTGACGGCGAGTTCCTGCTGTTTTTTGGCGTCTTCTTTGACCGCCCCCGTTGCATGAAGCGTTCCTCCTGCAACGATGTTGCTGTCCTCGTTTTCAACGGCGCTGTTCAAAAGGATGTTCGCGCCTGCACGGATACTGCCGGGGAGAGAGGAGGTAACATGCTCCTTCGAAAGGATCGAATGACTGCGAATAACAGTGAAGTGGATGATCTTCTGCCCTGCCGCTGTGTCGATCTTTTGATTGTACGCTTTTGCCTCTGCATTATATGCCGTAATCTTTTCGTTGAGTTTTGCAAGAATCGCTTTGTATGCTTCATCCCATGCAGAACGTGCAGGATCGTCTGCAGCGGGGCGGTCCGTGCTCATGGAGGCGATGCCGAATTGTTTGAAGATCGGATCGTCGTAAGCGTATGTCGGCGCAAGGGTGCCGATCAGTTCGTCCGGAATGGGCTTCTCGCCCGCAACACGTTCTTCCTCCGAGATTTGCTCAATGGGCTTGTACTCCGCAGGTTCAAGAATCGCCTTTGGCGCGACATAACTGTGGTATGCGCCGTAGCCGCTGTTGATCTCGCGAAATTCTTCTGCGGGAAATGCCTGCCCTTGTTCGATATGCCCGCCCTCATCAATGCGTAGCTTCACGGGATTGTCTTTCGTCTCTGTAATGACGCGCTTGGCGGAGAAGGCGGCATTCTCGTTCTTCGTCAAAGGCGCAGTGATGGAGATGTTTCCCTGCGCCTCGATGCGTGCGCCGCGATTGGCGACTTCTTCTTTTGCCGCAAGCGAAAGATCGCCGCCGGAGTAGAGCAGGGCATTCCCGTTGTTTTGGATGGAGTTTGCTTGAAGAGCGAGAGCTTCCCGTGCGGCGATGACGCCTGAGGGAAGGGCGGCGAGCTCGGCTTTGACGGCATCTACAACCTTTTGCTGTGCATCGTAGGCGGATTCGGCGGTTTGGATGTTTGCTTTGTAGACGGCAATGTCCGCATGGGATGTGAACTTTGTGACGTCGACGCGATGCGCGGCTTCGAGGAGCTCGGCCTTTTCCTTGAGGATGCGCATCTCTTGTGCCAGGCGCGCTTCAAGATTGGCATTCTTTTCGTTTCGGATATGCGTTGCCTGCACATGGATCGTATTGCCGTAGATTCTGCCCGTGGCGTCGTTCTTGAGATTCGAGGCGGTGATAGCGGCTTCTTCGTCGGCTTGCATGAGGCCACGATTCTCCGTATCTGCCGTATGAATGGCGAGGCTTTTTCCGGAGATTTCTCCCGCAGCCGTTTGCGTAAGGTTTCCTGTCGTTGCAAGGGAGAGTGTGCCGCCGGCTTCCAGCTTTCGCTGATGGTAGACGTTTCCCCGGAGATTTGCCGTGAGGTTTCTTCCTGCATGGAGATTGCCGAAGTTTTCTGTAGCAGTTTCGTTGGAGAGGCCGCTTTTCACTGCGATGGTCATATCCCTGCCGCTGGAGAGATTGCCGGCAAGGGGCATGGCGTCCGCCTCGACGGACAGGTCTTTGCCGCTTTGAACGGTGCTGTTTTCAACAGTCAGAGCATTTTGAGAAACGAGGGAAATATCCCCGTTACCCGCGATGCGGCTGTTTTGCGTGCGGATGTTTTCGGCGGATACGACGATGTCTTTGCCACTGAGGAGGTGGGCATTGTTGTTGTCAAATTCTTTTGCCGTAACAGTGAGCGTACCGGCATCGTTTGTTTTGCCCGAGGGAGCGATGGCGGCGGCGAGCGTACCGGTATTGGCGACGGCTGATGTTTGAATCGTCGTATCTGCTCCGCCGACGATCTTGCCGCTGTTTTGCAAGGAGGAAGCCGTCAGGATGGTGTCTTCCTTGCTGTAAACAGCGCCGCTGTTTTCTATCTCGTCTGCATGAATGCGGGTCGAACCGTCTGTGTAGAGGTTGCCCGAGGTCTTGAGATTGCCGTTGACGTCGAGGGAGGTGGCTTCCGTGCTCGTGATCTGCCCTGCGAGGTTGACGCCGAGACCTTTTTCCGTGCCGACAAGCTCGATGCGGTTCGCGTACATGCCGCCGATGGCGGCGAGATCGAGGGCGTACGTCGGCGTGTTTTCCGTGCCTTTTATGGGCGTGATCGTTCCATCTGCATAGCGGATTTCGTTGGCTCCGGCAGCAAGTCTGGCGTTTTTCGCCCAGAGTCCGGCATTGATTTCGATGGCGCGGGCATAGATTTCAGCGGAATCTGTGCTTTGGGCATTGAGGCCGTTTCCTGTGACGGAGAGTTTGCCGCCCTCCACACGAATGGCGGCGAGATTGCCCGATGCATCCATCTCGGTGCGCCCAGTCGCAAGCGTCACCCTCGCCGTATTCAAAAAGCCGGCGCCGTCTGCCAGAATCCCGTTGGGATTGGCGATGACGACGCCGGCTTTGTCTCCCGCGACCTCTAAAAAGCCGCGCAATTCAGACGGGTTGGCGCTCGTGACTTCGTTGATGATAAGCCGCGCCGTGCCTGCGGCGAGATTCGGATTCCCCTGCACGTATCCCGCAAGTTCGGTGGAGGCAAGGCCGTAGCTGTTGTTGAGGATGGCGCCGCGTTCAGGAACATTGAAGAATTCATAGCGATTGACAGACACGCCGCCTGCCGTGGGCGTTGTGATCTGAACGAGGGGATTGCCGTTTGCCGTCTCTGTTACAAGGGGACGTTCCTCGATCGGCGCATTGCGATCTGGGAGGATTTCCGTCGCAAAAGCAAGCGCAGGCTGTAAAGAGAATGTGCCCAAGGTAAGCCAGCTCGTAATCTTTCTTGCAAGTTCCTTCTTTTTCACGCGATAAGAGCCTCCTTGAATGATGGAAAACACGAAATGAACGAGGTCATGGTAGCATGTTTTAATGACTCTTTCAAGAGAGCAAAAAGGGAAGGGAAAAGGGCAGATGTAGTCTTATGGTCTATGGAGTCCATTAGCGGATGTTCAGCTCTTTGATAGGAATTATCCGACACCTAGGTTTCATTGACCAATTTTTAGATTCCTGTGTCCAGTTTGTCTCACAGGGGTGTGCAAAATCTCGACCTAGGGGGTGCATCGTTAGATTGTATCAAAATATAGGGGAAAGACGGAGCTTTTCTTCCTAATCTTTTCTCTGGCGGCAGGTTTTTCGCCGTGAAAGTCGAATGATGGTGGTAAGGGCGAAGGATTACAGCGATTTTTGAAAGGAGGTGGAAAAGATGGCAGACTGCATTTTTTGCCGCATCGCGGCGAAGGAGATTCCCGCGACGGCGGTCTACGAGGACAATTCCGTCATCGCCTTCAAGGATCTTGAGCCGCAGGCGCCCGTGCATGTACTCATCATTCCGAAGAAGCATATCAAGAGTCTGCTCGGCTTGACGCAGGAAGACAGGGCACTCGTCGCGCACATCCATGTCGATGTCGTGCCGCAGCTCGCAAAGGAGCTGGGCCTTGCGGAAAAAGGCTTCCGCGTCGTCGTCAATACGGGCGAGGAAGGCGGGCAGACCGTCGGACATCTGCACTTTCATCTCTTGGGCGGACGTTCCATGCAATGGCCGCCTGGTTGATGGTTGACATCAAAAAGGGAAATCATGTATAATGTTAACGTGCACGATGCAGCGTTGGCAATTTTTATGCCTGCCTTCCCGTGCGCCCCAAATCTAGTGGAGGGGGGGAAGAACAATGGCAAATGAGGTCAAAGTAGGAAAGAACGAAACGATCGACAGTGCTCTCCGCAGATTCAAGCGTACCTGCCAGAAGGCTGGTACTTTGGCAGAAGTTAGGAAACGTGAACATTACGAGAAACCAAGTGTCAAGCGCAAGAAGAAGTCCGAGGCGGCTCGCAAGCGCAAGTTCCGCGCATGATGATTCGTAATGGAAGCGTGTGAGAGAAGCTGAAACAAAAATCCGCAAAGCTTATGCTCTGCGGATTTTTTTTCTTGCGCCATCTGGCGGAATCCTGATGAAAGCGACAGAAAAAATATCTGATCCAAGAAGAAATAAGAAAAAATAATATAAATGTGCAAGGACTCTTTCCAAACTTACGATAATCTGCTATAATAAATGCAGGACAATTCAATAAGTGAAATTTAGGCGGAGTCTGTTCAACCAAGGACTCCGTCTATTTTTCGGTCGGCTGTCCGTCGTTTCCCTGCCTCTCCAGCTTGACGGGGGAGGGCGGACAGAAGGTGCAGGAGACTGCCCGTAGGCAGTCAAATTCAAGGAGGTTTTTATGGAACAGGAAACAATAGCTGGTATCATCTTCGTTGCGATGTATGCGGTGATCGTCTCTGAGAAGATCCACCGCACGATCATTGCGATGATCGGCGCAATCCTCATGATCGTCATGGGCATCATGACGCAGGAGATCGCCGTCCACCACATCGACTTCAACACGCTCGGGCTTCTGATCGGCATGATGATCATCGTCGCCATCACGAGCAAGACGGGACTCTTCAACTTTATCGCCGTCTGGGCGGCGAAGAAGGCGAAGGCCGATCCCGTGAATCTCTTGGTCTACCTGTCGCTGATCACGGCCGTTTGCTCGGCGTTCCTTGACAACGTGACGACGGTTCTCTTGATGGTGCCGGTCACGTTCAGCATCACGACGAAGCTCCATGTCGATGTCATGCCGTATCTTTTGGCGCAGGTCATCGCGTCGAACATCGGCGGCACGGCGACGCTCATCGGCGATCCGCCGAACATCATGATCGGCAGCGCCGTCAAGGAACTGACGTTCGCGGCATTCATTGAGAACCTTGCGATCATCTCGCTCATCAACCTCATCCTCATCACGGCGATCTTCGTCTTGCTCTATCGTAAGCATTTGACGACGAAGCCCGAGCTCAAGGATCTCGTGATGCAGGAGAACGAGTGGGACGAGCTCAAAGACATCCCGCTTCTCAGGAAGTGCCTGTTCGTTCTCGGCCTGGTCATCTTGATGTTCTTCCTCCATTCGCTCACGGGTCTTGAGTCTTCGCTCATCGCGATTGCGGGCGCGTTCCTCCTGCTCCTTCTGGTCGGCAAGGAAGAGTTCGTCGAGCACGCGATGCACGGCGTCGAGTGGCCGACGATCTTCTTCTTCATCGGTCTCTTCATCGCCGTCGGCGGCCTCGTGGAGACGGGCGTCATCCGCGATCTTGCGGTGCAGGGTGTCAATCTCACGGGCGGTGACGTGACGAAGACGTCGATGCTCGTCCTGTGGATGAGCGCGATCGTTTCGGCTTTCCTCGACAACATTCCGTTCGTTGCGACGATGATTCCGCTGATTCAGGACATGGGCGCGATGGGCGTCTCGAATCTTGAGCCGGTCTGGTGGAGCCTCGCGCTCGGCGCCTGCCTCGGCGGCAACGGCACGATCATCGGTGCATCTGCGAACGTCATCGTCGCGGGCATGGCGGCGGAGAGGGGCGTCCCCATGACGTTCGTCCGCTTCATGATGGTCGGCTTTCCACTGATGATCCTGACGATCCTCACGTCGACGGTCTACGTCTACCTGCGCTATCTGATGTAATCTGTCTTTTTGCCTCCCTCGCCTGTGGGGGAGGCTTTCTTTTTGTGCGATACGCGAAAGAAATGACCTTAGTCGAGCAGGATTTATGCCGCGCGGCTAGAAAAAAGGCAGGAGCAATTAAAATCATTGTGCAGCGCCGTTTGACTGTCGATGCATTCGCTGAGGGATCGCTGATAAATGAAGTCGCCTGAATGTGCAAAAATGGGCGCAAAAATGAGCGGTTGAAGGGATCAGCGATTTTCTGAATCGTCGAGGCAAGCGGTGTTTCCTTTGGAGGGATTTTCTGTGAAATTTTCTTCGGGGCGCGGCTTCGGCATGTGCGCCGTATTTGTTTTTACCGGCGCGGTGCTTGGCGGACTCTTGGGTGAGGCTCTGCGCGGCGTGGAGGCGCTTTCTTCAATTGCGCCGCTTCTTTCCGAGACGCATCCGGCGTTCGTCTTGGCGCCCGTGGTGATCGACCTCTTTGTCGTCAGCGTCAGTTTCGGCCTTTCTTTCACGCCGAACATCATGAGTCTCGTCGGCGTCATCGTCGCACTTATTCTTTTCCGACGCTATTGAGGAGGAATATCTATGTTCATCCTGGCATCGGCTTCGCCGCGCCGTCGCGATCTCCTCACGCAGATCGGCGCCTCGTTCCGCGTGGAAGTGAGCGAGGCTGAAGAAGTGCGCGAGGCGAAGACAGCGGAGGAGCTTGTCCGCGTCAATGCGCTCGCCAAGGCACGCGCTGTGGCGGCGCACGCGGCGCTTCCCGTGCTCGGCGCTGATACCGTCGTTGCACTCGCCGGACGCATCTTCGGCAAGCCAGCAGACGAGAGGGAGGCGCACGAGATGCTCGCCGCGCTCTCGGGGCGTGCGCACGACGTTCTGACGGGCGTCGCCTGGTGCAGGGGCGGCCAAGAGTTCTCGACGGTCGAGAAGACGCGCGTCTTTTTTGCCGCGCTTTCAAAAGAGATGATCTCGCGTTACGTCGCTACGGGCGAGCCTCTGGGCAAGGCGGGGGCTTATGCGGTGCAGGGGCGTGCCGCCGTTTTTGTCGAACGCATCGAAGGCTCGTTCTCGAATGTCGTCGGTCTGCCGCTTCATGCGGCGGCGCATCTTGCAGAAAGAGCGGGGGTCGATCTCTATGACGCTTCTCGTGCGTGATCTGCCCGCCGACGAGCGGCCGCGCGAAAGGCTTCTGGCCGAGGGCGCGGCGAGCCTTTCCAACACGGAACTTCTCGCCGTCCTCCTGCGCACGGGCGTCAAGGACGACTCGGTGCTCCGCGTCGCCGAGAAGGTGCTCGCGCTCTACAAGGAGCGCGGACTCGCCGCCATCACGCAGATGAGCGCGAAAGAGCTTTCGTCCATCAAGGGCGTGGGCATGGCGAAGGCGGCGACGATCCTCGCAGCCGTTGAACTCGGACGCCGCCTCGCGCTCAAGGCGGCGGAGGAGCGGATGATCGTGCACGGCCCAGCGGATGCCGCTTCCTATGTCATGCCGCGCTTTCGCTTCGAGCGCAGGGAGCACTTCGCCGTGCTGCTTTTGAACGCGAAGAATCATATTCTTGCGCTGAAGACGATTTCCGTGGGAACGCTCACATCTTCCGTCGTTCATCCGCGCGAGGTGTTCCAGGCGGCGATCGAGCAATCGGCGGCGGCCGTCATCCTCGTCCACAATCATCCGTCGGGCGACCCTGCGCCGAGCGGCGAGGATCTCGCCGTGACGCGCCGTATGGTGGAGGCGGGGGAGATCATGGATATTCCCGTGCTCGATCACGTCATCGTAGGTTATGATAAATTTATTTCCCTAAAAGAAGAAGGTATGATACAATAGAACTCGTATCTTCATCAGCCCTTATATCTATGATTGACAAGGCTTTTTGACAGATTTTTGCAGACGTGTTTTATGGGATGCGTGTGAAGAGAAGGGAGTTTTATTTCAACATGTGGAGTCTTTTTGGTGGCTTGTCCCGCGATATGGGCATCGACCTTGGAACCGCGAATACATTGGTGCATGTGAAAGGCAGGGGCATTGTTCTGCGCGAGCCGTCTGTCGTAGCGATAAAGAGTGAGAACGGTGAGGTGCTCGCTGTCGGTGAGGACGCGAAGCGCATGATTGGCAGGACGCCAGGCAACATCATCGCCATCCGTCCGATGAAGGACGGCGTTATCGCCGACTTCGACGTGACGCAGGCGATGCTCAAGTACTTCATCCGAAAGTCGATGAATACGAAGTCCTTCGTGCGCCCGCGCGTCGTCGTCGGTGTGCCTTCGGGCGTGACCGAGGTCGAAAAACGTGCCGTCATCGATGCGGCGCAGCAGGCGGGAGCGCGTGAAGCCTACCTCATCGAAGAGCCGATGGCGGCGGCGATCGGTGCAGGGCTTCCCGTCGAGGAAGCGACGGGAAGCATGGTCGTCGACATCGGCGGCGGTACGACGGAGATCGCCGTCATCTCGCTCGGCGGCATCGTCACGAGCCGCTCAATTCGCATCGGCGGCGATGAGATGGACTCTTCCATCGTGCAGTACATCAAGCGCCAGTACAACCTCATGATCGGCGAGCGCACGGCGGAGGAAGTCAAGATCGCGATCGGATCCGCCATCGTGACGCCCGATGTTGACCGCGAAATGGACATTCGCGGACGTGACCTCGTCAGCGGATTGCCGAAAACGCTTTCGATTCGAGCGAGCGAGGTCAGGGAAGCCTTGAACGAGCCGATCTACAAGATCGTCGACGCCGTCAAAGGCACGCTAGAAAGGACGCCGCCGGAGCTGGCGGCCGACGTCATGGATCACGGCATCATGATGACGGGCGGCGGTGCGCTCCTGACGAATCTCGACAAGCTGCTGAGCCACGAGACGGGCATGCCCGTCCTTATCGCAGAAGACCCCTTGTCCTGTGTCGGCGAAGGCACGGGCAAGTCACTTGAAAACATCGAACTTCTAAAGCGTGTCGTGATGATTTCTAAGAAGTTGAGACAATGAGCCGCATACGCAGAGACGACCAGGACTCGAACCGCAAGGTCTGGCTGCTCCTCGTTTCGCTCGTCTGCGTCCTCTGCCTCGTGTTCTTTGCAGGAAAGGGCAGGTTTCAGTCCCCGTTCCTGAGCAGCGCCGCCGCGACGGTGCTGCGTCCCTTCCAGTCCGTGACGGCCTGGGTGGGAGACAAGATCCACAGCCTTGGTACGGAGTTTTGGGAAGTCTATTACGTCTACGACCAGAATCGTATGCTGAAGAACGAGGTGGAGGGGCTGCGCGTGCAGAATCTCGAAGCGAACGAAGCGCTTGCTGAAAATGCACGCCTCAAGGCGCTTCTCGGCTACAAGCAGACGAAGACGCAGTTCGACCTCGTGGCAGCCCGCGTCATCGGGCGCGACTATGCGACGTGGTCGGGCGTCATCGTCATCGACCGCGGTACGGCGAGCGGCGTGCATGAGAACATGCCCGTCGTGACGGAGAAGGGACTCGTCGGCGTCGTCGTTGAGGCCGCGCCGTATTCCTCGAAGGTGCGGCTGATCCTCGACCCGCGCGCCGCCGTCGGCACGATCGTGCAGCGGCAGGAGTCGCGCGTCGCGGGCATCGTCGAGGGCGATCCAGCCAATCCTCTGATGCCGCGCATGAAAAACATCCCGAAGTCCGCCGATGTCGTCGAGGACGATGTCGTCGTGACGTCAGGCTACGGCGGCGTCTATCCGAAGGGTCTCCTCGTTGGCACGGTCAAGGCGTTGAAGAACGACGAGGGTGGCCTGTTGAAGTATGCGGTCTTAGAGCCCGCCGTCGACTTCCAACGTTTGGAGGATGTTGCTGTCATCGTGGCATCGCGCGAAGCACCGCCCGCTCCGATCACGCCGCCTGCGCAGACGCCGGGCACAGAGACGGATCCGGCGGCGGAGAAGGCGGCGGCTGAAGAGGCGAAGCGTGCTGCTGCACAGCCTGCTCCTTCTCAGCCAGCCGCACCGGCGCAGCCGAAGCAGCCGGCGAAACAGCAGAGCGTCCAGCCTGCCGTGCAGCCCCAGGGCGCACAGAAGCGCGAGGCAGGTGCGCGGCCATGATCAGCTACCGCAGGATCTTCTTTTGGCTTGCGTTCGTGATCGCGCTCTTCATCCTGCAGACCTCATTTTTTCCCATATTTTCCTGGAACGGTGTCTCAGTGAACCTCATGCTGGTTCTGACCGTTTCGTGGAGCCTCCTTTACGGGGCGCGCCGCGGTGCTTTTCTCGGCTTCATGACGGGACTCCTGCAGGATCTCGCCACGGGCATGTTCTTCGGCATGGACGTCTTCGCCCTGACGATCATCGGCTATGCCACGGGCGCATTTTCGCGCAACGTGTTCAAGGATCCCGTGTTCCTGCCTGCGATGGCGACGATGTGGGCGACGGCCGCGCACTATTTCTTTGTGCTCGTTCTCATGCTGCTTCTCGGCTACGGCTTCAGTCTGCTCTATGTTGTCAAGACACTTCTTCCGGCGCTTTGCTGGAACGTTCTTTTCGCCTACCCCGTCTATCGCGCGGCGAGCCGCATGCAGTCGTGGCTGGGGCGGCGAAAGTAACGGCCGGGGCGCAGCGCCTCTCAGGGAAAAGATCAAGGCGCCTTGCGGGGCGTCTTCTTGTTTGAATGGGGAGATATACCTTTGGAAGAAAATGAAAACGAGTATGCAGGGCGCATGCATGTGCTCGGCGGCGTCATCGTCGCCGTCATCGTTGTGCTTCTGCTGCGGCTCGTCTATCTCCAAATCTACGACGGCGACTATTATGCGAGCCTTGCGGACGGCAACCGCATTCGCATCATTCCTAGCGTAGCGCCGCGCGGCAATTTCTTCGACCGCAACGGCACGCCTCTCGTCATGAACCGCCCGAGCTTCACCGTGTCGCTCTTGCCACTGTCGGGTACAATTCCCGAGGACGTCATCGAGCGATTGTCCGTGCTCCTTCATGTGCCGACGGAAGAGATCCACAAGAAGATCGACGCGCATGTCGGCTTCGATCCCATACGCATCAAGCAGGACATCGGCCCTGAAGTCTATACGATCATCGAGGAACAGCGCGACAAGTACCCGGGCGTCATGATCGAGGCGCAGCCGATCCGCGATTACGTCTACAAGACGTGGGGGGCGCACGTCTTCGGTTACGTCAGCGAGATCAGCAACGAGGAGCTGGAAAAGCGCAAGACGGAAGGCTACAAGTCAGGCGACATCGTCGGCAAGTTTGGCTTGGAGCGCGTCTACGACAAGACGGTGCGCGGCACGGACGGCGGCAGGCAGGTCGAGGTTGATGTCGCGGGCAAGCCCGTGAATAATCTCGGTACAAAGGAGCCGGTCGCGGGCAACGACCTCGTTCTCACGATCGATGCGACGATCCAGGTCGCCGCCGAACGCGCCATCGATCAGCAGCTTTCCGCCATCGGCGCTAACGCGGCGGCAGCTGTCGTCATGAATCCGCAGACGGGCGAGGTGCTCGCCCTCGTGAGCCGTCCGTCCTTTGATCCGAACCTCTTCGTCAACGGCATATCGACGAAGGATTGGAAAGTCATCAACGAGAACCCGTATCATCCGATGGATAACAAGGCGATCACGGGCGAGTATCCGCCAGGATCGACCTTCAAGATTGTCACGGGCACAGCCGCATTGCAAGAAAACGTCGTCTCGCCGAATGAGATCATCTACGACTCGGGACGTCATTGGATCATCCCAAAGGGAAATGCGGGCGGCGAAGCGCTCGGACCGATCAATTTCATCCAGGCGCTTGCCCACTCGGATAACGTCTACTTCTACGAGATGGGCAATCGCCTCGGCGTCGACCGTCTGGGCGAGTACGCGCGCATGTTCGGCATCGGTTCGAAGACGGGCATCGACCTGCCCTACGAAGCCGAAGGTCTCGTGCCGAGCCGTGAATACAAGAAGAAGGTCTACGAGGACGACTGGTATCTGTCGGAGACCTTTGATGCGGCGATCGGGCAGGGATTCGACCTTGTGACGCCGCTGCAGGCGGCTGCCATCATGGGGACGATTGCAGCGAATGGCGACCGATATCAACCGCATCTCGTGCAGCGCATCGTAGGACCTGACGGCAATACGGTCGAGACGATAAAGCCCAAGCGCATCGGCAGGCTCGATGTGCGCCCAGAGGTCATCGCGCTCGTGCAGCAGGGACTCAGGGACGTTACGAAGTACGGCACGGCGGCGGCGGCTTTTGGCGCGAAGTATCCCGTCGACATCGCGGGCAAGACGGGCACGGCGGAGAACTCGCACGGGCGCGACCACGGCTGGTTCGTTGCCTACGGGCCGTTCAACAACCCGACGATCGTCGTCGCGGTCATCGTCGAGCAGGGCGGCTTCGGCTCTCTGTCAGCCGTGCCGATCGGCAAGAAGATTCTCGACGCAGCGTTCAATCTCGATACGCCCGAAGTCAAAGCTGTTCGGCAAGAAGTGGCGGCGCGGCAGAAATCTTGATATAATGGAGAGGAAAGAAAGGAGAAACGGCTCCGTCAGAGGTATCGGAGTCGCTCCTCGGATCCCGCGTGCGGCGCATCGCCGCACGCGCATGTAAAAGCGAGGAAATCATGGAGAAAGAAAGCGTATTGTTTAAGGGGCTGAAGACGGGGCTCCTGCTCGTGCTGGTGGGAAAGCCCGAGTTCTCTGCTGTTGAGCGCGAGATTCGTGAAAAGCTGGAAACGAGCGCCCTTTTCTTCCGGCGCGGCACGGTCATCGAGTGGCGCACGGGGACGTTCACGGCGAAGGAAAGCCTCGCTCTGAAGAAGCTCTTCCTGCAGCACGGTTTGTACTTCCGTGAGATGAAGGAAGAAGCTGATGCAAAGAAGCCTGTCGTCAGCGCGGTGAGCGGGGCGGCGGCAGCGGCGCGGGCGGGAGCCGTCCTCGGCAGGAAGAAGGCGGAGTCTTCCGAGATGAAGACAGAGCCGGACGCGGACAAGAAGGACGTGCAGATGCTCGTCGTGAACCGCACGCTTCGCGGCGGGCAGGAGGTGCAGAGCCAAGGCTCGGTCCTCATTCTCGGCAATGTGAACCCCGGTGCGCAAGTCATCGCGGGCGGCAGCATCGACATACGCGGCACCTGCCGCGGCATCGTCCATGCGGGTGCCTATGGCGACAGGGATGCTATCATCATCGCGGATCACTTGATGCCCGTGCAGATCCGCATCGCTGACGTCATAGCGCAGTCACCCGAGCAGTATGAGAAGCCGGAGCTTGCCGAAAGGGCGAGCGTGCAGGATGGACGAATTGTGATTGAACCGATAGAAAGGTAGGAAGCAGCCGATGGCAGAAGTTATCGTTATCACCTCAGGCAAGGGCGGAGTCGGCAAGACGACGACCACAGCGAATATTGGCGTGGGACTCGCGAAGCGCGGCAAGAAGGTCGTGCTCATCGACACCGATACGGGGCTCAGGAATCTCGATTTGCTCCTAGGACTCGAACGCCGCATCGTCTATACACTCGTCGACGTCATCCAGAAGCGCACGACGTACAAGCGGGCGCTCGTGCGCCACAAGAAGTATGAGACGCTCTTCTTGATGCCGACGTCACAGGTCGCGGACAAGTCGGCGATCGAACCCGAGCAGATGAAGGAACTCATCACTGAGATGAAGGGAGAGTTCGACTACATCCTCGTCGACTGCCCGGCGGGCATCGAGCAGGGCTTCCAGACGGCGGTCATCGCAGCGGATTGGGCGATCGTCGTCACGATGCCCGAGATCGCCGCCGTGCGCGACGCCGACAAGATCATCGGCAGACTGCAGAACGACGGCAAGGAGATCAAGCTCGTCGTCAACCGCATTCGCTCGCAGATGGTCAAGGACGGCACGATGCTCGACATGGATGCGATCAATGACATCCTGTCCCTGCCGTGCATCGGACAGATTCCCGACGATGAGAAGGTCATCGATTCGGCGAACCGCGGCGAGCCGGTCATTGACAATGCGAACTCGCTCGCGGGCAAGGCGTATGCCAACGTCGTCTCGCGCATCATGGGCGAGGACGTGCCCTTCCTCGAGGCACCGAACGAGAGCTTTCTGCAGCGGCTCAAGAACATGATCCTCGGAAGGGGGAAGCGTGATGATTGAAGCTTTGCTCAAGATTTTCGGCAAGTCTGGCAAGTCGTCGCGCGAGATCGCCCATGATCGTCTGAAGGTCGTTCTGATTCATGATCGCTTGAGCGTTTCACCCGAGGTCATGGACAAGATCAAGACCGACATCATCCACGTCATTTCCAACTATGTGGAGATCAATCAGAAGGACATGGAGATTTCGCTCGCCAACGACCAAGATTCCGTCGCGCTCATCGCGAACATTCCCGTGAGCCGAATGAAGCCCAAGGAAAGCAGCAGACGCTAGGAGGCGCAGGGGAAAATGAACAAGCGTTGGCTCAGGCGCATGGACTTCACGTTGATCGGTGCGACGGCGGCGATCATCGTCATGAGCCTCATCGTCATCGGCAGCGCCACGCACATCAATACGGCGGGCGGCGATCACTACTGGTTCGTGCAGAAGCAGGGCGCATTCGTCGTCTTGAACGTGCTCTTCGCCATATTCCTCATGAACTTTGACTACAAGGCACTGCAGAACTATGGCAAGAATCTCTACATCTTCAATGCCGTCATGCTTCTCCTCGTCATGATCATCGGACAGACGGCGCTCGGCGCACAGCGCTGGATCCAGCTCGGCCCCATCACCCTGCAGCCGTCGGAGTTTTCGAAGATCATCATGATCATCGCGCTCGCCGCCATGCTGGAAGATCGCGTGGGAAAACTCAATACCGTAAGCGACATCCTGCCCGTCGTCGGCTATGTGGCGCTGCCGTTCTTCCTCGTCCTCAAGCAGCCCGATCTCGGCACGTCGCTCGTTTTCATCGCCATTCTCTTGGGCATGATGTTCGTCGCGGGCGTGAACCTTCGTATACTTGCAGCAGGGTTTGCGGCGGGCATAGCGGCGTCGCCCCTCCTCTGGCTCTTTTTGAAGGATTACCAGAAGATGCGCCTCAAGGTTTTTCTCGATCCGAGCGTCGACCCGCTTGGCTCGGGTTATCACATCATTCAGTCGAAAATCGCTATCGGCTCGGGGCTGATCTTCGGCAAGGGGCTTTTCGGCGGTACGCAGAGTCAGCTGAACTTCCTGCCTGAGAACCACACGGATTTTATCTTCGCCGTTGTCGGTGAGGAACTGGGCTTCGTCGGTGCGTCGGCGCTGCTCCTTTTGTACCTTGTCGTGCTCTGGCGCGGCGTGAAGATCGCGCGTGACGCGAGCGACACTTTCGGCCGGCTGCTCGCCGTCGGCATCACCTCGATGCTCGCCTTCCATGTGCTCGTCAACGTCGGCATGACGACGGGCATCATGCCCGTCACGGGCATACCGCTGCCGCTCATGAGCTACGGCGTCAGTTCGCTGACGACGAATTTGATCGCGATTACGATCTTGCTCAACATCCACATGCGCAAGGCAAAGTTTGTATTCTGAGAAAGGAATTATTCCGGGGAGGATTTATGGTCAAGTTGGAACAGGAGATGCTTCAGGCTGTCGAGAAACCCGCACGCTATACGGGCGGTGAATGGAACGCGCAGCCGAAGGACTCCGCCGCCGTCCTTTGCCGCATCGCGCTCGCGATGGCGGACGTCTATGAGGTCGGCATGTCAAACCTCGGGCTGAAGATTCTCTATGAGATTTTGAACCGCCGCGATGACATCGCGGCGGAACGTGTTTATGCGCCCTGGCTCGATATGGAAGAGGAAATGCGCCGCCGCGGCATCCCGCTCTTTTCGCTCGAAACCTTCCGCGAGGTTTCTTCCTTCGACATCCTCGGCTTCTCGCTGCAGTACGAACTTCTCATCACGAACACGCTCAACATGCTTGACCTCGCAGGGCTGCCGCTCCATGCGGCGGAGCGCACGGACGAGCAGCCCTTCGTCATCGGCGGCGGCCCCTGCGTATACAACACGGAGCCGATCGCCGACTTCTTCGACTTCTTCGTGCTCGGCGACGGCGAGGAGATCGTCGTCGAGGTGTGCGACGCCTTGATCGCCTGGAAGAAGGAGGGTCGCCCGGACGGCAGGCGTGGCTTCCTGCGCCGCGCTGCGCGGATTCCGGGCGTCTACGTGCCGTCCTTTTATGCGCCCGAGTACGATGCGCAGGGCATGTTCACGGGGCTTCGCATCCTCGATGAGGCAGCTTCGCCGCAAATCTATCGGCGCGTCGTCAAGGATCTCGATGCCGCGCCCTTTTTGGAAAAGCCCGTCGTGCCGTACCTCGGCATCGTGCACGACCGCCTCATGCTGGAGCTTTTCCGCGGCTGCACACGCGGCTGCCGCTTCTGTCAGGCGGGCATGGCATACCGCCCCGTGCGCGAGCGCCGTCCCGAGACGCTCGAATCTCTGGCGCGCACGCTCTTCGATTCGACGGGCTACAACGAGATGTCCTTGACGTCGCTCTCGTCCGCCGACTACTCGTGCCTCTCGCCGCTCGTCGACGGGCTTCTTGCCGGCACTCAGGGCGAGCGCGTGAGCTTTTCCCTGCCGTCTTTGCGCATCGACAGCTTCTCCGTCGACATCGCCGAGCGATTGCAGCAGGTGCGAAAGAGCGGCCTGACGTTTGCACCCGAGGCGGGCACGCAGCGCCTGCGCGACGTCATCAACAAGAACGTGACGGAAGACGACTTGCTGCACTCGGTGCGCACGGCGTTCGAGCAGGGCTGGAAGGCGGTCAAGCTCTACTTCATGATGGGGCTGCCGACCGAGACGGACGAGGACATCGTCGGCATCGCAGAACTCGCGCAGAAAGTCGTCGACTGCTACAAGGAAGTCAAGGGGAAGCGCGGCGTCAAGGTCACGGTGTCCGTCTCGTGCTTCGTGCCCAAGGCGTACACGCCGTTCCAGTGGTTTGCGCAGGTGCCGCAGGAAGAATTCGAGCGAAGACAGCGGCTCTTGAAGGAGAGCATACGCGACCGCGCGATCTCGTTTCACTACCATGACGCACGCGCGAGCGTCCTCGAAGGAGCGCTGTCACGCGGCGATCGCAGGCTCTCCGCCGTCATCGAGACGGCGTGGCGAAACGGCGCGAAGTTCGACGGCTGGACGGATCAGTTCAAAGACGAAGTCTGGAAGGACGCCTTTCGCCGCTGCGGCGTTGCGCCCGAGTTCTACAGCCAGCGCACGCGCGATCTGGAAGAAGTCCTGCCGTGGGCGCACACGAGTCCGGGCGTGTCTGAGGACTTTTTACGCCGCGAGTGGCAGCGTGCACAGGAGGCGGCGCTCACGCACGACTGCCGGCGCGAAATGTGTACGGGCTGCGGCGTCTGTCCGAAGCTCGGCTGCGATGTCGTCGATTGGAGGGCAGAGGCATGAAACTGCGCGCACTCTTGACGAAGGGCGAGGAGATCCGCTTCATCTCGCATCTCGACTATGCGGCTCTCATCGAGCGGGCGATTCGCCGCGCCAAACTGCCTGTCGCCTACTCAGAGGGGTTCAACCCGCACATGAAGTTCTCGTTCGCCTCGGCGCTCGCCGTGGGCGTGACGAGCGAGGCGGAGGTCATGGACGTGGAGCTTTCGCGCCCCGTCGCGCAGCCCGAGGCGTGGGACAGACTCGCCGCCGCCCTGCCGCCGGGCGTTCGCCTCGGTCGCCTC
>ERZ773055.647-NODE-647-length-19047-cov-3.515954_pt1 | contig 19047 bp, 31 predicted proteins | sample MGYA00580515_ERZ773055 | MGnify/ENA primary metagenome ERZ773055 (study PRJEB29015, sample SAMEA2737993) | human oral metagenome | biome: human oral; feature: human-associated habitat; material: dental | place: China | collected 2064 ...
TCGCTTTCCCTTGCAGTTTGCGCATCAATGGACGCTGCTGCGGTATCTGTATGACCTGATTATAGATTACACAGTCTGTGAAAGGTACGTCAGAAAGAAACGACAACAAGTCTGTTGCTATGTTGAATCCATTTACATGCATGGTGTTGAACGGACGAATAAAGGTGGGTAGGTCGATAGTGTCAATATTGACAAGTGAAAACGACTTGATGGCACGTTCTCCTGCCTTGATGTACTCGTCTGTAACCGTCATATTGTTCAATGAGAATGGATGTGGCTTAAAATCGAAGGCAAGGAAGCGGTGGACATATTCGGCTACTTCTTTCTTGTTTAATTTGTAGTGTGGGATTCCCTTTTCGGATAAGATATTGATAACCTTTCCTACCTTTGAATGAAAATCAAGCCATGCCTTCGGATCATATTTTACAAAGGAACTTTGCTTAACCTCTTGGCTAATAGTGAGGAAAGTACGGATGTTGGTGTACTCACGACCTTTGAAATACTTGAAATAGGACTGATACAAGAAACTCATATCATCGGAAAGCTCATGCTCGTAACCCTGTCTGCAAAAAACATCCTGCTTTTGCAGACAATAGCCTTCACCCAATGTCTGAATGATATTGCTAAGAATATCGGCATACCCATAGTATAAGGCGGAATCTGTACAGTATTGCTGTACTGGATTTTCAATTTCGATAATAACAGACCAGTTACCATTCTTTGAGAATAGAACGGTATTCATCAGGTTCCCACGAGCGTCCTTGATGTCTTCAAGTTCTGCGTATAGTTTGTCAAATGGTCGCTCTTTTTTCTTTCCCATTATATCTTATCTCTTTTTAATACTCAAATAGACCTGTGTAATGTACAATTCCTTTGTAACGCTTTTTTGCATGTAAACCTAGTTTCTGCTTGATAAAGATTGAAATAATGCCAGTTCCTGCGATGACAACCAAGGCAATCAAGCCTGCGAAGAATCCCAATATGATGTTGAAAACTAAAAAACCGATAAACCCAAAGAGGAAGGTACCAGCAGCATAGTAAATAAATTTGCCACGGATTCCCATAAACTCCAGGGGCTTTTGAAGTCCTTTAAATACTGGGTAGCTGATGATTTCTTCCATTTGTAAGATTCTTTTAATGAGCTTGATATACACCGATAAAAGATTTTGCAATCCTTATATCGGGTATATCTTGCTTGTAATCCTTACTTGAAGAACATTGGGAGAGCTGTAGCCATAGCAACCATTGCGACACAACCGCCAATAGTCATCATGATGGTCTTTTTCACGTCCTGGTCGCCGTTCTGCATTTTGAAGTACACATTAAAAGCACCTACCAATGCAATCACTGCTGCAATGGCATACATGAGGTTCTTGACTGGTCCTGCATAACTATTAATCTCAGTAGTTGCAGATGAGAAGCCACCAGCACCTTTACTCTGTGCGAAGGCCTGAACGCCATACATAGCACCAAGAACGAAGGATGCAAGGCCACGCTTAGAAGAGCCAATGACTCTTTCACATCCATTTTTTACAAATTTGAATACTTGCTTTAATTGAAACATGTAAATGTAATTTTTTATATTATTTCGAATTAAAGTACCGTACAAAGAAGCCTTTCGGCAGTTTCCAATACAACAGGGAACTGCACTGGACGGCTTTGAACCTATGGTGTATTTAAAAATGATAACACTACATACTGGTAGGTGTAAAGGCAGACTTGATAACAAAAAAGTCTGATCCCTCCTCTGTGTTTTCCAAAGAATCTACAAGATTTGGCAATTGGGCAGCCTCTATCCCTCCTGTCATAATAACTGGAGCATCAGGATTGGGCATAACAGACTTTTGAGAGAAGGCAGATCCACTCGCCTCTGCAGCCTTTACATCGGCTGCTTGGGCTTCTTTCTTCTTTTGGTCAGCAATCTTTCGGTCTTCGTCGGCATCGTATTGGGTGAAACTGCCTAATTCGTCCTTGATGTCCACCTCCTGCTCCTCAACGTGAGCAACGGCAACAACTTCACCTGACTTGTCAAAGTAGAGATCATGGACAATATTATATCCATAATAGCCAATATATCCAATAATGATAACGGTCATGAATGTTCCAAACATAGACACAAATAAATTTTAGATTTCTTTGTTTTTTTGCAAAATTTCAAAGTTCAAATAAAGGTCTTTGCAAAAACGATTACAAAAGTATGGGATTAGAGTCAAAATACAATGAAATTTGTAGTATTTATAACTACTAAGGGAAAGAAACTAACTTGTTCATGGCTCTTTCTGTGGTTAAATGGTTTAATTATCTACATAATACAACAGAAAGAAAACGGACAACACTTTTCGTGCTGTCCGTATCTATCATTTATTTGCTTTCGTTGGTTAGGCTTGCTGTTGCTCCTTCACCACCTCCCATGAACGGTTTGAAGGATAGTAGCTGCCATTCTTCTCTGTGTAACGTGCGTTGTATTTCACGTCTACCATATCACCAACATGAAGGTCGTATTTGTTGATGTTCTCTTCGCCAAAGGTTTCAAGCACCCAATGTTCAGGGTATTGCTGACCTTGTTCCTCGACTACCCATTGCTGGGATGCCCACTTTCCTCTCTGACTTTCGCCAGTTCTGGTCTCGCCAATGGCGATGACCTTACCTTTGCATTGTGACATAATTGTTTGTTTTATAAATTTATACTAATCATTTATTCTTTCTTCTAAGCTCGGTGAATATTTGATCTTCTGCTTCACCGTTCTCCGTTACAAAGTCCAATGAATAATATGCTATAATTGGGAGGTGTATATTGAATCCCATTTTCTGTGCCTCTGCCTCGATATTGGCATGACGGCGTGTCTCATCATCAATATATACATCCGTTCCATTGTGCTCAACTTCATATCTGCATCTTTTCAGACGATCTCGCATATGATATTTCTTTTTATTGGGGAAGAGTTTTATCTTTGTTTTCTGATTGAGACCAAAGACAGCTCTTGCACGCTCTTTCTTGATGAGACGGACCCTCGCTTCAGACATTATCTTACAAGTTTTCTCACGACTACGTTTTTGGAAACCTTTTGTAGCTGCATCGTTGATGGCATAATGTACAGAAGAAACCGATATGTTCAACTTGTCGGCAATCGTTCGATACGAACAATTTTCGCTCATTCTAAGAATATTTGCCTCCAAAGATGGGAATATCTTTCGTTTAGCACACTCTTTCTTTAATCCCAGTTCACGAGCTTTAATCTTCACATAAGGGATAGATACTCCAAGGGTATTTGCCAACTTGAGATTACTTACATGTGCATAGTTCTCGATCAAGAATTTTATCTTGTCGGCATTCCATATAGTTGCAATTCTACTCATAGCGTTTATTCTTTTCTATATACTTGTCAAGTACACTATCTTTCTTGGCAGAGGGGAAAGGCTGTTTTGTATTCTCCATGTAGAGCAGCTGACCCTGTTCGTACAGTCGATGACCTGTCGATTTGACTTGCTCACCAATGAAACCTATCCATGTGATACATGCAATGCCTGTAATCATGAGCCATTTGATACATTTGGAAACAGCTTTTTTGCCAAGATGATGAAAGTACTTACAAAGCATTCCCGATGTTATAACAAGGACTTACCTGTAACCTTATATTGACTGAATTCTTTTTTGTAGTGCAGTACGAAACTGTGAAGAATAGCATTGATGATGGTTTGAGTGGAATATCCCCCGACCGCATATTTACGAAATGTTGCAAGAATATCCTTATTTACTTTACAAAGAGTCATATTGCCATCTTTCCCTACTATCTTAGGTGAGTTGTCTTCTTCTGCACACTGGAAACAGAAGGCTGTCCAAAGCGCATCACCATCTACCATTACCGAAACCGGAGCTGATGCCAGGGTTGAGTTCGTCAGCTTTTGTTTTTTAGTTCTTTTCGGTGCTACTGGAACAGGAGCAGGTTTAGTAAGAGTTTCGGTTTCCTTACTCTCTTCTTGTGGCGAAGAAACTTCCTTTTGCCCATGAATATCCTGGAGCATCCCTTCTAATGTGCCTGGCAATTGCATCATATTCGATGCAGAGTCAGCTATATCTGATTTGTACTTAGTCATTGTCTGCTATATTATATATGGTCTTGTAAATAAAATCGAAGCAACGTTTGGTGTGTTTTGCCACCTTATCATTGTTGCCAATGGTGTTGTATCGTTCCAAGTCGGCATAACTGCCAATACGAGGAGCAAGAATGCCAAACTTCTGAAAGTATTCATCCACGATCTTCCATGCTTTCAGTTCGCTGTTTTTGCCTACTCGCACATCGTATTTGTTGCAGACGAAAATGAATTGTGCCTTGATTTGTGGGTGAGCTTGACGCAAACGGAATACCGCAAGGATAAAAGCACGAGTGGAATCTATCGTATTGAGGTCATAGTGATATGGGCAGATAATGTAATCAGCATTAATCAAGAGCTGGAGCATACCGTCCTGGGTTAAGCTACCCGGTGTATCGATCACTGTTGTGCCTGGCAGTGTGCGCAAATTCTGCATAATGGTGCGGGTATTTTCAGGACTCTTGATGGTCATAGACTGTACCACATAAGGTACATCTTCATATCTGCGCAAATCGTCCTTACGACGACCCGAAAATGTCTGTTGTGGGTCGGCATCAATAACAAGTAATGGCACCTTTCTGATGGCAGAAAGATAGTTCGCAAACAAGCCACATAGCGTAGTCTTACCGACTCCTCCTTTTTGATTGGCAAACAGGACTATTCTGTTTTCTTGTTGTTCCATCGTCAGTCCTCCTAATTGATTTTGGTAAAACCTTGCTCTGGCACATAGCCGATACTGATAGACAGATCGGAGGGCTGCACGTTGATGTTTGTTGTTTGGTCACGGATAACCTTCTCGTCTTTGTACACCTTGGCATGGACACTTACTTTGCCCTCCTGTCTGTCAGAATTGGTAAGAATAAGTGAGGCGGAAAATGACGAATAAGATCCTTTGATTTGAGCAGATGCAGTGGAAAACGGACTCTTCTCATAGTGTTGCTCCCAAATCATATTCACATCCTTACCTGTCGAGGTGTGAATATCCTTGCCTTTACCTTTCAAGTCCCAGGCATTAAAGTAAAGGAACGGATCGAACTTGGCATAGTCACCTGACATAGATATTTCCATTCTGATGACAGAGTTTTTGGAATCAATAGCCTCGACGCCATCGTCGGAACTATTTGAGCCACAAGAGATAAAAAACACAGGCAAAGACAGACTCACTGCCATTGCAGCAACCATAAAATAATGTTTCTTCATTTTTATCATATTTAAATACACGTTACTAAACTATGCCCCTAACAGGGCGTGATTGTTGCGGTTTTAAGAAAAACCTGCTAAAATAACAATCTCCATAGTTTGGTAGGTCACTTGGACAAACGTCCATTGGAGAGGGACCCCATAACATGTAATTCGCTCACAACAGTACAAGTCTGCCTTAACACCCGAACAATGGGGGGAGAGCAATTAATATGATAGTGCAAAGATAGGTAAAATCTGCCTAAGTTGCAAGGAAAATGCGTTTATTTTTTGTTTTACATAAAAATAAAATTCTTGTTTGGAAAAATTTATTGTTGTTTGTAAAACGAATATCTTGTTTTTATGGTTGTTTGCTATTTCGCTTTTATGATGAACATAAAAACATTATTTATGCTCTTATACTGTATAAACTAAAGGGAAAATGTATGAAATATCTCCCTCGTTTAACCTCACCGACAAAGTCCTGACCTATATTGAAATTCCATACCTTGTTCAAAACGATTCGTAAAGTGTGTGATCTCTCGTCGGGGAAGTCCTATGTCCTCTGCCATATTCTCCCAGTACTTCATGTTTCTTGTTACATCCTTGATAATACCTCTTGCTGTCGTTTCATCCAACATATAAAACTCATGGGCATTATAAAGACTATTGAGAGAACTATCGTTCGAATTGGCATCAATAAGCAATGCCTGAAACATACCATTTGTTGGGTTTATGTCGTAAGCAGGGGACAATTCCCAGCCTTCCTTACCAAGTAGGAACGAATGATTTCTAAAATGATCGTCGGTATTACCAATGCAGATATTAAAGGCTACTCGCTTATATAGCTCTTCTAAATTAGTTTCTATGTGGTTGCCCCCCCCTGAAACGATAAAGTCCACAATATCTAAATAGCCTTTTCCTGTTCTTTGTCCGTCGCCATCAGTGAATCCAAGAATGGTAAGGGAAGAAGCCATGTGGACTCTCTTTTTTTCTTCGGTTCTATCAAACCTCTTAGATAGAAGTATATCCTGACCAGTGCCAGCCTTTATTACTTTTGTTTCTGCTACATTGATACCACATTCCTTAGCCATCAGATGTGCGAAGTGTTCCCATCGAGATACATTGATGTTGTCTTTGATGGAAGGGAATTTGGCAAGATAAAGATGACTGCCACTTTGCACACAAGCCTTTGGACGTGCTCCACCCATTGAGGAACCAGGTTGAAAAAGCCTTTGTACCCATTTCTTTTCAGGCTCTAAATGCTTATACTCACTTTTCTCAATCTCCTTAGCAGCTTGTAAAAGTTCATCAATGTGTATGGCAGGCGGAACACTATAACCAGGTGTAGAACTGATAAACGCTCCGCTATTTGAATCCTGAAAGCGAAAACCACCCATGCGCAGCTCATCTTCCACACCTTTGAGATAGTCCCAATCAGATAAGGTATGGCTTGCTTTCCCTTCTGTATCCAGCGAAGTACGCAAGTCTATCAGTCGTCGCCCCCATCTGTCAGGGAGTGCATCAGAAAAACAACCGAAGATGTGATTGTCTCGGCTATATTGTACCCCTGTATATGGACGGAGGTCTTGCCCAAAGTCAATTTTAGGAAAGGTTTTGAGCCAGTTTTTATCAAACTCAAAAGAAAATACGTCAGAGCCTCTTAGGTATTCATGCCCAAGAGTGCCTACCTTCTCTTCCTTATCCATCCAGTCGAAACTGGCTATCACATCTAATCTTTCCATATGTTATCTTTTTGATGCTCTTTTTTTATTTTTGATACCTAAGTCTTGTACCATGTGCCCAAGCTCATCGTCTTTAGCCAAATGGAGTATGTCCTCTTCAAGCTGCAGGGCATTGAGTACTCTCATAACAACACCAAGAGATACCGTAGGCTCACCCTTTTCTAAACGTGAGAGAGTAAGCCTTGTGCATTGCGCACGTTGTGCAACCTGATCCATTGTCAGATCTCTTCGTAATCGGGCAAGGCGGAATTGCTCTCCCACTACATTCAGTTTCTCTTGCAGTGCTCTGGTCATCCAGTTGGCTTTGGTGAATTTTGTCATAATGTATCTTTTGTGGTGCAAAGATACAATAAAATGTTTAGTTTATAATACTTTATTTGTTTTTCTTATAATATTTCTTCATACCACCGTTTTCTCCACTGGTCTATGCCATCTGAAAGTTGTTCTTTGATATATTTGTTCAATTCATTGAATAGTGGCTGAAAGTCTTTGTCATCTATGGAAAAGTTCCATTCAAAATCCACTGGCATAATGTATTTGCTATAAATCTCAATTCCTGGTAATAGATATTCTGCAACCTTTTTTACCGAGTCAAAATATTTTGCGTAAAAGAAGAATTGACTATCTTCCCATGTCTTAAAGTAATAGTTACCTACATTATCCTTTTCAAGATGCAGATCAATGACAAATCCATGTTGAGGAAAATCTACTTTTGTTATCTTACATCCATACTTTGTTACCTCCTCAATGAGCCTGTAGTTCATTGGGATTGTAGGGCATTTTTTAACTGTCTCCAAGTCTGGATCACCATAAGTATCTATGAAATCCCATGAAAGCCATAGGGCTAGCTTGTTAAACGGAACAACTTCCTTCTCTCTGCAAAGAAAAATGGTATCTTCCATAGTTTGCTCACACGTTTTCATTCCGAACTGTCCTCCTTCATCTGATATTACTGGATATACATTTTGCACGGGTATCTGACACTTACGGCAGGAAGCGTTTATACCGTCTTTCATGTCTGTAATAATAAACAAGCTGCCTACTTGCAAATAAAAGCTGCCCCGATATAGGACTATTGGGTAAGGACGATCTAACTTTATAATAGAATGTTCCACCATATAATGTTGTTATTATTGAAAAGTTATTTATGTTTTAAAGAAGATTTATAGTTGTGGTTTCAACCACGCTGTTATACCATTCCTGTGTTCATCATTGTCATCAGGAAAGTCAAGAGCAATATGATCAACAACAAAAGGATCATCTGTCAAATCCCAAATGAAGACTAAATCACCAACACAAGGTCTAAAATCCATTTCACGCTTCATTTTATAAATTTCACCACTGGCGTCACCATTAAGGTCGACACAAAATTCCACATGTATTTTTTCAGTCATACTTTTCCTTTATATTTGTGATAATTTATATTAAGAGATTATTGGTGTCATTTGTTTTTATTGTTTTTCCTTGTTTTTACTCTATGCACTGCATCATATCGATTATGACAACGCTGACATAAAGCACGGAGGTTATCTGGACTACAATGCTCTGGAGCGTGGTCAAGATGAGCTATTGTAAGAACAATACGTGCCAAACGACTAGTTCGCTCGTTGTAGCGAAAAGTATGGTTTTCCACACCACAGAACTCACACCTGTCTCCAGCACGTTCTAATATTTTCTCCAGTTCTTGGGATATAGTTTCTTGTTTTCGGGTTTGATGGGCATAATTTTATAATTTTGTTGTTGCTTCAACAAGTGCTGGGCGAACACGGTCTAACAAAGTTCTTGCATGGATGACACGAGGATCTTTCCTTTCTGATGTATGCTGTGTATAATCAGACAGAAGTTTCTCTATAATGTTAAGTTCTCCCCATTCTGTAATTTCTACTTTTGTCATATCTTATCCCTTTATTTGTCTATTCAAACTGATATTCAGCCCATTCTACTTGAATATACTCATTCAACTCCTTTATATAATTATCTCTTGTTTGGTACGATGGGAAATAATAAAGATACTTCTCGGTACAAGTAAAAACAAATTTTAGTTTCTTGCCTACTATGTCACTATAATCTTTGATTATGCTCAAGAACTTTTTAGCGGTGGAGTAAACATCCAGCAAAGGAACACAGAAAAAACAAGGTTGTTCATCTGTTTCAAGATAATACTTATCTGGCCCATGAACCATGATGAATAAATCTATTTTTATGATGTCATCTGCTGGGGATAGTATAATGCAACCATATTCTTGAAAAGCAATGGCAGTGTTAAGAGGACTAAATGATGGCACATAATCAATCTCGTCTGTTTTATCATCTATATGTACCCTTGAATAGAAATTATTCTCAAAATAATAGTATAGGCTGGTCAGGTTAACCTTCTCGCCTTCGTGAATATGGTTACACCCCATACGCCCTGTTGTTTCAGTACAGATAGTTCTACCTATATCTTCTGTCGATGTGGCAATGATGGGATATGCTTCTTGACTACGGTAATAGCCTAATACTTTCTTTCCATCTACAATTTCATCGGAGTCTTCATCTGTGACTACGAACAGAACTCCAACTTGCAGATATAATTTTCCCCCGAAAGAAACGAGAGGATATGGCCTGTCTTGTTTATAGATTGCCGTTGATGTGTTTCTACTCATGATTTTGAGGTTTTAATAAGTTGTATATCATGTTTTTATCAAACCAGTAGGTAGCACCAATTTTTCTGATAGCAGGATCGAGCTTGCCACTCTTCACAAGGCGGCATACAGTTGGTACACTACAATGCAAATACTTTGCAAGGTTCTTATATCCTGATAACCACACATCTTCATCGAACAGGTGTTCTGATGCTGTATCTGCGCTGGGCCGATAATCCTTCATAAGATTAACGAAATCCTTTACGGATAGTTCAGCCAATGGTGTTTGTAAGAATGTTTCTGATAGTTCCATATTTTACACTTTAATACGTTAAAACATAATGATGACCTTTTGGTTTGAAGGTCATTTGTCGTAGCGAAAATTGTATTAAAGGGTGTCGGGAGGAAAGCTATCCACTTATTCGACAAATGTATTAAAGTGTCTCGAAACGACATTACAAAGATAATAAATTTTATTTCATACAAGGTATCTTACCTTCTGATTTTTAATTATCGAACTGCTTCATATATTCAGACTTCACTTCATCCGCTATATCGATATAGGGCTTCATCGCCTTATAGTCGCTATGACCAGTCCACTTCATTATCACACTGGGAGGTATTCCTTTTGCCAATGCGGTGCAAATGAAAGTACGTCGTCCACAGTGTGTACCTATAAGTTCGTATTTGGGGTGTACTTCGTCGACTCGCTTATTTCCCTCATAGTGGGTTGATTTGATAGATTCATCTATGCTTGCCAACTTACAAAGTGTATGCAGGTGTTTGTTCATCTTTTGATTACTTATTACCGGCAAAACCTTCTTGTTAGGAAAATGTATTTCGGCGTACTTATCCAGTATAGCTTGTGCCTTTGAATTGATTTCTATGAGAAGACGATCAGAGGTCTTGACGGTTACTATCTCTATCTTTCCATTATGTATATCATCCCATGTAAGGTTGCAAGCGTCCGAGTAACGTAAGCCTGTGTAGCAAGTGAATAGAAACACATCACGTACAGGGCTGAGGGCTACATACTTGTCAGGTATTTGATATGTTTCAAGCGTATTCAGTTCTTCTGCTGTCAAGAACACAACACGCTTGGCCGCGTTTTTCAACTTTGGCTTGTAGTATTCAAATGTATGGTTTGTATGATAGCCTTTCTCGTAGCACCAACGCAAGAACCACCGCAAGAAGCCGAGTTGCTTGTTGATTGTACTGTTTTTCATACCTTTTTTGCCAAGATAATCAATAAAGTTGGCTATGCCATCTTCATCAAACTTGTCAAAGGCGAGCTTTTTGTCGAAAGTAAATAGATGATTCCGAAGTGCTGCAAATTTTTCGTGGGTTGCAGAAGTCCAGTCATTCAGTTTTCCATTGACTTTGACAAATTCATCAAAATACTTCCAGAAACCCTTATCTTTTGTTCCGTTCCTTTTTTTATCCACTTGTTGAACGGTTAGAGTACTATCTTTTTTCTTGCTCTGGTGTGCGGTCTGTGTGTGAGAGGAACGTTGTTTAGTGAAAGAATTGCGAAGTTCTGGCACCGTCGGTACTACATTTAGAAGTTCATATTCTCGAAATACTGCTATCATATCTGTCAACATCTGAGAAAGCAGATCGTTTAGATCAGTAGCCATGGCAACATTAGAGTTTAAAGGTAATACACGCTGTTGCACATCGTCCCAATACTCCTTGTTCAAAACGATTCCTGTCTGAAAATCCACCCTGCATCCATTGTACGAAACACGCATACGAAGTCTGCTTCCAGCATTACGCTGGTTTTGAATAGAGAATTTAATCGTTCGCTTGATGATCATATCTGATAACTTTTATTTCAAAGTTAATCAAATCCATCATCTTTTGCCTATCTTTTGACCCACTTTTTGGCTGTAAAATAATTTTGTAAAAATATTTTTTTGAAAGATTGGGCGAGTTATATTAGTGAAGGAATTTTAGAACTCCTTTTCTTGACCCACTACTTGACCCACTTTTTACTCCGAAGACTCTGAAAAAGCAATGAAACAACTTTTCCTTGTAAATTATTTTCATAACATCTAAGTACTTGAATATGAATGATTAATTAAAAAATCAAAAAGATGTGATTCGAACCTTTTATATCAAATCATATCAATTCTTTCAGAAAAAGAGACTCGACCCCTAATTTTGAGTTATAGGTAAGAGCTGTTTTGCATTTTATGGACCAGCAAGACAAGATAGCTATAACATAAACACATTGTCCCCTACTTGCCGTATTTTTCCTCTTATCGTGTGACACGCCCTAATAGAAGTATCGTTTCACTTCATGCATTCACTTGTCTTGTTTCTATTTTCCTTTGCAAAGTTAGCAAGGTTGATAGAACACAAAGTACCTCTTCAATATTTCACAAGATTCTAACAGCAGCCTTCCGCAAATTATAGATTTGGGGTTTCCATTAGAATATAGTGAAATTACTTTGTTTATCTACCTAATAACCTTGCAACTTATCTGCACGTAAAATTTGAAACCCGACAGTGATGCTGCAAAAGCAGTTGAACGAAAGGGAAATGTATCATTTAAGAACAATTGGATATGACAAACAATTATACGATTTTGGTAAGTTTAGGATTTAGTAAGGAAGACTATAAGTTTGAGAACTTTAAATCTAACTTTGGTTACGATTGGACGAAAGAAGATTTAGAAGAGGCTTTAGAGTGTGCTGCTCTTAATTCTCATAATGTAAGAAATTACCTAATGGAAATCCTTTGGCTGAAAGTAGTTTACGAATATGTCGATAGCAAAGGATGTGATAGAGAGCAATTTGATAGCTATATTAACGGCTCACTTGATACACACTTTTATTTCAACGGAACAGAGGTTAACTCTGAAGAAGATATTAAAGAACTTATTGATAATGAGTAATCAACTATAATACTTTAATTATGGAAAATCTTTTTGAAACATTGGTAGATAGACTTCGCAAAGGAATTGTTTCTTTTGTCTATAGAAAGAAAGATGGAACAGAGCGTCACGCTTGCGGAACATTGTATGGTATAGGACACACAATAAAAGGCAACAAAAAGCACCAACAATGCAAATATACACTTGCTTACTATGATGTTGATTGTAAGGGTTGGAGGTCGTTTGTCATAGATAATCTTGTCGAGGTAGGTGAACTCCGTAAAGGAACAATAGAAGAGCATCATGATATTTGTCTTGCACTTGTTGTCAAACTAAAAGAGAAGATGAAGAAAGAGGGTGTTACCGCTTTCGCTTATCGTAAAACAGATGGCTCTATAAGACACGCACACGGCATCCTTTCGGATAATATAGACATTACAGGGCAATACTTTGTTTATTTCGATATTGACAAGCAAGAGGAACGTAAATTTCGCATAGATGCTTTTATTGGTATAGGCGAACCGATAGAGATAGACAATACTATTTCTTTTGAAAATGAAACCCAAACAAGAAGTAAGGTGTACAATGAGTTTAGCCGTTTAGACATAAAAACAATCCTTGCTAATAAGGGTATTGATATTGAAGATACAGAAAACTTTATGGTGATAGACCTATTGCCCGAACTGAATAAAGAGCAATTAAAGGACTTAATAATAAAAGCAACTGAGCGACTTGCTTATCTCTAACAATACAATGGTAAGGCAGAAAAACCTTACCATTGAAATACATAAAACATCAATAAGTCATTAAAATAAACGCAATGGAGACAAAAATTAAGAATGCAGTCCTTGACATAGTGAAAGGAAGAATAGAAAGAGTTAACTACGGAATGTGTTCAAAACATATTATCCGTTCTTCTTCGTTGGCTATTTGTGAGAGTAATAACATACACATAACAAATAGTTTGTGTTATAAAGACACTATAACGAGAAATGGTATTATCATCGGTGAAATAAGATATAGATATGCAGCGCACAAACGTAATGGAATGTACAAAATGCTTGCACCGATAATTTCATATATAGATTGAAATCAAATATCTTTAAGGTTTACTTTGATAAACTATCCAAGAACACTTAAAATATAGAACTATGTTAAGATACCCAAGAGTATTAATTATAAAGCGCATCAAGTATATCCCTACTTACCAAGAACTTTATAAAGTAGATACTATGCGCCCTAACAGACCAATGCGAAGTAAATTCGGATTGAGTAAGTCACAAGCAAACTCATTTGCAAGACAAGAGTTGGCTGTTCTAAAAAGCGAAGGCTACGAAAAAGCTGTTTACAACTCTATGTTGATTGATTTTAAGACTTTTCATCTATGAAACGAAATATCCGTGGTTTGTCGCCACGGATATTTTTCGAGCTGTGCTGCTCTTTTTAATCGCAGCATGTAATATTCATGCCCTTTTCACTAATACTGAAGCCCTGTAATTTAATACTTGTTTATAATAACACTCATAGTTTCCACTAATAAATAAAACCTTAGAAGATAGTTCTAACCCTTTTTAAGTTACCTATGCCCATTGCTCCGCCAGTTTTCTTCCAGGCATTCGGCAGCACTTCTCAATCAAACTCCACAGAAAGCCAACTATGCAGACTTTCACTTCATTTGTATGGCAGTATCTTACCTCGTGCCTTACAGAAAACAGGCTACGCTGTAAACCCTTAAAACAGTCTATGCTGTTTTAATCCCTTTCAAAGCACAGTATCTTCTCCTACGGATCATCAACAGAGCTTTTCAATGGACTTTGGGAGAGCGGTTGTATCAGAATCTAAATCATAAACTTACAGCAGGATTGCTATTCTCTGCCCTTTTGACTTATAAAAGCCCTGTATTCGATGTTATCGTTTTTACTCCTTGCATTCACCGTCTGGTTTTACTTTTCCTTTGCAAAGTTAGTAAGGTCGTCAGAACTCAAAGGACCGCTTAGCTATTTCGTTATATTCTAATGACAGCCTTCCACAAATCAGAGATTTGGGTATTCCATAAGAATATAATGAAAATTCCTTTGTTTATCTGCCTGATGACCTTACTACCCACTTGCACGTAAAATTTGAAACCCGACAATGATGCTGCAAAAATAGCTGAACGAAAGGGAAATGTATCACAAATTAAATTCTTAAAAATATGGCAAACTGGGCAAGTACAAGCTATCGAATTGAAGGTAGTGAGAGTGATTTAAAGAAAGTTTATGATGTAATTGACAACTTTGTCACAGGCAAGTCAAAACCTGTTCTTGAAGATGCATCTAAAGAATGGGAAGGCAATATTGTTAAGGCTTTGGGTGCATCAGATGAGCAGTTGAAAGAGTGCTATCTTCGTGGATTTATCGAAGAGTATGAGTTAGATGGAGATGTTATTCGCATCAATGCAGAAGAAGCTTGGGGAGCAACAGACTTCAGACACATCTTAGGAAAACTTATGCCAGAACTCACCATTTACTATATCGTTGAGGAAGCAGGGTGTGACGTGTTCGCAACAAATGACATTGATGGTAAATACTTTCCAGAGCGATATTTAGTTGATGCTTATGTGAAGGATGCAGACTTCTATGAATACTTTGAAACAAAAGAACAGATGAAGGATTTTGTCTCTTCTCTGATTGATAAAGAAGACTTCACTGACGAAGACATTGAGGCTTGGAATGAAGAACATGAAGATGACGACTCTTACATATATGTTCATGAATTCCAATATGTTGAGTAATATTAAGCAACGGAGAGGCTAACCACCTCTCCACAAACCAATAAAATATGTCAAGAGAGAATATTATTAAGTCTATTAATGAAACCTTAAAGAAATTACCTCACAAGGCTTATATATGGAAAAAAGATTTTCCACAAGTAACAACTGTTGATGAATTAACAGCGAAACGAATTTCTATCGAAATTCATGCTTTAAAATATCCAATAACACAGAGTGAAGGTATTTTCTTTACAGTGTGTTTTGCATTCACTCCTTGGATAAATGAAAGAGGATGGGATAAGATATCAACTGAAGTATTAAACAATCTTCTATCGTTTATGCAAAGAAATAAGTGAATACATCTTAGACAATTAAAAGGTAACAGAGAGATTAACCAACTCTCTAGAACATATAAGTTATATGAACATTCGTATTGCTATTCAAGTGATAACAGTAATATCATCAGAAGCTCTTATTTCTTATCAGCAAGTATATGTAAATAATGATTATGCAGCAGAAGCTGACTTTGAAAGACAAACAAACATACATAAGGACCTATTATTACAAGGTTGGACTGTAAGCCGCAAGTCTTTCTAACATTCTAAAAAAGGAGAGGTTAACCACCTCTCCACAAAAACAAATAAAATGATACACCAAGATTTCTATAAGAAATACATAGACATTCGTTCAGAAGAAGTTAATGCACTGAACGAGGCAATTCGTAACACTGATGATAAGGAAGTGCATTGGCAATCTGACTTTCCTTATGTAACCGCACAGCTTTCTAACTGCGATGGTCATTTGGATGCAAAGGTTATGGCGGTAAAGTATCCAGTTTCAGAGCATAGTGGTATACTTATTATGCCTGACGAAGACCACCAGTATTACGAAATAGGCTATAACGATATTCTATTCGGAGATTTTGATGAAATATTAGATGCCCTGCCATAGTAATTACCCCACTGATTTCTATATTTGTCAGTGGGGTTTATTTTAGGCTATATAGAGTAATATGGAGTTTCTAATCTAATGAAACTTCTCCATCTTTTACCTTATCAATAGTTGCTTTTCTATGATAGCCATTCTTGGTAAACTCATTTATCCATATAAGCTTTCGTGTTCCATCACCGTAAGGCTGCAATCTGAAGTGACCACTTACTTTGAAAGACTCGTCATTAGATAATTCAGTATACCATTTGCTATCAAAGGTGTAAAAATCAAGTCCAGGAACAGTATGTACCTGAGTTTTCTTTGCTTTCTTAACCTGTTTCTTTGTAGTTGTAGAAACACATTTCAGCTGAACTTCTGCCCATTGTCTTAAACAGAGATAGTCTAAAACCATATCAATGTAGTCCCTAATATTTTCTTCATATAGATTATCTATTAAGGGAATTATCATTCCATCTAACTGATGTCCTTCTCCTTTTATCTTATCTTTTGGAGAAACACAGACGTAAAAAGTTGGAATTGATAGATATTTATCAATGTGATCGTTATTATGAAATACCCATAAAGTGAGACATCCATTTTTCACACTATATACAACATAACAACCTTCTATAAAATAAGGACTACGTACAATTCCATTCTCTCCATCTAACTCTTCAAGAATATCCATATGAAATTGGGTAAATTTCATGTAGGATTTATCCATTGTATCGACAAATGATTTAGACAAGAGAACTAGATTACGACAATTTCCCCTTAAAGAATATAGCTCATTGATTGCATTTTCTCTATCAGAGTCAACTATACTGTCGATATTTTTATACCACGTAAGTATACTTCGAGGCAAATCTCTATTATCTAAAGAAAACAAATATCGAAAGAGAGTAATATCGTTTATATTTTTGTTATTCATAGACTATACTAGTATACACATTAATTACATTTTGCAAAGATACACTAAACGGTAATGAAAATCGAAGATTAAGACGCTTATTTGTATTTACCATTATCTTCTCTTTGCAAAACTTATACAATAACTTTGTCATGAGAACAACACTTATCAAAGACTACGTTATGTCTAAAATATAAAGCGTTAGTAGAAAATATATTTAATTCTTCTCTTATAAACAAAGCCCTATTGTAGAAGCGTTACCGACTTCTTGTGTTACCGACATAGGATTGATTTTTATTGTGCAAAGTTAGTGTAGCATTCAACTCCTTTACAAGTATCGTTATCACTATTTTCATAAGAATTAGTACGGACCCTCCGCAATTTCTCTTAAAACAAATTGGGTTTCCATACAAATTCTTACAAAAATTCCTTGTGCATCCATTTCTGCCCCACTTCTCTAAGCACATAAAAATTCAATCCCTGTCAGTCTCACATAAAGAGTGAGAACTAAAGGGAAAAGTATCACTTTTAATTAAACTTTTTAGTATGGATATTATTCAGATTTTAGGAAGTTCTGCAGAGTTGCTTAATGCGTATGAACCAAAAACCACTTTTTGGATGGATTTTTCTATTGCAGATAAATTTGGTATTAATGCTATCAAAGATACCTACAAGCGAGCTTTCAATGAATGGAAAGACAATTACGTCTATCTCACAGAGCTTGTTATGGTTCTTAACCACAAGATTTGGCAATGGTATGAGACAAACGACGCTATTGCACGCCTCTATGATACTCTTTGGAGAGAAATGGACCTTTGGGCAATTGAGAATCTAAAAGGTGAAGAGCTGGAATATTATTACAATGTTACAGATTAAAAACAGTTATGGAGAGACTTGCAACCTCTCCATAACTATATCAAACTTCGGTATACTCTACTTATGGTTAGGGACAATACTCCACCCATAATTTAAAAGATTCTTGGTAAATACGAACTCAATCAAGCATTTACGCTTATATGCTTTTGTTCCTTGTTTGAACTTTGGTTGCTGCAGTTTTTCGTATATAACTTGAATTACTTGAGCGTAACTATCCCGACAATGTGCTTGTTCCTCATCTATTTTCATCATATAGTAAGTTACTTCGTCAGAGTTAAGGTAACTAAGCAAAAGCTGATAGACTATCTTTCTTTGCTCGGGTTCATCAATCTGAAGCCAATCACTTTCTTTTATTTTCCTTGAAGTTCTTGAAGAAGAATTATGCTGTTCTTCAAATGGATATAGAGGTTCTTCTCCTTCTTTCCAAGGATGATTCTTTTTAGAATTAGTTGATTTTGAATAGAGTATTTAATGGTTCGCTTAATAATCATACTTGATAACTTTTGTTTCAAAGTTAATCAATTATCTATTTTATACCTACTAATGAAAGCAAAAGTCCTTCAAACTATATCACAAAATACAAAAGAGACAGCTATTTAATTTAAATTTTATCACAGTACTAGTAATTGTACTTCTAATAAAGGTTGTATCTTTACAAGATAAAATTACAATGATAGGATGGGACATAATAGTAATTACATAGGAAATGGGAGCTATATGACAAATAAGAAAGTATCTTCTAATGATAAAGATATTCATGATTATACTACTCAAACAAAGAATGATACCATAGAGCAGAATTTTAATCACAGCAATGAAGAACTTGAAATGAAAGCATTACAAGCTCTTGCAAGCGTTTGTCCAGTATCTAACATCCAGCCTATGGTCTTACCTATATTTGACAATGCACGACTTGTAGCAGGATTCCCTCTAGCGCTTGATACTGACGAACAAGCTCAAGATGTAGATATACTACGAATGCTTTGTCCAAATCCTGAGTATACATCATGTAGAAAATTACAGTATTGATGAAAGCTTTTGTGATTTAAAGGGGTATGAAA
>ERZ773055.649-NODE-649-length-19009-cov-9.798829_pt1 | contig 19009 bp, 15 predicted proteins | sample MGYA00580515_ERZ773055 | MGnify/ENA primary metagenome ERZ773055 (study PRJEB29015, sample SAMEA2737993) | human oral metagenome | biome: human oral; feature: human-associated habitat; material: dental | place: China | collected 2064 ...
GGGATGACAAGGCCGATCGCCTTTGCCGCACCCGTCGAGTTCGGAACGATGTTGACTGCTGCTGCACGGCTGCGGCGCAGGTCGCCCTTGCGCTGCGGGCCGTCAAGCGGCATCTGGTCGCCCGTGTAGGCGTGGATCGTCGTCATGATGCCGCTCTTGATCGGAGCGAGATCGTTCAGTGCCTTTGCCATCGGCGCAAGGCAGTTCGTCGTGCAGGATGCTGCCGAGATAACCTTGTCCGCCTTCGTCAGCGTTTTGTGGTTGACGTTGAAGACAATCGTCGGGAGATCGTTGCCCGCAGGAGCAGAGATGACGACCTTCTTTGCGCCGGCCTTGAGATGTGCCTCAGCCTTTGCCTTTGCCGTATAGAATCCCGTGCACTCGAGGACGACATCAACGTCATGCTTGCCCCAGGGGATCTGCGAAGCATCCGCCTGTGCATAGATATTGATCTTCCTGCCGTTGACCGTGATGGAGTCCTCACCGGCCTCAACGGAATCTGCATACTTATAACGACCCTGCGTGGAGTCATACTTCAGGAGATGGGCGAGCATCTTCGGGCTCGTCAGATCGTTGATTGCGACGACTTCATAGCCGGGCGCATCGAACATCTGACGGAAGGCAAGACGACCGATACGACCGAATCCATTGATAGCAACTTTTACTGCCATTGAAATACCCCCTGTGTGTCCCTATACAACATGCGCCGCAGGGCTTTCCTGCCGCGCGCTCATTACGTTTTATATTATAAACCATTCCCAATAAAAGTCAAACCATTTATCCTTTGATTGGCACTCATTTTCACTATTTTCTGCGGGAAAATACTTGCAAAGCCTCGTGAATTTTCGCTAAAATATGACTATAGAATTACGAAAAGAGGCACACAATGAACACAAACATCCCCGCCATGGAAACCGTCGCCCTCGACGACAGCGAACGCGCCCTCGTCATCATCGACCAAACAAAACTCCCGAACTGCGCCGAATACCTCCATCTCAAAACACAGGGCGAAATCTGGACGGCCATCCGTGAACTGCAGGTGCGCGGTGCACCTGCCATCGGCGACGCCGCTGCCATTGGCATCTACCTCGCCGCACTCGAAATCGACACTGAGGACTACGACACATTCGCGTGCCACTTTCACGCGGCGTCCGACTACCTGAACTCCTCTCGCCCCACCGCCGTCAATCTCTCATGGGCACTGAACCGTATGGAGCGCATCGTCAAGGCCAACGCGGGGAAATCCATCCAAGAGATCCGCAGGCTCCTTCGCGATGAAGCGCTCCACATCAAACAGGAGGACATCGACATCTGCAAAAAAATAGGTGAGCACGCGCTCACCCTCGTAAAGCCTGGCGACGGACTCCTCACTCACTGCAACGCAGGCCAGCTCGCCACCGCCAAATATGGCACTGCCACCGCCGTCATGTACCTTGGACACGAAAAAAGCTACAACTTCCGCATCTTTGCCGACGAGACACGCCCCCTACTCCAGGGCGCGCGCCTCACCGCGTATGAACTCAGTGCGGCTGGCATGGACGTCACCCTCATCTGCGACAACATGGCAGCCACCGTCATGAAAAACGGCTGGATCGACGCCGTCTTCGTCGGCTGTGACCGTGTCGCCGCCAACGGCGACGTCGCCAACAAGATCGGCACCTCCGGCGTCGCCATCCTCGCCAAACATTACGGCATCCCCTTCTACGTCTGCGCCCCCACCTCCACCATCGACATGAACACCCCCACCGGCGCCGACATCCACATCGAACAGCGCCCGGCAGAGGAAGTCACCGAAATGTGGTACAGCGAGCGCATGGCTCCCGAGGGTGTGAACGTGTATAACCCAGCGTTCGACGTTACCGATCACGAGCTGGTGACGGCGATTGTGACGGAGGATGGGATATGGAATGCTTCCAAGAATCTTAAATAAGTAACCGAAACAACATTTCAGTTTTTAGTTTCATATTTCGGTTTTCTACTAAAAAGAGAAATACAAAACTAAAAACTAAAATGATATTTCAGTTTTAGTTTCATTTCTTGATTCTTTTCTCTCGCCTATTCACTATAGTATAACTGTTTTGGACTCGTAGGCTTCTCTGGAATACTGAGCTTGATTAAGCCTCGTTTCACAAGCGGCGTTACGTGACGTTTAATGACATAGGTAACAGATGAAAGCCCTAGGAAATCACAAATTTCCCTCCTCGTTCGAGGCGTCTTACAGAATACGATAAGGCTGTTTTCAAACTCATCAAATCGTGCTTTATTTTCCGGGGGCCTTCCTCCTTTGTATAGTTTCACCAGAAAGCTTCCACGATCATCAATAAATTCTGGCTCAGGCAAATCAGCCCGTGCCATCTCCCTGCGTATCGTGGGTATTCCAGAGTACCTGTTCTCCGTTATATGCAAAGATTCCAAAATAGATGTCAGTACTGGATTCCTAGTATCTGGCTGCACCTTTCCTAACTGATCAACACGAATTCGCCCATATAGACCTCCGGGGTTACGTATCTCCATACGATTCGAAAACATAAGAATTTGTATGAATTGACCTTCCGTGTGAATACTGTAATCCCGATGCACTAGAGCATTTAGAACGGCTTCACGCACAGCCGTAATAGGATATTCAGGTTGATCCTCTCTACGCCCTGTATCAGGATCAATCACCGTTTTTACCCCCATATTCTTTTTGACAAATCGAATTGCTCCATCAAGCAAATCGGATATATTCCCTTCAATGCGCTGGTTATCTACAAAGCGCTCTCCAGATTCTCCCGTATCGCCCATCTCCATGCCTGGAACTACAACAGCCGTAATACAAAGTTGTGGGAAGTATGCTTGCGGATACGGGCTAAAAATCAACGCCGCACTAAGCGTTATTTCACCATTACGGCGAATACTCATGAGTTCGTAAATATCATCGTCTTGTATTTGAGACAAATTCGGCCTCCCGCTTTTTAGTTCCTTGACATAGCTTTCCAACAGATCTCGATTAAGAGCAGAAAAACTTACGCGATTAACCACACGAATATCATCTTGATACTTCTTACGATAAGCTTCATAACTATATATCTCGTACTCCGTCATCGGCTCATCACTATCACCGACACGAATATATGAAGATTTCAGGCGTCCCTTCCCCTGGTAATGGCAAGGACGTTCTGCTAAATCAATCCCTGGAATCTCAGCCGATACAAACGTCTTTCCATCTTTCACCACAACAGTAAGTAAGGGGCGAACTTTAGGCTCCATCTGCAAGCATTGCTCATTGATCTTCTTCTGTATATCATGGGGGTCATATACGCCAACCTCTTTATACCCTTCCTCCTCTGAAACGCCAAAAATAATGACACCGCCATCATCCTGATTCGAGAAGCTGGACAATGTATCATACAAACGTTTCGGACAAGAAGTTGCAGCACTTTTCAACTCCAGTGTCCGAGTTTCACATTTCATTTCTTGGACGAATTCCAGTTTCTCTAAGAGTTCTTCTTCTGTCATCTTAGGACTCCATACATTTCTATAATAGGACAACGTCTTTCTTTGACCAAACATATCATGCCCCGCCACCGGCGCCGACATCCACATCGAACAGCCCCCGCCAAAGTCACCGAAATGTGGTACAGCGCGTGGCACCCGAGCGTGTGAACGTGTTGTATAACCCAGCGTTTGACGTCACCGATCACGAGCTGGTGACAGCGATTGTGACGGAGGATGGGGTATTTTCACCGGGCAGCATCTGAAGATGAGCTATTTCATCCCACATAATTTACTGATAATATTCTGTGCATACTTATCTTTTTGTTGCTTGCCACGCTCCCAGCGAAGATAAATAGCAAACCAAGAGACCAATGTACTGATTAAAGCCAACACAGCTGCCACCGCTATCAAAATGATATAATCAATTAAATGAAGTTCTACATATAAAAAGAAATGATTGTCTGCCATCCACACGAGAAAAATAAACACCCACGCGAATATCCAGTCTTGAAGAAATTCTTTCACACGGCGGTGATATTTCTTCTGCCTATTCTCATATACTTTTCTATATATATTTAGATTATATTGAAACTGTTTTCTTTGTTCTTCCGTGATGTCTTTTGCCAGATAATCAACAGCAGCAAATACCATTCCCTCCATTGGTCCTATCATTCTCGACTCATGGATGTTATAGCGGAATGCTACCCTCTCTCTTGTCAAGAAAAGTTCATCAGCCGATATCATCCGCCCATTCACTATATCTTTCATGAGGGTTGCCGCATAAACATCATTTGCCTTATCAATACGTAACAGCCCAGCTCTAATCAAAACAAAAACGCCCGAACTGAACGCGGATATGACCACTCCCAAAAAGTTTATATACTCTTTCAGTATGTCTATATTACTTATTATCAACGAGTTCATTACAGCACGTCCAACTATTCCTCATCATCGGAAACACCTTCCTATTTTATCCATTGGAAAATCCCATCATCTCGTTCCTTCATACGGAACGAGATGATGGTGATTCTGTTACAAATTCTCTTTATACCACCGGATTGCCTCTTTGATTCCATTCTCGAAATCATATTCCGGCGCATAGCCGAGCTTCTCGCGAATCTTCGAGATGTCCGCTCCGCTGTGACGAATATCGCCCTTGCGCTCCGGACCATAGATTGGCTTCAGATCCTTCTCGAACAATTCGCTGAGCACCGCATACATCTCGTTGAGGCTTGAGAGTTTGCCCGCCGCAACATTGTACGCCTCACCCGCCGCCTCATGCGGCGCGACACACGCGAGGAGATTCGCCTGCACAACATCCTCCACATAGACGAAATCGCGCGACTGCTCTCCATCTCCATTGATCGTCGGCGGCTCATCGCGCAGGAGGCACTCGATGAACTTTGGAATCACCGCCGCATAAGCACCGTTCGGATCCTGCCGTCGACCGTAGACATTGAAATAGCGCATCCCATAGCAGTCCAGCCCGTAGTGCATCGTATACTGGTACGCATACTCCTCCGCAGCAAACTTCGTCACCGCATACGTCGAGAGACGATTCCCGACAATCTCCTCCCGCTTCGGCATCGTCTCATCGTCGCCGTAGACCGCAGCACTTGACGCATAGGTAAACTTCTTGACGCCCTTTTTCGCCGCCGCCTCCATCATGTTCACCGTGCCCACGATATTCGTCAGCGTATAGTCCACCGGCTGCTCAATGCTCTCCGGCACACTCACCGCCGCCGCCTGATGCAGCACATAGTCCACGCCCTCACAGACGCGCTTGCAAAGCTCCGCATCCCGGATATCCCCCTCAACAAACTTGAACTTCGGATTGTCCCGAAATCCTGCGATATTCTTCGCATATCCCGTCGACAGATTGTCCAGCACGCGAACCCTGTGCCCCATAGACAAGACTGCCTCAGCCAGATTCGAGCCAATGAAGCCCGCGCCACCTGTGATGAGAAAAAGGCTGTTTTCCGGAAAATTGATTGTACGGTAGTTCACAGTATCTCCCCCTCTTAATCAAAGACTTGTAACAGAGTATGCATACGCCCCTTCATAACGAAAGCCCAATACAAACTCAACACGCTTATTTTCATCTCTTCCTTTTTTATATGTGTTATTAGACTTATGACTGGGATTAAACTTGACATAAATTTTCATGTTTTCAATCTGAATAACACCAGATTCAGGCTTATCGATTCGTAGTATCCTTCCCTGAATTTTTGTTACCCCCATCAAAACATCATCAAACCCTCCCCTCGCATCTCGTAGTGATTGATAACTAACAATACTCAATACATCCTCCCTGTTAGGATCATAGAATTCCTTAACAGCTCCACGATTCGGAAAGTCTCTTGCCAAATTTTCGCATTTTTTAGCGCATCGTTGTGCCATCTCCATAAAAATTCCATCTTGATTCTTAATGGTGTATACATAAGATACAACCATTGCATAGAAAGAATACAACAGATAATCTTGCAGCAGTTCCATCGAAAAGAAATGAACTGCCTTCTCTAAGTTCCCTTCAAATTGTCTGATAAAGCAAAACCATTTCAAGACATTCCTGGGATCATCTCTTTCTTCCGCAATATTATCCTCCAGAATCTTACATACATATTCTTGCTTCTTTTTATTTAACTTTTTCCAATCGCCTTTACACTCATCCGAATATCCTTCAACCAAAAGTCTGCGTATAACAGGTCTGTATACGTCCTGTTTTATCAATAAATTATTCCAGCCTTCTATTGCTGCGTTTGTATATCCCTTTATTTTCAACAATTGACTATGGTAATTCTCAATCTCTGATGCAAGGTCGATGTCAGCATAATCTTGAAGCGCTCTCATTTCTTCCAATACACTTTGAATATCGTCAATTAGTTCCATATACCAATAAAACTTTTCATATTTAAGAAACTCACTTTCTGCTTTGCCAGGATATATCTTCTCTTTCATTTTTCTTATGACATTAAAACAAAATCTTATCTTATCCGTGTACGCATAAGTGTTATTATATTTAAGCGCGATGGACTGATTAAATGCCGCAAAAACAGCTTTCTTGACATTATTCAATTCATCTATAAGAGAAAAGTGCGTTTTTTTTATGGTCTCCTCATCATTTTCTATAAAATATAAAAATTGCTTGGCAAGAATAATCCCTTTTATATGAAAAAATGTGTAATCTTCTTTTAGCTGCAAGGCCTGATTGATCTCTATTAAAGCACGCCCCTCATCTTTTATTAAAAAATGGTAATATCTGGCCCTATTACTGTATACATACGGGTTCTCCGGAAAAGCACTGCATAGCAGATTAAAGATTTCCCCTTTTGCCTCAGGCGTTCCCAGCTCCTCAATTGCATCGGCAAAATGTCCCCCCTTTATTTTAGTGTCTGTTTGTTGTAAGAAAATTTTCTGTATAATTTCACTTACTTCCACATGTTCATGATATGGTTGTAAATCTTGTACAGTTTGGGACAATACTTCCTGTAGATTGTTGCGCCACGCTGTTTTATTCTTCATATGGAGTCCGCAAATATACTGAAGAATGCCTTTGGCAACACAATAATGAATTGTTCTGAGTGCAGTCGCAGAACGCATTAGCAGCGTTTTTTGATCAGGCGTCAACATGTTTTCTATACGGAAACGACCAATCGCTAACTGCGTTTTTTGTTGTAAAACAAATAAAGGTACTTCACAACCGGCATATACCTGAACTACGGATAACAATCGAAACAGCTTTTCTTGATCTTGATCCATTTTACACAAGTGACTAGCAACATAATCTTCTATTTTATTAAAGTGTGATTCATAGGAAGTCAAAGCATATAAAAACGGTGTTTGATCCAGTTGAGTATCCATGCTCATTGTAATCAATGCGTCTTTACGCCGTTGTTTTTCAAAATCTTCTACATCCAGCATATCAACACACTGCATATAACATTGTACAAATGCTTCTCTTTCTTTCCGATTTAGATTTTCAAGCAAAAGGTGGGTATTTACAGCATCTTTTTGATCTAATGAATGTAAATATCTTTTGACATATAATATAATCGCTTGTACTTGTTCAACTCGCAGTGCCTGCTTTATATCCTCAACAATTTGCTCATCTATAGTCATTTTGTCAATGATTATGAGCATTACGCACTTCTCAGTGTCTGTATAAATTGACTTCAGACGCTCAACCGTACCCGCAGAGTACTTATGAAGAATAATCACCGGGTATTTACTATGAAAATGCCACGCCAACATACGGGCAACTGTCGTAGCCCCTGCCCCTGCTTGATATTTAAAACGAACAATATTTGCACGATGACTATTATGTGACAATAAATTCTCTATTGTTTTCATCAAATCATCGTATATCTCTCTTTTAACCGCAATACATGGATTCATCATATTCCAAGGAATTATACCACCACAAAAAAAGTTGCGTACTTCCTCATCGCGGTTCTGAGATGCAACGGAAGACACATTTTCATACAACGGTTCCAGCTCTTCATCAAGCCAACTTCTATTTTTTACCTCTTTACTCCCCCCCGCACCATCTGGCAATCTATACATTTCATCTGCAACTCTGGACTCAAATTCTTCAACTAGTGAAAACGCAGAAAAAATCCCTCTTAACGCTCCTTGTACAATAATAAATCCACTGTCCTCTTTTCTGAAAAACTTGTTTTTCCATTGAATGGTGACATATTTTCCAAACAAGACCTCATTTTCATGGCCGCCCACCATATTCTCTACAATCGAAACAACATCGTCATCGCCAAGTAAGGATACATATACAATAGGCTTTTTTGCATTTTGGGTTATGTATGCAAGAACACTGTCTACCTTACGAAAATATTCTCTGCGCCATTCTCTAGCCGTGATAGAGAAATTATTTTTACTCTGCTCTCCACCGCATAAAAACCACAACAAAGTTTTACCTTCTGAAAATGTCTGAATGCGGCACTCTTCCGTTGTAAGAGTATGAATAGAAACTTTATTTGCTAATCTATGAGCTGCATGATGGTAAAATCCATTGGTTTCCGAGCATCGCTGCATATCAACAATCAAGCTCCACTTAATTTTCCCAAGCAGCGCATAATGTTTTTCGCACAGTTTTTGTGTATCATTTCCCAGGAAGAGTACATAATTATACGCATCTGTATTAAAGTGTTCCAAGTCATTAAAAAGGATTTTGTAGTCATCGGAAGGTATATTATGCATCCAAGCTGAAATTTCTGAAAGATCCCGTTCATCTGCCTCATGATTGCTTGAAGAATAACGAAAATAAACACAATTCTTCCTGATCTTGTCTCCATAGTCTTTTTTGGAATAATAGGGTCCCTCTGTTCCTATTCCAATTTCAAAAATTCCGAGAACATATTTTTTGTATTTAAACTGATAGTACGAAAATAACGGAAGTCGTGGATCTATATTCGATTTTAGAAATGTTAGAAACACATTTTCATCAATACCCATGTCCACATCTTGAAAAATATTGTGTCCATCTTTTTGTTGAACACCAATAATAATATATGCGGATTCCTCTCGAATTGTATTTGCCATACTTAATATATCTTTTAAAAAGCTAATTCGACCATTTTCTTCTTCCATATTGTATATTTCTTTCTTAAAATCACAAGTAGCTGATTCCGTGCTAGCAAGCAAGTTTTCCATAAGCGCAATATTCATTGTACGTTCCATGATATTTCACCCCTCTAGAAAAATTACATTATTATAACTGTCGTGGCATCGGATGTCTGTTCTGTGGAAAAGTCAATCTTTAGAAAGCGCTTCATGGCGTAGCTGTCGGAAATGGCATCCAGAAAGACTTCCCGTCGTGTTGTTCTTTTGCGGTTTGCGTATTCCATGTCCGTAAAAGTTTGTTGTACCATTTTGTTTCTCTCCCTCATTGCGTTGTTTCTTCCCCTTATTGTAATCTTTCCGAGGTGAATCACGCAATAAAAGAATTTATCAGTGTTTCCCTAATTTCCAAGCATATGCCTACGAGCCTTCGTTTTTCCTTATCCCTCTACATTCTCATCCTACCACTTTCCCACACAGTCTTATCCTCCATATCAATATCTTCGCCCATCTGGATTTCCATTACCTTCAGCAAAGTCTCTGCTCGTATCGTATGAAACGACCCTCGCGGAATACGCACTGTCTGCCCCTCGGCAACAGCGAACTCGTTGCCATCAAGTTTCACCCAACCGCGCCCCTCGATCACCGTCCACGTCTCATCACGTCGCTCATGCAGGTGATAGGTCAGAGAACGTCCCGGACTGAGCGTAATCTTGATTGTGAGGCTCTCTGTCTCGGCGTCTATGATGCGGAACTCGCCCCATGATTTTTCGGTATACATGACCGGTGTATGAAGTTTCTCTGCATAAGGTTTCATGGCACTGGAGCGCTCCTTATCCGAAATGAGAATGCCCTCCGGACTCGCCGCAACCACAACATCCTTCAGTCCCATGCAGAGGATCGGCATGGGGAACGTATTCACAACATGGACATTTTTGCACATCTCATCCATCGTGACACGACCGATCGAAGACTCAGGCATCACCTCGGCGAACGTATTTCATGTACCAATATCGAGCCATGTGCCGCTGTATCGTTGAACAGAAATACTCGGTTCCTTTTCAACCACTGCATAATCGAAGCTGGTCTTTGACAATTCCTCATAGCGGTTGAAAAGGTTCTCATAGTCCGCATAGTCCAGTAGCTCACGGGATTTCTCTAAGGTATACCCAAGCTTGAACGCAAATATACCGCTATTCCAGAGCGCCCCCTGCCCGATATACCGCGCTGCGGTTTCCTGATCCGGCTTTTCCTTGAACGACCGAACCATACTCCGTATTTCTTGAGATATGGGGATAATATAACCGTACTTCTCACTTGGATAGGTCGGCCCGATTCCCATCAACACAAGATTCGCAGCATCTTCTCTCTCAGCCTCTCGAAGAAGCTGAAGAACCGCACAAAAATAATCCGCATCGACACAAGGAGCCGTAGGACAAATCGCCACCGCCTCATCGAGAGGAACGCCGCGCACCTCATGTAAATAGGCTGAGACCAAGCCAATCGCAGGGAATGTATCCCGCCGGCATAACTCAATGGATATGTTCCCCCCAATCCAAGCTGCCTCCGGATGAGAGAAACCTGCTCCCGTCCCGTTGCAACCGTGATGGAAACAGTTGGCGCAACGCTCTGCACCTGACGGCAAACACGCTGAATCATTGACTCTCGCCCGCCATCCTCCTGTGTCAAGAGACGAAAAAACTGCTTAGAATAAAGTTCATTAGATAGTGACCATAGACGTTTTCCGGCTCCACCAGAAAGTAAAACAATTTGTATTTCGCCCCTCCATTCTAATTCCCCACATTGAATATTCAATACATCTTTATCAGCTATGACGGATTAAGAGTTCCTTTGACGGATAGCTCACTAACAATTTGAGCGTAAACGTACGGATAAGAAAGCCCCGTCGTTTTACAAATTCTAACCACGCTTTCGTATTCCGGATAGTATTGCCGTTTAATAGAGTTTCCACTATCTGACGGAACATCGCACTCTTTAACCAATACTGTCCCCAGTGTCGTTTCAACGGGGCTAGTTGTACGCCTCAATATATGTCGATCCATCCGACCTCTGCGAATACCTATGCTCGTCGTTTCATAGAAGATAATATTCTCCATGACAGACACATCTTGCTCCCCACATAAGACGGTAAGAAGATACGCAGGTCGATTTTTCTTCATAAAGATCGGTGTATAGTTCACATCTTTCGCTCCGACTGCAAAGAGGCGCTCCATTGTATATCCAAGGACTTCAGCACTACAATCATCAATATTTGTTTCAAGTTTATAAATAGAATCCTCTTCTATATGGCTCTCCTCAACTGGCTCTATTAGGATTGCACGCAAAATACCGGACAGCTCCTGCTCCCTCTTTCCCGCGCCAAGACCAATTTTTTTCATAACAAATTCACGAGGGAGTTGGTCGGATGTACGCAAAGCCGCTGCAATCGCCGCACCTGTTGGGGTAACATATTCCCCGTGAGCAGATGTAATGTGCAGCTTTAGTTGATGCGCCTGTGCAATATTTACAACAGCTGGAACCGGAATCGGCAATGTCCCATGTTGGCATCGAATGTTACCTGCCCCTTCATACAGAACAGGTATAACGACATCCCGAATCCCAAGGTTGTCAATACAAACCGCTGCTGCCGTAATGTCTACAATAGAATCCACTGCACCGACTTCATGAAAATGGACGTGTTCCAACGTCGTCCCATGCGCCTTCGCCTCTGCCTCGCCGAGGATCGTAAAGATTCGTACAGCGAGATCACGTGCTCGCTCTGTGAGATCCGCGCTGCTTAGAATTTCTACAACATCATGCAGGGTACGATGTGCATGATGTTCATGTGTATGCTCATGTACATCATCGGACTCAGGGGAGTGCGTATGACCACGGCTGCAATCCGCACCATGTTCGCGCTGTCCCCCATGTTCCGACATATAGAGATAGTTCATGTCGTGGTCATGATTTTCATATGCTTCGTCTAAACATACACGAAAATCACAAGCATCAAGACTCGATTTCTTGACGCGCTTGATCTCTATATGAAAGCCTTCAAGTGGCAGGCTAATCAAAGCCTTGCCCAAGACCTCCTCGTCCGCGCCCAAATCCAAAAGAGCACCAACAACCATGTCCCCGCTGATTCCGGAACAACACTCTAAATATAGAATCTCATTTGCCACAGCCTTCGCCTCTCTCCTCCGCATTCAGCGCAAGCCGATTGATCTGTACTGCAAGATACCCTGCACCATAGCCATTGTCGATATTGACGGTTGCCACCCCATTGGCACACGAATTCAGCATCGTCAACAGCGCAGAAACACCGCTAAAACTCGCACCATATCCCACAGAGGTCGGAACTGCAATCACAGGATTTTGCACAAGTCCGCCAAGAACACTGGCAAGCGCGCCCTCCATGCCTGCAACAGCAACGATGCAATTGGCAGATTGGATCGTGTCCAAATGCGACAACAAGCGATGCAGCCCACTCACCCCTACGTCATATATGCGCTCCACATAAGCACCAAAGAACTCTGCCGTCTGTGCTGCTTCCTCCGCGACAGGTATGTCGGCTGTTCCTGCCGTACATACAACAATGTGACCACGCTTGATTTTATTGTCTTTTTCAATGACCAACACGCGCGCTGACGCATCATATCGCACTGTCGGAAAAAGGCCCTTTACGAGTTCATATTGATGCGGCGTTGCGCGCGTCCCAAGAACCTCCCCATACACATCAACAAGTCGTTCAAAAATACTTGTCAAATGCTCATCCGTTTTTCCGCTGCAAAAAACGACCTCTGAAAATCCGGAACGCCATTTGCGGTGGATATCAAGCTTTGCATAACCAAGTTCCTCAAAAGGCGCACGGCGAAAGAACTGCTCTGCATCCTCAATGGACAGAACACCGTCTTTCACCTGCTGCAGAACATCTCTCATCTCCATCATGAGTTCCTCATAAAGCCAATGTTTCGTTCATACTTCCTGTTCTGTACCCCTGCAAATCCATTGTGACGTAATGAAAGCCATATTCCTTGAAGGCTCTCGTGATCCGCTCACGGCAAGACAATACTTTTTCAAATTCATCCGGAAGTACTTCGATACGGGCAATCTCCCCATGAATACGAACGCGGATCTGGCAGAATCCGAGATCCATCAAAAACTGTTCGGCTCTGTCCACCATCTCCAGCTTTTTCGCTGTAATCTCTTCTCCATAAGGAAAGCGAGAGGATAGGCAAGCAAAGGATTGCTTATTCCAAGTCCTGAGTCCAAGCTGACGCGAATAAGCACGGATCTCTTCTTTATTGAGCCCGACCTCACGCAGAGGACTTTTGATATGAAGCTCGGTCACGGCCTGCAGTCCCGGACGATAGTCGCCTTCGTCGTCCATATTCGAGCCCTCTGCCACATATTTTATGTTGTTTTGCTCCGCGATGGCAAGAATCTTCTCAAACAATTCATGCTTACACAGATAACAACGGTTAGCAGGGTTGTGGGAAAACCCGTCAATATTTAGCTCTTCCGAGTCCACAATGATATGTCGAATTCCCTCGAAGCGACAGAACTCCATTGCCTCATTCAGTTCGCGCTGCGGAAACGATGCCGAACGCGCCGTAACAGCAATTACATTGTCCCCCAAGACATCATGCGCAACCTTTAACAGAAAGGTTGAATCCACTCCACCGGAAAAAGCAACCAATAGGCTTTTCAGTCCTAAAATACATTTTTTTAGATCGTTGTACTTCTTCACTCGCGTAAAACCTCATGACAAATAAACAGATCGCAGCACACCATCCTCACGGTGACTTGAGTTCAATATGACCTCTCCAGCCTTCGGTTGCAATAAAGGGTCTTGAGCACGCCTCAAAACAAATATTTCTCAAAGATCCGGCACACTGTTCATCATTTGACTGCACTTCAATATCATTATAAGAGAGCTTCGTCAACGGCTTAAATCCGACGGCATGATTCAGTATCGCAAGCTTATTATAATCAAACCCCATCACCTTAGCCACAATACAGTCGAACTCCACCGCATCATCCGAAAAGAGCATCATGTGCTGCTCCTTTGGCGATGGCGACATTGGACCTTCCTTCTCTCCCGATATAACCATGTCCCCCAGATGCAAAATCGTTCTCTGTGGCTGATCCATGACTTTCCCATCTGCACGCGCATAGCGAAGCACATAGTTCAGATCCAAAACAGTTCGCCACAGCGTGTCATTACCATGCCAAGTCCCTTCGCGCGCCTTGGCATCCAGTGTCAAGCCTCTGTAGGTCGACCATTTCTGATCCATGCGGTATAGAAACCAATACGTCCTCCACATCAATGATCGAAACCTGCGAGAAACACGAAGAGACAGTGTATTTTTATGAGCATTCCTGCCATCTGTCGTAACTCGATTGATATCAATATAACGACGTACCCTGGCAGAAAGAAACGGTAAAATCTCCGCACGAATGTATTCATCGCCGCCGTCGGATACAGCGCCCTCTGTGTGGTGCGGTAAATATTCTTTGCTGTAATTGATGCCCACAAAGTTTTTTAGTGCTGCCGTGTATCCGTTTTTTCTATGGGTTTTGGGTTTCGGAATGCTAATCACGACATCCGCGTCCAGAACTGCACTGTTTACCATATATTCCTGAACTTCACCTTTATGATGTCTTACTACAAGCCTGTAATCATAATTGGGTACGCGATATTTTTCTTCATCATACCCACATTGATAAAACCATGACTTCTTCCCCAAATTGACAACTACGCCATGCCCCGTATCGTTGTATTGTCCCCCCTCCTCCTCGGGACCTCGAAAATCATAAAAATTAACACAAAATTTATCGGAGACACTACGGAAGAACCTCTCAACTTGGATGTATCGACCTCTCGTCATCAACAGATCAAAATCGCAATCCTTGACCGGGGCATCTCCGACAATAACGTTCCCCTCTCCTCGCAGTGCAATATAGCAATAATCAAGTAGACAACGAATAATAGAGGGATGCGTAACCAAGCTGTCAAGATCATCCGGCTGCGCCGATTCATTCTTATGATTAACGAAGTTAGGTTTCAGCAACACCTTTTGCCCCGGACGAATCCACTTCCCCAGAGGATTCCAGTCCTTTGTGCCGTATCGCTCGGCATCAAGCCCCATTTCGTATAACATGCTTCGAATTGCTTCATATACTTTGTTAGGTGTCTCAGAAACAGCACTGTTCCCATGCGGATATTCCGGATATGCGGTGTCTGGATGAAATGCCTGATTGGATTCACATGGATACTCCAGGCTTTTATCGTAATACAAATAATTCATTGATTTTCCCCCTATCTGCAGTAACGAACCATCATTGTTTTTCACTTAGCAATACAAAATCGAGCACAAAGGGCTTTAAAACTCTCTGTATTCCTATAGCGAAAATAAAAATAGACGGTGTAAACAAGACAGGCAATACCAGCTTGTACAAGCCAATCAAGCAATGTATGTCCCCATGAGTTCATAATATAGTATAACACACCACCGATCACAAAGGATGAAAATATATTTTCTACAATGTGCCGTTGATAGACAAAACCGTTCTTTTTCCCAAAAACTTTTTTGTAGATGATATTGCTATCATACCAAAAATCTGTGCAAAGATCTGCAAGCACAGTCCCTAAAAAGATCCCTGCCCCCCCCAAATTCCATCCCAGAAGGACTGACAAGACAATATTGAGAACCGCATTCGCAAACAACATCTTACGAACATATACAAACATTCCAGACGCATCGCGAAAAATCCAAATAGGAGAAATCATGAAGGTCCATCCGAGATTGAGCAGTAATGCGAAAAAGAGTAAAAAGTCTATGACATACTGTTCTCCAATCCACAGAACAATAAAGGAATTCCATGACACAAACAACCCAACGATTACGATTCCCGTCAGATATGTATTGAGTATCAACAGTTGACGAAACAAAAGGAATTTTTGCTCCGATTCTTTTTCCGCCAAACTAATTCCGACGGAATGGAGAAACGCTTGCTGTACAATGGATACCACACTTTTAATCCCATTGCTAAGCATCATGTAATTCGCACAGAGTCCAACCAAAAGTGTGTTGATCCAAGAAAGCAGCAACGTGTCTGTATGATCGATGACGATGGCGGCAATCTTTACCGAACTCATCGAAAAAATATTTTTCTTAAGTTCTTTTCTTTCCATCTCGATCTCAGCCGACTCATAGATCTGATCAAAACAACGAATGAATGAATATATCCGTCCTGTTTGAAGGTAGATCATCACGTTTTGTATTACACCCGCGAGAAGTCCCGTCAACAAAAAGAGAATATAATCATGTGTCCAATAGATCACAAAACATTGAATTCCGACACGAAAGAACGATATTCCGGTAGAAATCAAGGATGCTATATAGTCTTGCTGATTTGCACTAAGCAGCACGCTTCGATAATTATAGAAGTATGTGCTGACAACAGCCATCAAATTTAGTACATACACCAAATACACAGTAGCATCAGGTATATCCGTTCGAATAAAGAAGGATAGAAGCGGCATGAACAGGAGTCCAAGAACCGCAATCACACCTCCGACGTAGCGGTTAAACTGACGATAGAGATATAGAATCCGGACAATTTTCTTCTCATCTCGCTCGGCCACAGGACGATACAACATATATAGCACAGCATTGGAGAGTCCGAGTTCTGAAAAAGCAACAATCGTCAACAGATTATTGATGACCTGCGCCATGCTGAGATAATCCAGACCAATATATTGCAGAAATAAATTACGAGATAACAAATTAAGAAAAAACAAAATAACATAATTCGCAACTCCCGCAAAAGAGCTGCGAATTACTTTACGTACTTTAGACTCACTCATCCGTGTAACTTCCTATGAAGTCGTCGAATGAATCGAAAGATTTTTTTCTTGTAAACAGATGATCCCACATCCATATGTTCAAAATCCGTATCAAGCACCCACTTCAAAACTTCCCTTTTATTCGATCTTGTTATATTAAGACGAAGCGTTTCCTGAATTTCCATCCAATATCTGCGCAAAAATACAGTATCGAAAATGATATATCTATTTATCTCTCTTTCAATTTGATGGTACAAGCTATTATCGAACACGAACCCATACTCATGAGGATCTTGGTTTTCAACAGATATTGCCATAATTGTACGATAGCACTTCTCGCAGGCACAGCAATTTCCGCCACCGGAGGATTCCCAACAGACACGAAGAGGGATCTTTTTCCCGGATTTCTCTTTGTATTCGCAAATACGATGAATTTTCATCTGCCGTGTAAATTCATACCCATCATGTATCGTGGGACAGGATGCAACATGCACATGGTTATCAATCGACGGATCAGAGGCACATGTCACAATGCCTTTTTCCCGAATCGTAAACGAAGAGGCGATATACACAGCTTTCAGTTTATGCAAATAAGCATAAGGAGCAGCATGTCCGATGAGACCAATTCCATGCTGAAATCCATGCCACCAGTTTTCCCCCGAACGCGAATTTATCGAACTAGTCAGCTCACCTTCATTGAGGAATTTCCGAAAGGAGGATGTTATGAATAAATTCTTGCAATCGAATTTTGTACCAGAAGTTATCGCATGATTGTGTACCTTTTCCCACCCTGTCGTATTTCCTAACTGTATATCCGATCCATTAATTGTGATAAGCGTTGGTCTCTCTTCTATATGACTAATCAGCGTAGAAAACGCATCTACCCCCCCACTAAAGAATGTCGCCGTATCCTTCGTCGGCGTATACGTATTATCTATAATATGCCTTGGAATAAGCTTGCCTTTGAAATCAATCCTAGGAAACATATCAATATAGCCCTGCTTGATTTCCGGAACATGCTCAAAGAAGTCCTTATCAATCTCCTTCACAATAATCTCAGCGTCATGAATCCACGCGATCGGCAGGATATTGCAAAGAAGCGGAATAACAGCGATACTCTCCGGAGTTTCTTCAATTGGCTCACTATATTCAATAAAGAACTCCTCATCAAGGCAAAAATATTTCACCCACTCACCGCTTACGGTATAGTGATAAACAATACGATTGCCCTTACACTCCACATTGTCTAAATAAAACTGATTCATGTCAAACCTCCTATCACTATCATGCACAAAAATTCATGTTTTTTTTGCTATCTCAGAAACAGCTTGTATCACTAAGTTTCCACAGTTGCTATATGTTGTAACGGGAACTTCTTCATACATACAATAATGTTCCAGCAACTCCTCAATCTCAGTAGGATCCTTATGCTCGGCATAATGAACCCAGTCAAGATCCTGAAACCAACGAACCCCCGCAGAAATCTTAGTGTCATAGGATTTAAACACAATCACGGGCGTATGCGTTATGACCGAAAAGATCAGTCCATGATAACGATCGGTCACAACCACCCTGGAAGACCTTGCTAAGTTGAGTTTATCAGCCACTGCCTGCCAGCGTTTGGATTGCGTCTGCAACCTTGCAGTAATCACCGTATCAGAACGCTGATATGCAACATGATGTTGAGAAAGCCATCCTGCAAGAGTCTCCACAAATGTATCTGTCAACACCTTTTCCTTATCCTGACGCAGAAAAAAACATACACCGTTTCTCTCAGTCGTTCTCAGATACGAATTTGCAGACAGTGCCGTCACAGCATCTGGAATAAACATATGATTTATAGAGGGAAACTTTTTCCTCCCATAATCATAGCTGATGTGATCGCGCTCCATAATCGTCAAATCACTGGCAGCATGATATACTTCTTGACTTTTCTTTAATTCTTCCTGTCCTTGTTCGTCTTCCGCAAAAAAAATACTCTGAGGCATAAAAAAAATCTTTTGCTTCGAATAATTCCCTACGATCCATCGATGCGTATCTTCTTCTTCCGGATATAGGGAACCTAGATTCCCGCCGCCATGCATCGCGATGATATCATCGCGATGC
>ERZ773055.651-NODE-651-length-18998-cov-5.152563_pt1 | contig 18998 bp, 10 predicted proteins | sample MGYA00580515_ERZ773055 | MGnify/ENA primary metagenome ERZ773055 (study PRJEB29015, sample SAMEA2737993) | human oral metagenome | biome: human oral; feature: human-associated habitat; material: dental | place: China | collected 2064 ...
GGCAAGCTTGGGAGCTTACGTTTCGACAGAAACGCAGCTTAGAACAATTACTACCTGCGCCTCGGCCGGGGCTTCATGGGTGCTAAGCGGGGTTTCCGGTTTCAGGGCCACTCAAAGGTACGGGTTTCAGGCAGAAACCCCGCTTAGAAGATGTGCTGAGCTGGACTTCGGGTTTCTGCCTGTTGCTACTCCTGCTGGTATGCACACTTGCTACCTGGAACTCAAGCTCGGCACTGGTGCAGCTGGCCTTGTAGTACAACATCTAAGCTGTAAAACCCTCCCGAGGCGGGTTGAAAACCCCTAGTTTTGTTGGAAGTGGAGCTTAGAACAATTACTACTCCCGCTTTTTAGGGCTGCAACGATTCTAAGCGGGGTTTCCGCCAAAATCAGAGCTTTTCGGTAGCTCCTAAACTGGATTAGCAGCTTAGAAGATGTGCAGCTTCAACTGTTTGATCTGGCAGCATCTGTGCTGAGCTGGACTTCGTAATCTGCTCTGTTCACCCTCTAGGCGTTTTATAAATCTGCTACCTGGAACTCAAGCTCAGTACTATTGCAGCTAACCATGTAGCTTTTCTTCTAAGCTGCAAAACCCTCCTGGGGCAAGCTTGGGAGCTTACGTTTCGACAGAAACGCAGCTTAGAACAATTACTACCAGTACTGCTTTCGCGTATCCACGAGGCTGCATGAATGCTAAGCTGGGTTTCCGCCTGAAACTGATGCCTTTGGGTGCTCCTTGAACCAGAAACCCCGCTTAGCAGAAGTGCTGGGCTGGACTTCGGATTTCCTCCCCATGCTTCTCTTGTTGTTATGTATATCTGCTACTCCGAACTCAAGCTCAGCACTGGTGCAGCTGGCCTTGTAGCGCAATCTCTAAGCTGCAAAACCCTCCCGAGGTGCGTTGAAAACCCCCAGTTTTGTTGGAAGTGGAGCTTAGAACATGCACTACCTGTTTCTCCTTGGAACTGCAAGAGTTCTAAGCGGGGTTTCTCCCAACAAGCCAACACCACCCCAGGCAAATTGAACCGCACCAAACCGGAAACCCCGTTTAGCATTTATGCAGCAGGAGCTGACATTCCCCATATTCCTAGGCTTTCCGACGCCTCCCAATGCCAAAACCCCGCTTAGCATAAGTACAGCCCCCGTCCCCGGCGTTGCTGCACACTTACTAAGCGGGGTTTCTCCATCAGGCACCATCCTACGGAGCTTCCTCGGGTAGAAACCCCGCTTATCAAAAGTGCTGCCAAACCTCATACCCCGCTGCAAATGTTCTAAGCGGGGTTTCCGGTTCGCGGCGGGCCACAGGGCGCTGCTTGACGCAGAAACCCCGCTTAGCATCTATGAAGCCTTGCGGTTGCGGGGCTGGCGGCTGGCCGGCACAGCGAAACCCCAGCCGAAGAACAAGGCTGGGGCTAGGGTCGGGGATCGACCAAACTAGGGCGCTTAGGGCTCGCCCACTACCGTGACATCCTTAATCACCAGAGGGCTGCCATTGGGGGTGACTACCCACAGGAGGATCTGATTGAACTTCTTGGTGGATTTAATGTCAACATTCATCTTGGTGCTGTTCACATCAGTGCTACCAATTACATTATTCGCCAACAGTTGGTTGATCGCTGATGTGATCTGGGCTGAACTCGTGGGACTCGGGGTTGGATTTGTCGTATCCAAACCAATCACCTGCACGTTTGTGCCCTGGGTTACACCGGACAACACCACGGTCTTAATCCGATGGGCCGAATTCAGGCTCAACACCAGGCCGGTTTCCGGGCCGGTTTCCCACATGGTTGCCGGATTGTCGTCAATGGTGTAGGCGGCAGTCGGATTCTCCAGGCCCCAGGCGGAAGCCGATTTGATTGGCAGCAACTCGTCCGGCTTCTTTGGTGGTGATGCAATCCGGGAAGTGAGCGAATCCTGCCGCAGTGGGGAATCCTTGTTTTGGTTGAACAGGGTGATGAGGAAGGCGGTGAGCATGGCCGCAATAATCACCAGGATCGTGGCCCCCACCAGCACAATGCCCGTGGTCATCCGGGAATAGCCTCGGCCGAAGCCGGGGGCGGCCGTCACTTGTGGGACTTCCTCTTCTTCGATTTCTAGCGGCTGCTCTACATTGGTGGCTGGTGATGGGCTCATCATCAGGGCGGCATAGGCCTCCGGCATATCCTCCAGCTCACAGGTCAAAAGATTGTGGATGCCGGGGGGCGCCGTTGGGGCGTCGATAAGCGAGCTGAGGGCGGTACGGATGGAGCGCAGATCCTTCTCATGCGACGCCGACTCCAACACTGCGGGGAACGCTAACACCGCAATCCCCTGGGTGTTAATGCGGATCCGGGCGTGATTGTCCAAGCCCAACACCCCAACCTGGGATGCCTCCACCAGGGGCTGCATGGCGTGAGCTGCCGCATACGGGTTCACATCACCATGCGCCACTGCCGCCAGCGAACTGCCCGGCACCCACTCAGCGATGACCAGGCAGCCACTGCGGTAGGAACGGACCTCGATATCTGAGGCAATGGCCGCATTATTGATTCGCCCCAGTTTCATGGTACGTGCCGCCACAAGCTCGCTAGCTGCCCGGGCCGCAGCCGGGGTTGCTGGAGCCATGGGGGCTAAACCGGAGGTGTCCACAAACGTGAGGGCTACTTCCTTGCCGGTGGCTTTTTCTCGGGCATGCCAGAAGCGGGCACCCGGCACCGAACCGTGGTCTGCCAGGAGCCGGAAGGAGCCGTCGGACACTTCCGCGCCGGGGACCAGGCGCGGCCCGCGCACAATACCAGCCGACATTGGCGGCGGCACCGGGGTGGCGTTGAAGGTGTCGTCCACATAGGTGGCGGCTGCCCGGAGCTGCGGGGTGGCGACTTCTTCGTAGTATTCGTTGCGTTCTGGTTCGGCAATGAACCGGCTGAGGCCGGGGATGCGGCGGGCCACCCGGGAGAGCACTGATAGTTCGGGCAGGCCGGATCGGGAGAGCACGATGCCGGTAATCACGAGGAAGACCACACCGGTGATGGCCAGGTCGAGGATGAAGCCGATGCTGCCTATCCGCATAATCACGGGCCGCATTGCGAATTTGAGCAGGTAGTGCAGGCCGAAGGCCATGCTGCCGCCCACGAGAGAGGACATGAGCGCCCAAACACATGTTCGGGTAACTTGTTTGGTGCCGAGGTCCCCTAGTTGGCGTCGCAATAGGAAGCCGCCGATGAGGGCGCCGGCCACGAAGCCGAAGCCATTGGCCGCACCCAGGAGGATAACGAGTTTCTGTGGCTCGGTGCCCACCATGGTTGCCAGCCACGACAGGGCGACTTTGGTCACGGTGATGCCGGCGATGATGAAGGTGGGGGTCCAGGCCTCTTCTCGGGCGTAGAACACCCGCAGGTGCAGGAGCACCGTGGAGTAGGGCAGGAGGGTGAAGGCGGAGAAGCTGAGCGTCCAGCCCAGCACTGTTGCGGCTTCGACGTCGAATTTGCCGTAGGCGAAGAGGCCTTTGGCGATGTCGGTGCCGAAAATGGTGAAGAAGATGACGATGGGAATGAGCGCGATATAGGTCATCTTTGAGCCCATGACCAGGTCTTCGACCACGGCTTTGTCGTCACCGTCGGCGGCGTTGCGGGAGAGCCGCGGCATGATTGCGGTGAGCAGGGTAACACCAATAATGCCGTAGGGCACCTGCAGCAGCAGCCATGCCTGCTGGTAAATGTTGGGGGCCAGTGCGTCGGCGGAGGCTGCGATTCGGGAGGTCACAAAGTAGCCGAATTGGGAAATACCCACGTAGACGACGATTGCGGCCGCCATGCCACCGAATTGTTTCAGGCGGGAGTCGATTCCCCAGAGGGGTTTGAGGGACACCCGGGATTTCCTAATGTAGGGCAGCATGATGAGCGCTTGCACGATCACACCGGTGGTGGTGCCGATACCCAGCAGCAGCACGTGCGGGTTGAAAATGCCCACGCTGTGGTCTTTGGGGTCGAGCTCCCCAGGCAAGACCCAATAAAGCACCAAGACGGTCAGGGTGATGATATTATTAATCACCGGAGCCCATGCCCCAGGCTTGAACACATTCTTCGTGTTCAGCACGGCCATGAGCAACGCAAACACCCCGTAGAAGAAAATCTGCGGCAGCAGCCAGTAGGCGAAACTCGTGGAGATAGCAAGGTTCACCTTACTCTCGGAGCTTAGGGCCATTTTCACCAGGTTGGGCGCAAGAATAACCGAGAGTATCGTAACAGCGCCTAGGAGTGACACCGATAGGGTAAATAGCCGGCGGATAAACGCTTCACCATGGTCGGGGTCTTCCTTTTCCGCCCGCACCAGCACCGGCACAACCAGCGAGGTCAGCACCGCACCCAGCACAATTTCCGTAATAATATTGGGTAGCTGATTCGCTGTGTTGAACGCCGATGCGATTGCTCCACCCAGTGAGGCGGTGATGAGCATATTGCGGAGGAAACCCGTGAGTCGGCTCAGCAGCGTGGCAATCGCCATGGACCCGGATGATTGCAGGACCTCCGAGTCTGAGGCGTTGTCGTCGCCGGTGTCGCTGTCGGCGTCGTCGGGTGGTGCCTCCGCGGCTGGCCGGCTGGGCCTAGTTTTCACCGCCGTCCCGGCAGGCATGAACGCCGCATCGTTGTGCATTGCCGCTAAGAGCCCAGGTGCTTCCTCCGCTGAGGGGGCTTGTTTTAAGAGCGAGCGGTCGTTTGCCGGTCGTCGTCGACGAAGCTCCCGACGAGCAGGCACCGGCGAGGGGGGTGCCGGCGGAATGATTCGACGTCGGAATCCCGATTGCTGGTCGTTGTCATTCAAAGGGATACTCCTTAATAATCTTTATGGAATATTTCAGATTATCAGTCAGAATTTGTGCTTACTGTACTCTTTGAGTCGGCTGCGGCTTCGGATTTAGCTTTACGACGTCGTAACGTTAACCGTCCTAGTAGCGCAATTGACAACACTATGACTGCCAAACTGGCTAAACTACCGGATGTTCCAAGTACACCCGAACGGGTTCGTACCCCAATCGTAATCTCGTCCGAAAACCGTGACCCACTATTTGTGGCTAACCATAGGTTCAGATCGGTGCGTTCATCCCACGCAGTATCCGTCGGCAAGCTGGCGGTCATTTGTACCGTAATTGAACCTTTGGCTGGTATGAAAATTGTTTCTGGCATATTAATCTTTGCCCCCGTTGGGCCCCAATAATGGATGCGCGTATCAACCGGCAATGGCAACCCATTGCGGGCAACAATAAGGAGTGGTGATGACTCCGAAATCCGGGTGTACACATTCCCTGGCGGAATCAGGGCCACCGAGCTGCGTAGTTCTTTGAGTACGATGTCTTCGTTGTCGAGGAGGCGCTGCACGTCTCGGACATTCGTGTCGTAGGTGGACATGGCCCGGCGTCGGTCCCGGCTGAGTGCCCGCAAAATATCCTGTCGTAGGGGTTCGGTGAAGCCGTAGGGTGTGAGGGCAATGGTGGGGTCGCTGATGACGAGTTGGGTGAGGTTGTCGATTGATTCGAGGAGGCTGGTGGCCCGGAAGATTTCTGAGTCGGAAATCACGCCGGGATCCTCGTGTGGCGCCCCAAATGGGGTGGAGTTTGGTTGCGACTGCTCCGCCGTGGTTGCGGCGTTTGTCGTGCCCGTTGCCGTTGTTGTGGGCGCCGGCGCCCGTTGTGTCCGCTGGGAGTCCACCGAACTCGCCGGCTGCACCGAGCCCGCCAGCCGGGCAGATCGCCCTGACTGTACTGCTTGCGCCGACTGTGTGAGCCGTTGTTGTTCGTCCGCCTCGGTTGCCGCATCAGCTGCCGCGGAGGTCGCGGCTGAGGTGGCCGCCGCCATGCTTGCCAACTGTTCTACCTGTTGCAGGGAGGGGTTCACATAGTCCGACAGCTTCATGGGGGTGGCCGCATTCGATTCGAACATTTTTACAAGAGCATCGAGCCATTCTGCCGTATTAGACATTGCTGACGGCAGTTGTACCAGCAGCGGCTGTAGTGAACTCATCCCTGATACTGGTGAGTCGCCCTGGCCGCCGCCCCGGGAATCGCTCATATTCCCCTCGTTGTTGGCCTTCATAATGCTCATTTGCAGGGCAGAAGTCGCGGTTGCCCGGCGTGCCGGCAGGGAATCCAGGTCGTAGTTGAAGCGGGCATTATAGTTGCTGTATCCGACGGTTGTTGCGGTGTCGGTTGCTTCGGCGAGGGAGGCGGCGAGGGATCCTAAATATGTGACGGCGCGGATGCCGCCGCCGATATTGCTGTTGGTGGTGGCGTTTTTGGTTGCCCCGGCGGTGTCGAGTACCCCGAACCTATCGACCTTGGGGATTCCCCACACGGTGTTGTCGGCGACTAGCACGTCTACGGGGGCGGTAGGGACGGGGGCGCCTACCTGTTTGGAGTCTGTTTGCCATTCTTCGGAAATGTTTGGGTATTCGTTGCGGGATCGGTAGGGGGCGAGGTCGGCCCAGCCGAGGTTACCTGCGGCTTGGGTAGTGACGTAGCCGGCCCCGGGGATCACAATGTTTGTTTCTGGGGTGATACCGAGGATGTTGGCGATAATGCCCGGTCCGGTTTGGACGGCTTCTCGCATGAGCCAGTCGTTGCCGGTGGCGGCCACCGAGTTGAGGTCGGTATTTCCCCAGGGGAGGGCGATGGTGCATTTGGCGTGTTGCGCGGTTTTCCGTAGTTCGGCGAGCCAGCGGCCGGCATCGTCAGCGCCGGTGCCGGGGGTGCCGGATTCGGGTTCGTCGTCGGTGCCCCAGGAGTCGCGGAGTCGGCGTTTTTGGGATACGGTGCTGGGCCGGTCGTGGGCGATGGTGTACCCGCCGGCCATGCGTTCGACGACGCTGACGAGTTGTGGGTCGATGGCGAGGCAGGTTGCGGTGGCTAGGCTTTCCGACGCCTTGGTGTAGGTGGAATAGTCTTTGAGGAGGGTGTCAAGGCGGCCGCCGGATCGTAGCTGTTCTGCTAGTTGTTCACTTTCGAGGATGAGGGGTGGGTGGTTTGGTGCTTCACCAGTTTCACCGCCCACACTATCGACGGTGGCGGTGAGGGGATAAACTACGGTCACCCCAGGCGATAATTGCGAACTGGTTTTCGAATTAGTGTCGGCGGTTTGGCTGCCGGTATTTGTCCCGGAGTTTCCTTGGTGCGCGGCTCCCGTGGTTGCCCCCGATCCGGTGGTGTTTTTGGCGTTGACGTTGAGGAGGAAGCGTTGTGTGTAGAGCAGTGCATCGTTCTCTAATGACCGTAACGCGAATAACACGGGATAAAAATCTGCCTCACTGATATTGAACCCACCCGTCGCTCCGGGTGCTGTAGGAATAATAACATCAATATCTACACTATGACCAGGTGCAATAATATCATCCCTACTAATCGTTTTGGCTTGATAAGGGTATGCCCCGGGTTCTTGGGATAATACGATGCGTGCGGTGGCGAGATCTTTGGGGGCGTCGGCGTGGGCGGGAACAATTTTGAAGCCCGCAATTGATTCGGGTGAATTATTAACAACTTTGAGAGTAACCTTAAGTTCTTCGCCGAGTTTGATGTGTTGGGGGACGCGGAGGATTTCGATTTTGTAGTTGCTGGTTTCTTCGCCGGTGCGGAGGTTTGGGTTGACCCATCGGGCTTTGGCTATGGGGTTTGTGGGAAAATTAGGGAGTGCATCGGCGCGGGCAGCGGGGATGGCACTGGTGCTACATAAGGTGGTGGCGGTGGCTGTGGTGAGGGCGGTGAGCCCGAGAATGATGCTGTGGTGGAGTCGGCGTCGTATCCGGTTGAGTGGGCCGATTGATAGGCGTGGAATATGGTGGGTCATCGGGGTGTGGACCTCCCCGCCGCCTGCTCGTCACGGGCCAGGTCGGGTAGCAGATCGTGGGCGATGCGGGCGAGTTTGCGTTCGTCGGCGTAGGCGAAGCGTTCGATGAGGCCGGATGCGGGGATCCAGGCGACTTCGGTGACTTCGGGGTCTTCGTCGTTGAGTTCGCCGTCGACGTAGCGTAGCAGGTGGTGGTGCACGGTTTTGTGGATGCGGGTACCTTCCGAGACGAACCAATAGTCGATGACGCCAAGTTCGGCGAAGACTTCGCCGTGGATGCCGGTTTCCTCCCAAACTTCGCGGGCGGCGGTTGCGGTAATGTCTTCCCCGGTTTCGACGTGTCCTTTGGGCATGGACCACAGAAGGCGGCCACGGCGGTCTAGCCGGCCAATGAGCGCGACGTAGACACGACTTAAGTCTACGCTGCCGTCGGCCGCTACAGCTTCCGAGAGGCCGGAAATAACGAGCCCGCCGGCGGAGGTCTCGTTGCGGGTTTCCATGCTGGTTTCGGCGGTGCGGGGTTTTGCGGATCGGGTTCGGTTGGTGGCGGTTGCTTTTCGACGTTTTTTGCCACTGGTTTTTCCGCTGGTTTTGGCTTGTTTGCCGGAGGTTGTGGCGTCGACAAGCGTTGTGGTGGGTGGCTGAGATTGAGGGGTGCGCTGCCGGGATCGACGCCGGTTACGCCGTCGGGTGGAGCGTGCCTCGCGGGTGTCGTTGTTCTTCTCAGTCATCCTGTGATCGTAATCCTTAAATAAGTTGTAGTGGGGTATTGGCCCTTCCTGTGGAATATTGAAGTATTCAATGATACCTTCCCTAGACGGGTAGAATCATTCCCTGTGACACAACCACAAGAAATCGAAGTCCTTGCGCGTGCTGAAGCCTCGTTTTCGGCGCTGATGCCCATCATTCAGCCTTTGGCTGCTGAGTTCAACACTCGCGGTCATCACCTGTATTTGGTGGGGGGATCGGTTCGTGATGCGCTTCTTGGCAGGCTGGGCAATGATGTGGATTTCACTACCGACGCTCGTCCAGAAACCATACTAGAAATTCTAGAACACTTTGCCGATATCACTTGGGATACCGGTATTGAATATGGCACCGTGTCGGCGGAAAAATCGGGGCAACAGATAGAAATTACCACGTTTCGTTCCGATATTTATGATGGGGAATCCCGCAATCCTGAGGTGGTGTTTGGGGACACATTGGCGGGGGATTTGGTGCGCCGCGATTTTACGATTAATGCCATGGCGGTGGAGATCACGTCGGCCCCCGATACTGAGGGTGTCACGCCTGCCGCGGCCGAGTTGGAATTTTTCGACCCCATGGGTGGGTTTGCGGATCTCATGAAGGGGGTGATTGATACGCCGGCGGCACCGGACCAGAGTTTTGCCGATGACCCATTGCGGTTGCTGCGGGCGGCCCGGTTTAGTTCCCAGTTGGGGTTTACGGTGAGCGATCGGGTGCGGTCGGCCATGACCGATTTGGCTTCGGAGATCCAGCGGATCACGGTGGAGCGGGTGCAGGTGGAGTTGGATAAGATGCTGTTGGGGGCGCAGCCATGGCTGGGGATTGATCTCATGGTAACCACGGGGTTGGCGGATTATGTGTTCCCAGAGTTGCCGCGGTTGCAGCTGGCGCAGGATGAACACCACCAACACAAGGATGTGTATGCGCATAGCTTGCAGGTGCTCCGGCAGGCGATGGATCAAGAGGCTGCGGGTGAGCCAGATCTGGTGTTGCGGTGGGCGGCACTGGTGCACGATATCGGCAAGCCAGATACGCGGGAGTTCACCGAGGACGGTCGGGTGAGCTTCCACCAGCATGAGGTGGTTGGGGCAAAACTTGTGCGAAATCGAATGCGGAAGTTGAAGTATTCGAAGGCCATGGTGCGGGATGTGAGCCAGTTGGTGTATTTACACATGCGGTTCCATGGGTTTTCGGAGGGCCAGTGGACGGATTCGGCGGTGCGCCGGTATGTGACGGATGCGGGGGATTTATTGCCGCGGCTGCACAAATTGGTGCGGGCGGATTGCACGACGCGGAATAAACGAAAGGCAGCATGGTTGCGGCAGATGTATGCGCAGCTTGAGGAGCGTATTGCTGATCTTGCGGCGAAGGAAGACTTGGCGAAGGTGCGCCCAGACTTGGATGGGAAAGAGATCATGGCAATCTTGGGATTGCAGCCCGGCCCGGATGTGGGGAAGGCATGGTCGTATTTGAAAGAGGTTCGCCTGGAGCGGGGCCCGTTGGATCGAGACGAAGCGATCAAAGTGTTAACAACGTGGTGGGCGGATCGACAAGGTCAGCAGGAGCAACAAGACCAACAAATCCACCAAGTCCAGCAGGATGAGCGGTAACGTAAGGCCTAAAGACTCTCAAGGAGGAATCACGTGTCAGAAATTTTTGCCGACCGGTTATTTAATGGCATGGAACGAGAAGAACCAGCGGCAGGAAAGCTTTTAGTCGCAGCCCCTGGTATGCAATCGACCGCCTTTTCTCGAACTGTTGTTCTATTACTGGAGCATGATGCCAATACTACCTTTGGCGTCGACCTTGCCCACCGCATGGACATCGCGGTGGCGAATGTGCTCCCCGATTGGGTGGATTGCATTTCCAAGCCGCAGGCCATGTATGCCGGTGGCCCGGTCAGCCCCCAGTCGGCGGTTGGCGTGTGCGTGACTAAGCCTGACCTGGATATTAATTCCCGACCCTATTTTAAGAAGCTGGCTAACCGTCTCGCTTTGGTTGACCTTGGTGCACCTCCTTCCGAGGTCAAGGCGGATATTACCGGCATGCGCATGTTTATAGGCTATGCCGAGTGGAGCCCCGGACAGCTCGACGAGGAGATTGCGGCCGGCGAATGGTATGTTGCCCCCTGCCTTCCCTCTGACGTCACTGCCGCAGGTAGCGTGGACATTTGGGGTGACGTTATGCGTCGACAAGCTATGCCATTGCCGCTTTTCAGCACGTTTCCTGTGCGCCTGGGTGAGAATTAACCCCCATGTTTCACGTGAAACACCAATTTTTGCTTTACGACGTCTGTAGCAGCCGGCCGTGTTTCACGTGAAACATTGAAGCTTATTCAGCGTCCTCAAACATGACTAGTCTCTATAAGCAAGGAAAACCAAGCTAGATAGTGTGTTCTCTCCGATTCTCTACCTGTTGGTGTAGATGGGTTTTTCCAGCGGCTGAATAAGCTTCATCGACGTTTTGGTGTGGGTGGAAAGCTCATTCAAGCAAACGGTAAATCACGAAAACAGGTTGCCCATTTCACTCTTCCAGGTTGCCATAGCTTTAGGGAATAGAGCCTTTTCCTAGCAATGGAATCGGCATCAGGGATAAGCTGGCTGGAATGCTGCGGAGTGCCATTGGGGATTTGGCGGATCTTCTGCGGAATGTTTCACGTGAAACATGGCGTCTCTACAACAAACCAATTGTTTCACGTGAAACGCCGAGAAAGAATGCGGAGCAGTGGAGCAACAAATCGCATCTTCACTGAGTTTATGGCGGTTTGGCTGTTTCACGTGGAACATTGTTTTATGCCGCCTCAAGGCTGGCAATGTGTTTCACGTGAAACTTAGGACGGGGTGGTTGAGTTGTGGGGGGATGGTTTTTGAGAACTGTTTTCCTCCCATTGTTGCCGAGGAGTTGGTGTTTCACGTGAAACCGGAGAATAGTCGGAAGTTCTTTTTGACTGTTGGAGGAATGCGGTTCGACTTCTCTGTCGGTCATAATGCGTGACTGCTATTTAGTAATTCGTTTTCTGTGAATGTATTTGCTTGGTGTGCTGGTTTCTTTGGGTGGGTTTCACCGTAGGGGTTTTGTGTTGTGGTTATTGAGTGGGTTGTCGTGTTTCACGTGAAACATTCTGCTGAATTATCGGTGGACTAGTGGAACTTATTCAAATTTGTTTGTGGGAATGATTGAAGCTTATTCAGCCACTGGGAAAATCTATCTACATTAACAAGCGGAAAATCAGAAAGAACATGCTATCTAGCTTGATCTTCCTTACCTGCAGAGACTAGTCATGTTTGAGAACGCTGAATAAGCTTCATTGAATAAGCAAGCTACATTGAGTCCTGGGGCTCGTTGCGTGGTTGGGGATAGTCGGTGTTTCACGTGAAACATGGTGGGATGGCTGAGCTATGGGGTCGGCAATTTGAAAAGTACCACTTCTCCCCCACACGCTATCGAGGGGTCAGTGTTTCACGTGAAACGTGGGTGCGTGACGTGTTGGGGTTGGGGAGGTGTGTTTATGGGAAGCTGGGCTGTTTCGTTCTTTTTGGTTTTATGATGATGTGGTGGTTTCACGTGGAACATGGGCAATGCTTGTAAAGGAAATCTTTTGCGACTGCAGTCATGTTTCTTGGTGCTTGAAAGTTTCTCGATGTTTCACGTGAAACACGACGTTTCTACAACAACCCAATTGTTTTACGTGAAACGTTGGTTGTTTTTGTTGTAGGGGGGTGGTGTTTTGGGTTTTAGTTTTTCTTGTTGGAGGTGGATGTTTCACGTGGAACATGGAAGCTTCAGTTGCCGGGAAAATATGATTCAGCTTCTCAAGACATTGATGCACGTGACCATTCTTTGGAGGTTTGGAAAAGCAAGCTGAATGGTATCTTCTTTCGATTTGTTCCCCATTGGCGTGGATGGAGTTACCAGCAACTCAATAAGCTTCCATATTCGGATGTATATGGAAGTTGGATTGCGTCCTCTTCACAGCTGACCAAGCGTTACTGGTTTCATGACGGTTTGGATGTTTCACGTGAAACGCAGGGTGGGGTGGTTGTTTCTTTTCTGCTAGCGGTCTGAGATTGGGTGGGTCTTTTAATAGCGTGTTTCACGTGAAACGTGGGTGGGGAGGCTGGAATTCAGGTAACTTGTTTGGACGTGTTACATGGGATGTTAGATCTTGTATTTTTGATGGCTGACTAATTTTCTTTTTGGGCTAGATTGGTGGATCAAATGAGGTTTCACGTGAAACACTGATCGTGGGAATAGCTGGTAAGGGAGAGTGGCGTTTCCAAACGGCTATTTTCGGCTTTCCTTTCGTGATTTCGTAATTGCGATTGTTTCACGTGAAACGTGGTGGTTTATCGGGGTGGTTGGTTGTTGTGGTTTCGTCGTGTTTGAGGGTGGTTGGTGTTTCACGTGGAACATCTCTCCTACCTATTTTTATGGCTAGCTATGGTGATGTTTAATGGGTAGGTCGGGTGGCGTGTTGTGGTGATTCTTTTCTGTTTGGATAAGTTATATTTGCTCCCCAAGTGAAGGAACAGGGATCCTAGAAATCACTATTTCATTTATGGCGACATGTCGGTGTTTCACGTGAAACGTGGGGGATACTGGAATTGAGGTAACTTGTTTGGATGTGTTTGTGGGATTTTGAAACTTAGATGTGTGTGGCGGCTTGAAAGATCAATTGAGGAAGCTTATTCAGCATCCCCACACATGACTAGTCTTTGTAAGTAAAGAAGATCGAGCTAGATAGCATGTTCTTCCTGATTTCCCACCTGTTAGTGTAGATGAGTTTTCCTAGCGACTGAATAAGCTTCGAGGAAGGTTATTCAGCGTCCTCCAACATAACTAGTCTCTGCAGGTAAGGAAGATCAAGCTAGATAGTGTGTTCTCTCTGATTTTCTACCTGTTGATGTGGATGGATTTTCCTAGTGGCTGAATAAGCTTCGAGGTTTCACGTGGAACGTCGTGGGTTGGGGATGGTTTTGGGGTGTGGCTCCCCTCCCCTACTAGCTGTTGTGAGGATTGATGTTTCACGTGAAACCATTCCGCTAATGGAAAGAATCCTTCTCGTCGCCCCGTCATGTTTCACGTGGAACATCGGCATTTCTACAAGCAATATTCTCCGCACCTACAGTCGTGTTTTGTGGAAAGCATTAGCGTCGCTCCACATGTTTAAATTCAGAGAGCTTATTTCGAAGGATAGGTGGAGCGTGTCTTAGCTGTCTTGGGGCTGGGTTGCGTTTCCCTGGTGTTTGAACTAGTTTCTCCACGTTTCACGTGAAACGTAAGTTTGGTGGGTGCGCAATGCGAGAGTGGTTTCACGTGAAACACGACCGAATAGTTGAGGCGTAGGAGATAGCGGTTGAAGTGTATTGCCTCTCCCCTACTGGGTGCTGGGCGGGGGTCGGCGTTTCACGTGAAACACCGGACTCGTGAACACTCCCGGTTCAGATAGCGAAGGAGTGAAGGCGAAGGCGGTGAGGGCTCGCTAGAGGTTGTTGAAGGATCACGAAGGGGAACCGTGGAAAAAGAAAAGGTTGGGGCGATTACGTCACATGACTTTATTATTTGCTGGGGAAATGCCGGAAACGCGCAGCGTTTCACGTGAAACATTACAAACGTGAAATAAAGTGTTGAATCAACACTAACTTGGTAGCGCAACTGAAGTATGGTTTGACCTAGGATGATGTGGAAAGAACTATGGGAGGGCAGGAGGGCATGTGTTCTTGGCGTGTCGCCCACCTACCACCTCTCATTGCCGAGAGGTGGGCGTCGACAGGCTAGAAGCTGGAGATTAGGCGAGCTCGGGGAACTTGGCGATGGCTTCGGCCCAGAGGGCGTCGAAAAGCTCCACGTCAATGGGGGTGCTCGTAATATCGGGGAAGTCTGCATACGTGTCGGGGTGCGGCACAATCGGCTCGGGCGCACTTGCCATCCCCACGGTGACCTTGGGCGTTGCGGCACCTTGGATTGCGCCGCTGGGATCAAGCTCGATGATGCGTTGCATAGCGCACAACTGAGGCGACTGCTCCACCAACTCGGCAATATGCGTGCTCACGCCAATCTGCGGTACGGTCAAATCAACCCGAATATATAACGTAGACATAGCACTTATGGTAGTTGAGCATAGCGTGAGGCTAGCCACGAACACATCATGAGCTGGATTTGATGGAAGATCATCAAGGGAACAATTAATAAACCAATCGACGAACTCCCGAAAATCACCGCAGCCATAGGTAAACCAGACGCTAATGATTTCTTCGAACCGCAGAACTGAATCGCCTTCATGTCGGCATCGTCAAACCCTAGCCGTAATGCTACAAACCGAGACAACCACAGCATAAAGGCCACCAAAACCACCGAAAATACGCACAAAATCACGATGTCCCGCACCCCAATTGTTGACCACACCCCGGCAACCACCCCGGCTGAAAACGCCGAATACACCACCATGACGATCGACCCGCGGTCCACCAGCTTCGTTGCCTTCTTTGCCGCAAACTCCGCCACGCTCCCCCACCGGCGGGCGAACTGCCCCAAAATAAACGGCAATAACAGCTGAAGCGCAATATCACCAAACACGTGCGCATCAATAACCACACCGTTGCCGCCACCACTACGCTGCGACATGAGCAACATGACCAATGCCGGTGTCGCCACCACGCCAAGCACATTGCTTGCCGACGCGCTCACGATCGCCCCCGCAACATTGCCACGCGCAATCGACGTGAACGCCACCGACGACTGCACTGTTGATGGGACCAGCGTCAAATACAACACCCCCATGTACAGCTCTGGATTATATGCCATGCCCACCGGCCGTAATGCCACTCCGATCAGCGGAAACAGCACAAACGTGAACGCTAAAATAGTTGCGTGTAACCGCCAATTTGTTAACCCATCCAGTGCCTCCCTGGTGGATAACCGCGCACCGTAAAGGAAAAATAGCACAGCCACAGCAACAACAGTGGCGGTACTGAACCACTCTGCGGGTCGCCCTGAAATCGGGAAAAAGATCGCAACGATCACCGCCAACACAATAAAAATGATGAGCGGATCCAGGCTGCCAAATCTGGAACTCACCTTGCTACCAAACTTGCTAAGCATAGTTATATTCTATGGCGTCAGGTGAGAAAACCCAGAAAAACCGCTGGTTACGTGCGTGATTGGGGATGTGGGTTGGGGGCGGACCTAAGTAGCCGCTGGGTGGTGGAGCCTGCGAGGCGGACCCGGCGCGGCAAAATCGACCTGGCTGCGTCGTAGCAAGCTGGGCGGACCTCGGCGGACCGCAGCCGGTGGTGCCGGACTGGCAATAGCTGGGTGACCGTAATAGTGGTCAATGTAACATTCTACAGTCTGGTTACGTACTCTGAACAGCGTAAACATTAGGTTCGGTGGTGGTATAAACCTGCATGAAATACTGGCGCCTTACCGTTATCGCAGGTAGCATCAGGGAATGACTATCAGTCCCCTTTTTGCTCCCCTCACTCTCCGCGGGCTCACTATAAAAAATCGCATTTTCCTCCCACCAATGTGCCAATACCAGGCTGGTGAAGACGGCATTCCTACCGACTGGCACCTCGTGCATTATGGTGCTCGGGCGGCTGGTGGCTTCGGGCTCATCATGGTTGAGGCAACAGGTGTTTCCCCGGAAGCCCGGATTTCCCCGAACTGTGTCGGCCTTTGGAACGATGAGCAGGCTGAAGCATGGAAGCCCATTGTAAAATTCACCCATTCCCTAAGGGCGGCAATCGGTGTGCAGCTCATTCATGCTGGTCGTAAGGCCTCTAGTTTCCCTGGGTTGCCCGGGTATGCCAGTGGTACGGTTCCCCTGGAAGAAGGCGGTTGGGTGACAAAGGCCCCCAGCCCGGAGCCTTTCCCCGGGTATGTGCCGCCGCAGGAGCTGACCGTTTCGGATATTGCTGCCGTTGTTGCGGATTTCCAGGCTGCGGCGCGCCGGGCGGTTGCTGCTGGGTTTGATACGGTCGAGATTCATGGTGCCCACGGCTACCTGCTGCACCAGTTCCTTTCCCCGGTGTCGAATCATCGCACTGATGATTATGGTGGAAGTTTTGATAATCGGGCCCGGATCGTGATCGAAATTATTGACGCTATCCGCGAGGTCATCCCTGCTGACATGCCATTATTGCTTCGATTGTCTGCAACTGATTGGCTGGAGAATGTGCCGGGTGTGGAGTCGTGGGGTATCCCTGAAACGATCCAGTTGGCGACGCTTGCCCAGGAACATGGGGTAGACATGGTCGACGTTTCCAGTGGTGGGCTCGTTCCTGCCCCTATTTCTACGGGCCCCGGTTACCAAGTTCCATTGGCAAATGCCGTCCGTGAGGCCGCAGGCATTCCCGTCGTCGCCGTTGGTGAATTGGGGGATCCGCTCACCGCCCAGCAGGTGCTTGTCGACGGCCTGGCGGACGCCATCGACGTTGGGCGCGCCGCACTCTTCGAACCCCAGTGGCCCCTCCGTGCCGCCCGCGAGCTTGGCCTTCCTTCCGAAGATTGGCCGGTTGCTCCTAGCTATATCCGAGGCGTGTGGGGCTAGTTTCGTGATGTTTCACGTGAAACATTGCTTCTTACTTTACGACGCCCCAAGGCAGTTAGCGCGTTTTACGTGAAACATGGTGGGGTGGTTGAGTCTTGGGGTTGGCAATTTGAAAAGTGCCACTTCCCCCACGTGCTGTTGAAGGGGCAGTGTTTCACGTGAAACGTGGAAGTTTATTCAATTGTTGGGGAGACGTGTGATCCAGCTTTTTGTGGTCGCTGGAGCGTATGGCTTTGCTCTCTTTGAGAACTGGGAGACGCAGACTAGATGGCGTGCTTTTGCTGATTTAGCGTTTGTCAGGGTGTTCCCTTCCTACTTGTCTGAAATAAGGTTGAACCATCCTGTCGTGTTTCACGTGAAACCATCTCGGTAATGCTACGTAGTTTATTGAGCCCTGGGGGTCGTCGTGTGTTTGGGGAGTGGTGTTTCACGTGAAACTGTTTGGTCGTATTGAGGTTTATTTAGAAGGGTTGGTTAGTGGGAGGTAGTTGCGTTGCTGGAGGGGAATTTTAGTTTCGGGTTTTGGTTTCACGTGGAACATGGAAGCTTATTCAGCTGCTGGGAAAATTCACCTACACTAACAGGTAGAAAATCAGAAAGAACATGTCATCTAGCTTGGTTTTTCTTGCCCCCAGAGACCAGTTATGTCTAGAGTGGCTGAGCCACATTTCTCCAGCAGCTGAATAAGCTTCATGAGTTGGCGTAGTTGGAGTGGTGAGTTTATTGAGCGAGGTGTCGTGTTCCACGTGAAACACTGTGGGGTTGGTCGGTTCGCGGGTTGGTTGTTTGAGAGCGTTGTTTCTTCTCTGTTAGTTGTTGGTGGTTGGTGTTTCACGTGGAACAGTTGTGGTTATGGGTTTGGGGGTGTTGTTGGGAATTGGAGATGGGGCTTTTAATGGAGTGTTTCACGTGAAACGTGGAAGTCTGTTTGGGATGATTCGTTGGGATTAGTTGCTGTGGTTTTGAGAGGTGGAATCGTATTTCCCTAACGGTTGAATGAGCGGACTTGTCATGTTTGCAGATGGTTGGTGTTTCACGTGAAACGTGGTGGGTTGTTGGAGTTTATTTACTTGCTGTGTTTCACGTGGAACATGGGTAATGCTTGTGAAGGAAATCTTTTGCGCCTGCGGTCGTGTTTTGAAGCTTGTTTTATGGGGTGGGCGTGGCGTATTCGCACAAATGAATGTTGGATTGGCCGGGGGATTGTCATTTAGTTTTGTGCTTTCTGGTGTTTGAATGCTTTTCGATGTTTCACGTGAAACACGACGTTTTTACAACAACCCATTTGTTTCACGTGAAACGTTGTTTTTGCTTTACGACGTCCCAAGGATGTCAATGTGTTTCACGTGAAACGCATGGTGGGGTGGTTAAGTTGCTGGTGATGGTTTTTGAGAACTGTTTCTCTTGTCGTTGTCGAGGAGGTGGTGTTTCACGTGAAACATTGTTTTTTGAATCTTATTCAGCTGCTGGGAAATGTGGTTCAGCGTCTCAAGGCATTAACATGCATGACTACTTTTTGGGAGTAAAGAAAAGCAAGACAGATGACGTGTTCTTTCTGATTTTCCGCCTGTTGTCGTAGATGGATTTTCCCAGTAGCTGAATAAGCTTCACTGTAAGATTTTTGTATTGTGGTTGGTTGTGTGTTTTTGGGGATGTTTCACGTGAAACGCTTCTCCCACATATTTTTATGGCTAGCTATGGTGATGGTTAATGGGTAGGTCGGGTGGCGTGTTGTGGTGATTCTTTTCTGTCGGTGTGGTTGTTTTCTGTTTGGATAAGTTATATTTGCTCTCCAACTGAAAGAACAGGAATCCTAGAAATCACTATTTCATTCATGGCGACATATCAGTGTTTCACGTGAAACGTGTGTGGGGATGTGCGTGGTACTGAAG
>ERZ773055.659-NODE-659-length-18899-cov-5.367916_pt1 | contig 18899 bp, 6 predicted proteins | sample MGYA00580515_ERZ773055 | MGnify/ENA primary metagenome ERZ773055 (study PRJEB29015, sample SAMEA2737993) | human oral metagenome | biome: human oral; feature: human-associated habitat; material: dental | place: China | collected 2064 ...
TATTGCTATCAGTTAAAATTTTAATATTCTTGCCGCTAAGATTAGAGGCTACGGAGTTACTTGATTTAGAGCTATCTTTGGAAGTGGTTCCGCTAAGCTCTGCGGAGGCTCCGACGCTAAAGCCCCAGGTAACCCAGCTAGAGGATGCAGCAGATCCTTGGGAGATGAGGACGGCGGTTTTAGAGGCTACGTTAGCCGTAGCTAGAGCGATATTTGATAGATAGTATTTCTCCTCGTCCTTTACATCCTCTATAATGTTTTGTAGGTCTTCGATATCGGAGTAGTCTATGCCTGCCTCTTTAGCCTTATAGCGGTTCTTTAACTCGACGAGCTTGTCCTGCAGAGCATTTTTCTGATCCTTATACTCCTTATATTGCTTTTTGGTCTGATTTAGCTGTTTTATCGCTTCTTGCAAGGCAATAGCCGCAGGAGCTATCTGGGCGTATTCGTTTTGAACGGTGAGGGAGAGGGAAGATTCCAGATGCTTAGAGTTAGATGAGGAGCTTGCGGTATCGGTGGAATTTATTATATTTATATTCCCATCTTTAGATATTAAGTTAAGATCCTCTTCGGCCTTTAAGTTTGAACCTATAACGCTTAGGCTATTATCTCCACTCAGCGTTATATTTTTAGCTTCCATATTAGAAGAGACGGCCTTGGTGCCGTATAGGTTCATATTGGATTTATCGTATGAGGCGGACGCTATTTTGGCTTTAAGGCTAGTATCTTTTTTAAACTCATCCAAGGATTTAGGCTTCATCTGATTTAGCGAGTCTTTCGCTTTAGTAATAGATACGGAGGTGCTTTTTTGCGAGCTTTGTTCGCTATATTCGTTAGCGGCAGCGGATATCGTTAGGTTTTTAGCGTCTATATTTATATCTCCGCCCGCTTTCATATTTGAAGTTATAAAAGCTGTAGGAGAGTTTAAGCTTATATCGCCCGCAGCTTTGATATCGGATAGTTTAGATATACCTTCTTTTACCTGCTTGCTATTATAATCCGATCTATATATCTCAGTAAAGGTCTTGCCGCCTATCTTTTCTACTCCTATAGCAGCTATAGCATTTTCCGGAGCTATGATAGATGCTGCTACCAAACCGGAATATGTTAGAACCGATATAGGGTTGAATCTTGTTCTTTTATGGGCGCTTAGCTCCTCTTTATACTCCTTGGCCGCTAGGATATTTATGGAATTTCCCGCGCCTAAGTTTAGATTGCGTCCGCTTGAAATATCCGCAGATATTAAGCTTAGATCGTTCTTTGCTCTTAAGTTTATATCTGCTGTTTCGCTAGATAGGGAGGAGCTTTGTAAATTTTGCTTATAAAGCGAGTGCATATCCATACTAGCTTTCAATCCGCCCAAAGAGGATTTGGAGCTATTTTTATAGTTTAAGGAGTTATAGCTTAGAGGCGATATATTTATATTGTTTCCCGCCTGCATATCTATGGCTTCTTTGGCTTTTAATGCAGAGCCTGCTATATTGATATCAGCTTCTTGCGAGCTAAGCATTATATTTTTAGCCCTTATGCTAGTAGGCACTACGCTTTGATTTAAAGCTTTAGTAGTAGTGCTTTTTTTAGACGCAAAGCCCTTCTCTTTAAATTCGCTCTCGTAGTAGTTGCTATCGATATCCCCACTTAGATTTATGGAGTTCTTAGCTTGCAGCAAAGCATCACCGCTGCGCGCATTAATATCCGCTCCGCTTATGGCTATACCGCCTGCTTTAATTAGGATATTATCTTTGGCGTTAAGCTTGGAGCTTGTATTCTTAACGATATCCTCTTTATAATATCCCCCTTTGCTTTTAAAGTTATAGCTTAGCTTCTCCTCCGCGCTATTTATATTTACGTCCTTTGCGGCGTTTAGGATCAAATTTGAAGCAGAGTCTATGCTTGCTCCGGTTACGGTTATATCGCGAGCCGCATTTAATGCTACGCCGCCCTCGGTAGATTTTATATTTGAGATAGTGCCTATATAGGTGCTGCTTTGATCGCCGTAGGCTCTATTTAGGTTTATCTCTTTACTTAGAGTTTTATGTACTATATCTCTGCCGGCGTTTAAGCTTACGCTGCGTCCTTGTATCAAAGAGGAAGCGTTTATTATATCATTTTTGGCCGATATGCTTAGGGCGTTCGCGGCGATGATGGAGGCGGAGTTTAAATTTGATACGCTGCCCGCTTTGAGGCTCATATTAGAGCCCGCATAGATTATCCCTTCGTTTCTAAGATCGCCGTTTACGCTTAGATCTATGCTGCCTCCTGCGTATATCAAAGAAGGTGCGGAGCTAAGTAGAGTGCCGTCATCTTCCTCCGAAGAGTTCAAGGAGGTCCTTTTTTTATCATAAAGCAAGCTTAGCTTATTGTGCATATATGAAAAATCCGGTATCAGCTCGCTATAAACGTAGAAGGTATTATAAAATTTACTGCTTATAGGCGAAAAGAGATTGTTTATATAGCTGGGCCTAATGATATCTTGCATATCCGCTTCGTTATTAAGGCTAGGCGCAAGATCGTTTTTATTGAGATTTAAAGCGTTAGGATTATTAAGTCCCTTGCCTATTAGGGAGTAATCTATTTTAGAAAAAGCTTCCTTTATAAGAGTAGGAGCGTTACCAGAGTTTATCTGCCCGTCCGAGTTTAAATTTGAAATATCGCCCGCGTAGCCTTTTATATCTTTTTTAGCTCCTATTATGGAGATAATAGCAGGCTGGGAGTAGTAGATATTCTTTTGGTCGCTATAGCCGCCGTGCATTTTGCGCTTTTTGCCTCTCCATCTATATTCCGCCTGACTTATCATGCTATGATTTAGACTTAAAGAGCGGTTGTTTAGACTCTTTACATTTAAAGATAGATCGTTATAGGCATAAATTACGCTCTTATCGTTATTTAGCTCATCTATGTTAAGGTTGCTATCCTCTGCGGAGATTATGTTTGAGCCCATAAATTTACTTAGGCTATCTTCAGTTATATACTCTTTATTGATGCTGTAGCTTATCTGCCTTAATCTCTCCTTCTTATGAGGCTTGCTTCTTCTTATGCCGAAGAGATTATCTTTTAAGCTTAACGTTATAGCGTCATATAGCCTAGTATCCTCCCCCGGAAGCCTGGTGTTTTTATATAAGCTTAATACGTATAGATTCATATCCTGCTCGCTAAGCTCCTCCATGATCTTAGCGTTTAACTCGTCCTGGCTAATATTAGGATCTTGCTTAAGGATGCGCTCTTTTATCTCGGCCGCATTGACCTTTAAAGGGATAGCTACGCCGCTGCAACCCCAACCATCCCCATTGCAGGTAAAATCTATATTATAACCGGTGCTTTGAACCCTCTTTACGGGCTCGCTAACCGAGCGGTTGTTTAGCTTTTTAGCGCCGATATTAAGAGTGCCCCTTGCATATATCAAAGAGGAGGCGTTAGCTATCTCGTCAGCCTTGCCCTCCCCGCCTCTTTCATTAAAAATATTTAAATTTCTTTGAGAGATGATGTTGGATAGCGCTTCATTGCTAAGAAAGCTCGTATTTATAACTATATCCCCTCCGCTAAGTATATTGGACGCGTCTTGATTAAAGATATTTTTAGCGTTTACAGCCATACCGTTTTGCGCATAGATGAGAGCTTTTTTGTTGATTAGGCTTTCAGAGTTTGTTATCAGCTCGTCCCCTGCGATTAAAGAGCCTAAATTTAAAATTTGCTCCTTTGCTTTTAAAGCCAAATTTCCAAGCGCCGCTATGATGCTTTCGTTTTTGATACCCTTTGCGTTTATAATCAGATCTTTATTGGAGATCAGCCTTTGCAAGGCGATGAAGCTTCCCTGTAAGTTCAAGTATATATCGCCGCTTGCGTAGATCCCTCCGTTATAGCTCAAATCCTCCTTTAGCCCCAGATATAAACTGCCGTCCGAGTTTAGCTTACCTAAAGCGCTAAGACTATCTAAGCTTAAGGCAAGATCCCCTTTGGAGCTTATAAGTCCCTCTTCGTTATTAAGAGCGCCTTTGTTTATGATTAAATTTCCTCCGCTTAAGATAGAGCCCTTGGAATTATCTATGCTGTCGTAGCCTAAAAGAACGCCTCCTAGGGAGATGATCTTTGAGCTTTCGTTGCGTAGATTGTTGCCGCGCAAGCTTAAGCCCTCTTGCACTATAAAGGTAGAATCCGCGAGGTTATAAAAATTTGGAATTTCAGAATCCAGCGCCCTTAATACCATCAAGCTGTTATCGTTTAAAAGGCTATCTTTTATATCCAAATAGCTTTCGTTTGAAAGTATCGCTCCGCCTATATTTGATATGTGCTCCGCGCTTATTACGCTAAGCTCGTTTTTGGAGGGAGGAATAACTCCCGCTTTGGAAGGGTCTTTGGCTTCGTCCAAGCCCAGCTCATTTAGCCTTTCGCTCTTAGCTGCTCCTATTACGGCTCTATCTTTGTTGCTTAGGCTTCTAGCCTCTATCTTTAAGGCAGAATTTGAGCTTATGGTGCCTTTTATATTATCTAGCCTATCCGCTTTTAGCTTTAGAGTATTAGCCTGTATATTTCCTCTGTTTTCTACCGAGGAGGCTTTTATACCCAGATTGGAGGCTGAAATTTTAGAGCCCTTTTGGTTGGAGATGGTCTTTGAGCTGATTTGGGTCTGTCCGTTGGAACCCAGCTTTCCTTCATTTATCAGATCTCCGTTAGCGTCTATCTTTAAAGAGCTGTCCGCCAAGATAGCCCCTTTATTATTGATGCCCGCTCCATCTTTAGTAGATATTATATTTATCTTACCCGCGTACATTCCCCCTAAAGCCGAGGAGTCTATGGATACACCCCTAGGATGCGATCCCCCTCCTTGCTCGATTTTTAGATTATCCTGCCTCAATCCGGAGTTTGTATTTTTTAAAGATACCTTACCATCCGTCGCTACTACGTTTATCTCGTTTGCGTAAATTTTACCCTCCAGCTTTAGGCTATTAGATATTACGTTTAGATAATCTCCGTTATCGTTTAGGCCATTCGCTCCTATATTTATAGAACCGTCTTTACTTATATTTAGGGATTTAAGATGTCCGTTTTCATAGGTGGGCGTGGCGGTGCTTAACGTAGTGGAGGAGGAATTTATTATGGTAGCGCCGTTTACGTTGATGCCGCTAGGATTAGCGATGATAAGATCGGCTTTTCTGCCCGCTATCTCAATATTACCCTGTAAATTTGAAGGAAGAGGCGAGTTTACCTGATTGATTATAAGCTTGGCTTCGCCGCGATTGAGTCTCGGATTTGGTGGTATGTAGCCCGCCGTTTTACTTATGGCTCCGCCTTGAGAGTTATTAAATACCGTACCCTCTTTAGGGGTATTAAATTTAGAGTATTCGTTGATAGAAACCCCTCTATCGTTAGGAGAGGCTATATCTATCTGAGTAGCGGGAGCATTCGGAGTTTGAGATACCGAGGCTCTATGATTTACGAGAGCGGAGCTATCGGGGATAATCTCGCAATATGAAAAACAGGGAGCTAACAAGCTAAGAAGCAAAAGAGCGGCAAGGCGCTTGCTTACTTGGGTAAAGACGCCGAAATATCCTTTTGTATCAGTAGAAGCGCCAAGTCGCTCCGAGCCATTAAAGATAGAATTTAAACATAAAATTTGCATACTTATAACCTCCGATTGCGATGGTTTTATATCTTAAATTTCTTGAATACTTTCTTAAAAAAATAGTAAATTTCAAATATTTTATTTAAAATTTGTTTGAATTTGTTTTAGGACTCGATTTAGGCGCAGGACTGCTATTTCTCGGCTCTTGGTATAGTATATCTGTGCTAAAAATAGTTAGCTAAATTTAAAGTGTTATATCGTATTCGTTTATATTAAACGCCGCAAGAAGCGCCGATAAAATTTCACTAAATTTTTAAACGATAAATTTAAAAGTCGTAGCTTAAAGAGAAATTTAAAGCGGGACTATCCGTTTTAAAATTTTCCGGTTTGCTGATAGGAAATGCCGCCAAAAGATCATAGCCAAAAGAGCCTGAAATATTTCCTCTAAGGCCTACGCCTCCTCCGCTAAGCATTTCGCCCTCTGCTGGATAATCTTTTCCCTTAGAGCTAAGCTTGCCGACATCAAAGGCTAGGTAAACGCCGTTATTTTTAAAATACTTATATTCCAAGGTATTTCTTATATAAAAGCCGCTATCTCCAAGCAGGCTCATCTGCCCGTCAAATCCTCTAACGCTATAGTATCCGCCGATATTTAGCCTATCTATAGGGCTAAGATGGGTGCTGGCTCTTCTTGCGTAAAGTTCCAACTCGTAGCTTAAAGGGATAGCGGAGGATCTGGTTTTAAAATTTAACGCAGCGTTTATCAAATGATACCTTGAGCTTCCGCCGCCGAAGTCTTCATCGGGCGCCATTAGAGCGTTAAACGCTCCCGTGGATTTTAAGTACGAAAGCATCATCTCTACCGAAGAGTTATCAAAGAATACCTTGGATTTTAGCCCCGCCTCATAGCCACCTTCACGCTTTCTTTGGTTGCTAAGCTCATAATCTTGTATATAGTTTTTATACCTTTTTTGCCAAATTCTAAAAAACAGAGAATTTTTGGAGTTTTGATTTCTAAAATATACGTAGTTAAGATCCAAATTTCTTCTAACGCTGCTTCCGCTATAGGTATAAAGCTCATAAGTTCCGGGCACTATTTGATCGTAGGTGTATCTGTTCTGCCAAAAGGATAGAGAAAAGTATCCAAAAGGTATACTAAAGCCCGCATAATAGTTAGCCGATCTTCCGCTTTTGCTATCATCTCCTAAAGATTTTTTATCTCCTCTTAAAAAATTCCTACCGTAAGAAGCAAATACGCTCTCGTTTAATCCAAGCAAATTTAAGCCGTAAAGCATAACCGTACTTTGGTATTTGCCGCTAGATTTGGAGCCCAGATTATCCGCGCTTAGTCTAAGCAGCAGAGGCAAGCTTTGCTGTTTAGAAATATTGATATCGGAGTAGCCCTGCTTTGCGGAAGGGCTTAAGCTTATCTCCGCCTCGCTTCTTGAAGCGGCATTGAAATTTTCCATAGCCTGCTCCAGATCTCTTAAGTTTAAAATCTCTCCCCTCTTATCGCCGCCGAATGCGGTAAAGATGCTTCTTCTGTTCTTGGCTTCAGAGCCGGGCTCAAGTGAGATTTCGCCTATACGTCCGGGATACAGAGCTAAAAGAAGGGTGCCCGAGGAGATGTTTTGCTGGGGGATGGAAACGGAGGTAGTAATAAAGCCTGCGGATATGATTTTATTGTTATACGCTCTTGCCAGAGCTAAAATTTCATCGCTTCCCAAACAGTCGCCGCTTTTAAATTTAAGCTCTTTTAGGGTTGAGTTTAAAATTCTTTCAAACCTCAGCGGAACTGAATGATCGGAATTCGAGGTAGGACCAATGGACTTAGCGGGAGTTTTTACTTTCGCGCGCCCCAAGTTTTCATCATTCGGCTTAAAGGTAAGAGCACCCGAGCCGGCACCACCTTTAGGGTTGACGGCTGGAGTTTTTAGATCATCTTCGTTTTTAGATTTGTAATCAGCTTTGTTAAATTTAGAATCCATGCTACTTTTCTGCTCATCTTGCACTTCTGCGTTAATCAGTTTGATCTCATAAATTTTAAAGCAAATTCCTGCTTTCTTGGGCTCTGCGGTTGCGCTTGAAGCGGAAGATTGCTCGCTGCGTATCGTTATAAAGGGATCCTCTACGCCTTGTCTAATTGATCTTATTCTTTGCTCTTCGGAATTTATGGCGCCAGAAATATCGGCAGGGGTAGCCATAATCGCTTTAGGAGCTAAGCTTAAACCTATAAAGATAGAAGCTAGAATAAGCTTAAGCTTGACGCCGCGGGGTTGCAAAGTGGCTCCTTTAAATTTACTATCGTCGAGATAGAATAATGGTTTTTGATCAAACATCAATTGCACCTATTTTTTACGATCGGAATATTGCCACAAAAGAAAACCTTATAGCTTGAGCATGACAAAAGTGTCTATTGACTATATTCGCTTTTTATAAGCCTTAATCTTCCGCTAGGGGCTATCAATTAAAATTGGTAATAATACATTAATTTTTTAAATTTTCTGGCAAGGTTTCTTGGATTTTAGTCTAATTGAGATTTTAAATTTTATTATGCCCAGAATCTCGATCGTTTTGTAAAAATCCTCCATGCGAAACGCAATCCGAAAAATGAACGCTTATCCCCTCATAATCCCCTACCTCTCATACCCCAAAACATCCGCAATATTAAATTCTACTATTCTCTATCACCAAGTCTTTTTCTCTAAGAAACGATGAGGCTTCTGAAAAAATAATAGAGCCTCGTGAGAACAACGAGACTTCAAATAAAGCAATGAAACTCCCTGCTATTTTTTTATTCCCCCGTTATAATAGACCGGTAATCTTTAAATTTATCATAAAGGAGCAGATATGCATTACGAAAATTTTAAAAGCAAAGCACAAAAAAGTGGATAATGTAACTAGATAACTTTATCGGGGATCTGTTTTAAAAACCGGATCGTCTTTAATTTTAGAAAAAACCTTCATAACCGCTTATCCTTTAAAATTTCATATATTTTCATAGGAGAGATTATAAAAGTTTTCAAAGAGTTTAGAGCTAATATACATTTTTAATATATAGTAGTTTCTCTTAAACTACCTGTATAATCTAGCGTTTTTAGTATTTGAAATTTTTTTGAAAAAATTTACAAAAGCCGTAAACAGGGCATTTAAAAAAATCAAAAAACTAAAAATAGGGGGAAATTTGATAGATGGTGTCCCCGACAGGATTCGAACCTGTGGCCTCAAAATTAGGAATTTTGCGCTCTATCCTACTGAGCTACGAGGACAGAAATCGGCAATTTAATCGCCGATAATATTCATAACGTCGTCTAGTTTTTTGTGAAGATCTTTGTCGTTGATAGGCTTTGTCATAAAGTCATAAGCACCCTTATTTAAAGCCTCTCGTTTAGCGGTCTCGTCCGTCGTAAGGACAATGACGGGGATATGAGCTATACTTTCTCTAGCGTGAAGATTATCTAAAAATTCCAGCCCATTCATCACAGGCATTACGATGTCTAATAAAATCAAATCAACGGGCTGAACTTCGAGTACGGCAAGGGCGTCCAAGCCGTTTTTGGCTTGGAGTATGGTTTGGAATTTGCCGTATTTTTTTAGCATAACTTCAAGTAGCTTTAAATTTATAGCGTCGTCATCAACCGTTAAAACTTTCAAATCTCTCATTTAAGACCTCATCCTTATATATATTTTTGTGCGAGTTTCTCAAGACCCGACTTGGTGATATTGTAACTAGCGACTTCGCTAAATAGTGGATTTTCATCGTTGTCGTTAGAAAACATAACTAACTTGGTCGCAGATGCTTTTCGGCGTAAGCTCTCTAACGCCGCTAAGTCTAGTCCTGCTAGCTTTTTATCAATCAAAACAAGCTTATAGCTGCCCGTAGCCGCCATAGAAATAAGCTGGTCGAAATTGCCCGCAATTTCTACGTCTTTATACTGGTGTTTTAATATGCTGGCAAAAATTTTACTTTCCATAATGTTTGCCTTACATATAAGTATATCTTTTGTCGGCACGCGCGCACCCTTAGCTCTCACTGCGTCATCGGAAACTATGCTTTTTTTAGGAACCAGCTTCATTATCGTCTTTGGCACTTTGACAGTTTTAATGACCGTCTTAGGTACCTGACGTTTTACAAGCTTTTTAACCAGCTTCTTTGTAGTTCCACCGGCAGGCGCTGCATCAGATCGTTTATCACCGATAAAATTATCTAGCATTTGGGCTAAGATATCCTTTTTGATCGGCTTGGTGCAGTATTCGTCAAGCCCTGCTGCCATAAATTTCTCTCTATCGCCCTTTAGTGCATTGGCAGTAACAGCCACGATCGGGATGTGGCGGAGATTATTCTCGTGCTCGTATTGTTTGATCTGTTTTGTAGATTCGATACCGTCCATAACAGGCATCGAAATATCCATAAATATGAGATCATAGTCGTTATTGGCTTTTCTGGCTTCCAGCGCCAAAAGTCCGTTTTCGACTATCGTCAAATTCATATTAAAGCTATTTAACGTATGCTTCATAAGCTTTTGATTGATCTCATTATCCTCCGCAATAAGGATTTTGGCGTTATATTTTCTATTGACCAAAGGTACATTTTCATCGGCAGGATTTCGCTCTACCGGCACTTCAACCTCTTCTTCGACTTCGACATCCTCTTCGACCATAATGGTTTCTTCCTGTTGCTCGTCTTCGTATACGGTAACGGGCACCTCGACCATCTCCTCTTCCTCAGGCTGCGGGATAACTACCGGTTCGACTTTTACGCTAACAGGCTCGATCTCAGGCTCTTCGACATGGTCGTTTTGAGTAGCAGGCTCCACCTTCGGAATATCTACAAGCTCTGGCTCAATATTCGGCTCTTCGGCAGGAATATTTTGAGCCGCTGGTTCTACTACTGGCGTTATCGATTCAAACTCGATATTTGAAGGCTCCTGTTTAACCTCTTCAAGTTTTGGCTTGATAGGTTTTAGTTCAGGCTCAATTGTTATCGGCTCTGGCTCAACAGCGATAGGTTCTGGCTCAATTATCTTTTCAGCTGTACTTTCAGGTTCTGAAAGTTTAACATTTGAAATTTCATTTTCATGAGCAGAAACACTTGAAGTATCAGGCTTCGAAGCTTTAGCGATAGGAATTTCAGGCTCGGTTTTAACGGCTACCGGAATTTCTTCTTCTACGCTTGGAATTTCAACCTTTTTGGCAGGCTCTTGCACCTTAGCGCTCGGTTTGATATCCGAAAGATCGATATCTATATCAGGAATTTCAATCTCAGCCTTAGGCGTCTCAACCTTAGCCTTTGGAATTTCTACTTTCGCAGGCTCAGTCTTTACTTCTTCCTCTTTTTTGATCTTAGGAAGCTCTATTTCGATATCGGAAAGATCGATGCTAGGAGTTTCGGCTTTAGGAGCCTGGGTCTGCGCCGCATGTGTTTTGAGCCCCACAAAATCATCAGGAATTTCCAAAGATATAGGCTCATCGATATCGGTTTGGGCATCCTTTGTGCTTGAAGGCTCTACTTTTGGCTTTTCTGCGTGTGGAATTACTATTTCAGGAATATCAATATCGATCTTTGGCGATTCAGGCTCTGTCTTTTCAATCTTAATATCACTCATAGGCTCGATATCTATAGGCTTAATGAGCGGCTCTTCTGCTTTAGGAGCTTCTTTTTTGAGTTCTTGAGCAATACTAGGCTTACTAACAGCCTCCTCTTTATGCGCAGAATGAGCCTCGGCATCGTGTGTACGCCTTCTGCTTTGCAAGATAGCGCGTAGCTCGTCTGCCGACGAAGTAGTAGCATGTCGTAATTCATCGAGCTTATTGATGATAGGTCTTTCTTTTACTACCGGCTCTTCCATAATCATTTCATCAGAGACAATAGGCTTTTCTACCTCGGCATCCAGCTTAATCTCATGCGTCTGTGGAGCAAAATCCGATCTACTTAGAGCAATTCCGGATTTTGAAATTTTATCTAGCGTCTTAACGAATTTAGTTAAGTTAAAAGGCTCTGTGAGGGTAAAAATTTTAGAATTTGAAATACTAATACTTTGAAGCTCTTTTGGCTTAAGAGTTAAGATCGTAGGCATACTCAATATATCGCTAACCTCGCCGTAATTCTTAAATCTAGTGATAAGCGCGTCATATTTGTTATTATTTTGCGCTGAGCGGAACTGCGCGTTCGTATTAAATATCGAAATTTTACCGCCTAGCTTGCTGATATAGTTTTTAACGATATCATTATACATCGTATCGGCGCTATCAGCTAAAAGCGCGAAATTTAATCCTTTGATGCTTTCAAATACTGCGTCTGCATCAGTCTTTTGAGTCTCTTTAAAAGCAAGGGTGAAGTAAAATCTAGTACCCTTTCCTACGGTAGATTTGACCTGAAGCTTGCCGCCCATCATCGCTACGTATTTCGACGAAATCGTAAGTCCAAGACCCGTTCCACCATATTTACGTGTGATCGTAGAGTCGGCCTGAGAGAAGGCGTTAAATACATTTGCGAGCTTATCTTCAGAAATTCCAATGCCGGTATCTTCTACGCTAAACGTTACGATCGCCTCTCCTGGAGCTTTGCTAGGCTCCCTTAAAATTTCAACTACGATAGTGCCATGCTCAGGCGTAAATTTGACAGCATTTGACATGAGGTTGATAAGAACCTCTTTGATCTTCGTGATGTCTCCGTATAGATGGTGTACGAGTGTAGGATCGATGTAGAGCAGGATGTCGATATTCTTTTCGGCAGCCTTGGCAACGTAAATTTCAACCGCGCTTTCGAAATCTTGAATAGGGTTAAATAAGATATCCTCAAGCTCGACCTTATTACTTTCGATCTTGGAGACATCCAAAATGTTATTAATGATCGTTAGAAGGTTTTCGGACGATTTTTCGATGGTATCAACGTAATCGCGCTTCTCCTCATCCAAATCGGTATTTTTAAGAAGCTCCGTAAAGCCGATGATGCCGTTAAGCGGCGTCCTGATCTCGTGAGACATATTGGCTAAAAAGATCGATTTTGCCTTGTTGGCATCCTCCGCAGCGCCCTTTTGATACGCAATCAGATCAAGCGCATCCTCGATAAGCGAATACGCCTTGTTAACACCCTCACTAGTCCTAACGTCGATATGCTCGTGCTGGTTCGTCAAATCGCCGATTCGGCTAAGCACGTTGCCGAGGTCGGTAACGTTCTGTCTTAAACGTCTTGTAATACCCAAGGCAAAAACGACCAAAATAGCCGCTAAAACCCATATGCCAAGAGCGATAAATAGGTTTCTTAGCCTTTGCGCTAGGTAAGTATCGGCATGCGTCGCAAGCTCAGCATTGATCTTTTCAGAAATTTCGCTTAACTTTTTATATTTAAGTGTAGTAGAGGCAAACCACTCTTGAAAAGGCACGCTATAGTGTCCCTCGTCCGCTTCTTGCTGTAATGTGGCTGAAATTTTAGCAGTCTCTCTTAATGCGTTTTGAAATTCCTCTCCGTCTAGAATTTTTAAAATTGCAGCTCTAGCATCCGATTCCGGCAAGAAGTAGTAATTAGGAAGCGAACTAGATAGGTTGAAGCTAGCCCAAGTCCTTAGCTGTGCCTGATTCATAGCCTTGCTACCGATGATGTATTCGATAATATAGTCGCGCTCCGATGCGGTGGCATCCATCGCCTCATAAGTATTAAGCAACGAAACCGTCCAAACGGTGATATTTGAGCTTACAAGACCCTCTCTTAGCACTCGTTGGATTGTTTTTACATCATCGTCGAATTTTTGAAAATATGAGCTGAAAAGCTCACCGAAGCTTTTGCTTTGAGCATCGACATCCCTTCTTACCTGCGGAAGTTTATCTAATAAACCGTCTATATCGGCCTCGGCAGCCAAAAGCTCGTCGTTACCGGTGCCGTAAGCGAAAATATCAAAAATAGTCTTTTTTACGACATTTTCACTGGTATTTTTGCTTTCTTTATACTTTGCAAGCGCATCGTCTGTTTTTTTACGTTGACCCGATAGAAGGGTTCCCATACCAGGGTTTCCCTCGCTACCCAAAAACGCCGAAGTGATACCGCGCTCTTTATCTACCTGCTCTACTAACGCTGCGAGATTGCTATTTTTAGCAATCTGCTGCTGCAAAATTCCCACTCTGGCGTAATCCTGCAAAGAGATAAACAAGAAATATGATGCAAACGCGAAAATCAAAAGTAACGGGATACCGCTAACAAGTCTCAAAGCACTTGTAGTATTTAAATTCATACAAAATCCTTCAAAGCGCAGCTTACGCGACGTTAAATTTTATTCAACCGGAGAAACGAAGTCGCTTCCGTCACGCTAGGCGGAGACGATTTAGCCGTCCTGCAAAGTTAATGGGTGATTTTACTAAACAAATCTTTAAATATAGCTTTTTGCGTTAGGTTTTCGTTAATGATTGTTTAAAATTTTTTCGGCGGTTTGGATATTCGTAAGCGATCTGATCTCATCGAAGCTCGCCGCATAAATGCTCTCAAAATCGCCGTAAAAGTCCAAAAGCTTCTTCAGGCTTCCCTTGCTAACGCCCAAGCTTAGCAGTTTTGAGCTTTGCAGATCGAGTTTGCGTTTGCTCTTTTGGTGAAACGAGATCGCAAAGCGGTGCGCCTCATCGCGCAGGCGTTGAAAAAACTGAAACTTTTTATCGTCCGTCGGCAGCGAAAAGATCCTGTCCTTAGTGCAAATTTTATCTTTCGCAGCTCCCTTTGCGCGGTGAGCTTTAGCGTCAATTTTCTCTTTAGAGATAGCGATTATATCGACGTTTGCTCCGACGCTGCAAATTATTTCCTCTGCTAAGCTTAACAGAGCCGTTCCGCCGTCGATGAGCCACAGATCGGGCGCTGCAAGCTCGTCAAATTTAAGCGCGCGGCTAGTTAGATACTCGCGCATCTGATCGTAGTCGTTGTTTGAGCTAAGGTGCTTGTGGCGGTAGTTTTGCTTATTAAATTCGCCGTCTTGAAAGCTTATCATAGCCCCCACGGCCGCGGCGCCGAACATATGCGAATTGTCGAAAACCTCGATATTTACGGGCAAATTCGTAAGATCAAAATAATCCTTCAGCTCCTGCAAAAATGCGTAATCGTGCGTTTTTAGATGCTTTTTGATATTGATCTCGCAGTTTTGATATGCAATCTCGCAAATTTTACGCTTCTCGCCGATTTTCGGCGCGTAAATTTTAAAGGCTCTTTCGTGCCGCTTGGATAAAATTTCGCATACCAGATCCGCATCGTCAAACTCGTCGTAAACGTAAATTTTAGCGCACGCCACGGGAGCCGCGGCCGGGAAGGCGCTTAAGATCATCTGCTTGTAGGCGTTTGCGATATCATCGGCGCTCGGGGCTTTGCAGTTGATTATGTGCGAGCTTGAGGCTGAAATTTTACCCTCGCGTATGCTAAAATGCACGGCACAGACGAGCCCGTCGCGTGCGGCAATCGCAAAGACCTCGAAATCATCGAGCTTTGCCAGATCGACCTCGACCTTTACGTTCATCTGCTTTAAAATTTCAATCTTATCGCGGATCTGCGCGGCTTCCTCGAAATTTTCGCTCTGCGCAAGCCGCGCCATCCAATCCTGAAGCTGCGGCACCATCTTTTGCGGATTTTTTAGAGCCGCAAGCGCGCTCTGTACGATACGTGCATAATCCTGCTTTGAAATTTTATCCTCGCACGGAGCGGCGCAGCGCCCGATCTGATGGAACAAACAGGCCTTTTTGCCCTTGACGCAATTTTTCTTCTGCACGAGCGGAAACTGCATGTAAAGCGTCTGTAAAATTTCCTTTGCGCCGTGAAAATAGGGGCCGAAGTATCTGATGTTTCTGCCCTTTACGATCTTTCGCGTAATCTCAAAGCGCGGAAAGTCGTCGTCTAAATTTACATATATATAAGGATAGGTCTTATCGTCGCGCAACAGGATGTTGTACTTGGGCTTAAGCTGCTTGATGAAGGAATTTTCTAGTATCAGCGCGTCGCTCTCGCTGGGCGTGACGATGTATTCTAAATGCGCCGCCTCGCTTATCATCTTGGCGATGCGCGCGCTTAGGCGCGGACTCGGAGCGAGAGCGGGCGTGAAAGAAAAGTAGCTTTTGACGCGATTTTTTAAAATTTTTGCCTTGCCGACGTATAGCAGCTTGCCCGCGGTGTCAAAGTATTGATACACGCCGGGTGCGGCAGGTAGGCTCTTAATCTCCTCTATTAGCAAGGATCAGCCCTCTTATCTCTTCAAAAATTTTATAAATTTGCGGATCTTGGATTTTGTTTTTAAACTCCCCTTTTGCACGCTCTGAAGATAAAATTTCGCTGCTTCGGCGCAAATGAGCTTTATAAATTTGCGCCCTTCTTCTGCTCATCACTCTATCTGCTACGAAAAATTTTATCTCTCGCACGCCGCAAAGCTCCGCCGTCTCTCTAGCGGCTACGAAGCGCTTTAATACGTCTTTTATTAAATTTATATTACTATCGCGTTTTAGTTCGCAAAGCCCAGCCGGGTGTTTCGCGGCTATCATCAAAATGCCATCTTTGACGTAGATGAAAGCGATCAGCCTTTGCCAACTAAGCGGCAAAATCGCTAAAAACTCGCCTCTTTCTCGCATCTTGGCATATAAAGGATTTTTTCTGATATGAGCGATTATTTCTCTTGCATTTTCCATAGACGGATTTTAGCATTTTTTATCTTAGTTTTGCTTAGCGGCTGCGGATACAAAGCACCGCCATTTTACTCGGACGCAGATGAGCAAACCGTGAATGCAAAGGCATCCGCCGCGGATGGCAACAAAACAAACGACACGAAAGGTGGCGTTAGAATTTTACGCGATAAATAGCCTACTTTTAGCTTTGCTTTGTTATACTTTTAAAAATTTTTACAAAGGAATTTCATGCAAACGGCAGACATTTTAGTGCTGGACTTCGGCTCCCAATACACCCAGCTGATCGCTAGGCGCTTGCGCGAACAAGGCGTTTACACCGAGCTGATCGCATACGACGCACCGATCGATAAGATAAAAGCAAAAAACCCTAAAGGTCTTATTTTAAGTGGCGGACCCGCTAGCGTTTACGCCAAGGATGCGTATTTTTGCGACGATAGAATTTTTGAGCTTGGAATTCCAATTTTAGGTATCTGCTACGGCATGCAGCTCATCGCGCATAAATTTGGCGCCAGCGTCGTGCCTGCGGGTAAAAAAGAGTATGGCAAGGCTTCTTTGAAACTGCTTCGCGCTAGCAGGCTATTTGGCGGCGTGGAGGATAACTCTACTGTCTGGATGAGCCACTCGGACAAGGTCGAGAGCCTGCCGGAGGGCTTTGAGGTGATGGCAAGCTCGGATGAGAGTGAGTGGTGCGTATTCGGCGACGAAATACGTAAAATTTACGCGCTGCAATTTCACCCGGAGGTCTGCCACAGCGAGTTCGGCGATAGAATTTTAAAAAATTTTGCCAAAGAGATCTGCGGAATAACCAGCACTTGGAATATGGGTAGCTTCGCCAAAGAGCAGATGATCAAAATAAAAGAGCGCGTAGGCAGCGCCAAAGTGCTTTGCGCAGTAAGCGGCGGCGTGGATAGCTCGGTCGTAGCGGCGCTTTTGGCGCATGCGGTGCCGCAGAGCCTGATAGCGGTTTTCGTCGATAACGGACTACTCCGCACCGGCGAGCGAAAGGCGGTAGAGGAGATGTTTAGGCTCAAACTCGGCGTGAGCTTAGACGTAGTCGATGCTAGCGAGCTGTTTTTAAGCAGGCTGAAAGGGGTGGTCGATCCCGAGCAAAAACGCAAAATCATCGGCGCGACCTTCATCGAGGTTTTCAGCAAAGAAGCGGCAAAATACAAAAACGTAAAATTTCTAGCCCAGGGCACGCTCTATACCGACATCATCGAAAGCTCGGTCGCAGGCTCAAGCAAAACGATCAAAAGCCATCACAACGTAGGCGGCCTGCCTAAGGATATGAAATTTGAACTGATCGAGCCTCTGCGCGAAATTTTTAAAGACGAAGTGCGCCAACTGGGGCTTGAACTAGGTCTTTCGCGCGAAGTCGTTTTCCGCCATCCATTCCCTGGCCCGGGTCTTGCGATCCGCATAATGGGCGAGGTAAATACGCCGAGCCTCGAGCTACTGCGCAAAGCCGACGTGATCCTGCGCGACGAGCTAAAATCAAGCGGCTGGTACAACAAAACGTGGCAGGCGTTTTGCGTGCTGCTAAACGTGCACTCCGTGGGAGTCATGGGCGATAACCGCACCTATGAAAACGCCGTGTGCGTGCGCGTAGTGGACGCTAGCGACGGCATGACGGCTAGCTTCTCGCGCTTGCCGTACGATCTGCTAGAAAATGTCTCTCGCCGCATCATAAACGAAGTAGACGGCATCAACCGCGTAGTTTACGACATCTCGAGCAAACCGCCTGCGACGATAGAGTGGGAGTAAATTATTTTTTAGTATTTACAAACATGAATAAAATTAAAATTAGTGAGAAATTTAATATTAACAATGAGGTAACGGTTTTTAATGGTGATTGTTTAAAGCTGTTGCAAAAAATACCTAATGAATTTTGTGACTTAATTATTACTTCTCCACCATACTGTATGGGAAAGGCCTATGAAAATATTCACGATGATATTGAAACATTTAAAAACCAGCAGATAACAATTTTTAATGATATTTATCGTGTATTAAAAGTCGGTGGTAGTTTGTGCTGGCAAATTGGGTATCATGTAACTAAATTTGAGCTTATCCCATTAGATTTTTATATTTATCAAATCTTTGTAGAAAATAGTAAAAAATGCAAACATCCGCTAGTTTTAAGAAATAGAATAATTTGGACATTTGGACACGGTCTAAATAGTTCAAGACGTTTTAGCGGGAGACATGAGACTATATTGTGGTTTACGAAAGGAAAAGAGTATAGTTTTAATTTAGATTGTATTCGTATTCCACAAAAATATCCAGGAAAACGTTACTATAAAGGAAAAAATAAGGGAAAATTTAGTGGAAATCCATTAGGCAAAAATCCATCTGATGTTTGGGATATACCTAATGTCAAGGCTAATCATGTTGAAAAGACTGAGCATCCTTGTCAGTTTCCAATAGCAATACCACAAAGACTAATTAAGGCGTTAACTCCAACAAATGGAATAGTATTTGACCCTTTTATGGGCTCTGGAACTTCAGGGGTAGCTTCCATATTGGAAAATAGAAAATTTATAGGGTCTGAAATACAAAAAGAATATTTTAATATTGCTAAAAATCGTATTAAAGATGCTATCAATGGAGTGGCTAAAGTTAGAGAGGATGTCCCTGTAATGAAACCAGATAAAAATAGTTTGGTTGCCAAGTTGCCGGAGGAATTTAGTATAATCAG
>ERZ773055.660-NODE-660-length-18893-cov-13.886559_pt1 | contig 18893 bp, 13 predicted proteins | sample MGYA00580515_ERZ773055 | MGnify/ENA primary metagenome ERZ773055 (study PRJEB29015, sample SAMEA2737993) | human oral metagenome | biome: human oral; feature: human-associated habitat; material: dental | place: China | collected 2064 ...
TATCCCTCATATCTTTTTTCTTCAACTCGTCGAGAGATAGGCTCGCAATATATCTGTCGTCTATTTTTACTCGATCAAACATCGCATCTCTTGATGATATACCGAAGCGTGTAATAATACAGTCTTTAACACGCCCCTCATCTTCACGAACCGGAGTCAAGTTCACATATCCGCACAAGTTCCCGTCTTTAACAAGCCCTACTGTCTCGCCATAATAAAAGTGGTCATTTCTCTTGTTTTCAATGATATCGTTCGCTGTCTTTCCTGAGAAGGAAAATCTTTCATCAAGCAAATCTTGTGCCGTAGTTTGTCCGACTACAAGGTTATATCCGTCTACCTGAACGACCGGAGCCTTCTCGGGAAGTCCCGTTATATTCAACACTAAGGCACAGACAAAGGCGGACATAAAAATCATGCCCTTCACGGCATTGGCGGCCGCCGACCAGCTAAGGTTATATGCCCACTTTCCCTTAGAGGGAAGCACTAGATCTAAGAGGATGGACGCCAAGCCTATGACCATTCTCAGGCCGACGACAATGGCAAACTCCGCATATGTCCAGAACAGGACCTTATCATTCGTAAAATACTTGTCGGAGAAAATAAAATATACGAAAATACTCGCAACCAATATCCCGACGATATAGATATTGACTTCATTTAACGCAGCCCTGTCCGTAACGTCTTCATATACATCACCGCCTCGCCCTTTTATGGCATGCCCTATTTTATACATCCATTTAGGCACGTCACGGCCATCTCGAACGGCTACAACAAGGCGAATATACAAAAATACGGTAAAAGATAAAGTAAGACCGGCTATTATAAAAAATCCCAGACTCGAAAGGAAAAAGTTTATAATACTCACCTCAACTTTAACTATTTACCCTGTTATTTAAGACATGACAAAGTCGCTATCGCTTCCTTACCGGCAAGGCGACTGCCTCAATATGTATCAAGACTTCCCTGATGATAACCCTACATCAAGAACTTAGTCTTAACACTCGTTGCAGGATGGAAAATGGCAAAGGGAATGTCGTATAATGGTGCAGGTCACAGATCGGCGCAAACTAAATCTGTTATCGTTTAAGCGACTTTAAATACTCTTTTTGTTTAGGTGTAATGCGGTTACTTTCACGGGCTTTCTGTATTGCCTTATTGTGAATCCGTCTATCTAACCGATGATCTTCAATGTATTTTATAGTCGTATCCCATTGCTTTGCCAGTGCGGTTGCAAAAAACCACGCAGTCACCATTTGGACATAATACTCTTCACTATGAACAGAAGCGGGTATTTCCAGATACTCAGACCTAAAATCATCATCAAGAAAGTAAGACATTAACATCTCAATTCCAAAGCGGCAAGTATATGTCTTTTCCGATCCTGACCATTCTTTGATTTTTTCCAAAAGCGCCGTTTTATTCTTATTGAAAATTTTAGGAGACATGATATCGCAAACAGCCCAATTATCTACGTAGGGCAAAAAATTATCGATCGCTGCAATACATGCATCATAATCCTTCATTTCAGAAAGAAGCAGTCCGTGGAGCATATTTTCATCATAGTATTTATGCGGCAGATCTCTCAGAAATTTAGATACTTTCGATTCCTTAGCAAGCTTTTTAGCAAGTTTCCTGACCTCCGGAACTCTAACCCCTATAAACAGCTCTCTCGGAATCCCCGGAGTCAGTTTCGCCTGAAAATCTCCATATGAGATATCCTGCAAAGCAAATAACTCTTCTTTGATATTTATTTATTCCACTCTCCAATCAATTCAAATTTATCTATATACAATTATCTTACCTCACAAAACACTTGATTTCCACAGGATTTTGCCTTTTTGTCGGTCTATTTCCCGCGAATTTTTCCTTATTGTTTTTTAAGAGAAACTTCGTTTAATCTACCAGCATTACATGATCTAATAGCTTTGCTGATGATTGTTGAGCTTCCCTTAAAGCATAGACTTAAATATTCTTTTTTTCTCCACTAATATATGCCGCACTTGTGGATCTATACTAAAAAAGCAGACACAGACAGTAACTATTTACTACAATTAAATAGACAGTAAAATGTTTCATTCAGATCATGGAATCCAATAACTGCCTTCTCTTTCAGGCAGTTATTGGATTCCTTAAATATGGTGCAGTCTTTCTCAAAGAAAGGCTATCCCTATGATAATGCCTGTTGTGAATGTTCCTTCAAATATCTCAAGAAAAAAGAAATTAACTGTAGAACATATAACTCTTTAAATGAACTGCAAATGTTTGTATTTGAATATATTGAAGATTTTACAATTTAAAAAGACAAAATATTTCACTTGATATGTTACCACTCAACGAATGAATTAGGATCATCAGAAAGTAGTAGATTTATAGTAGTTTCTCTACATCCTTTGCCTTCAGCACTTTTCCTGCAGAGACAATTTTGTCATCAATCATAAGGGCGGGCATGCTCATCACCCCATATTCCATAATTTTTCCATATCGGTTATGTACTTAACCTCAGCATGAACTTCCTTGTTTGCTACCGCCTCTTTTACTGACCTCAAAAGTGCCTAGCAACTTTTACAGCCACCACCTAAAACCTTAATATTCATATTTCTTATCCTCCTTTAGCGAAAAATATTTTAACTGTATACGTAAATTATTGTATCAGATATTGTGAAAGCTCTACAATTTTCGTGTGTATTTCTAGAATTGTCTCGATAAAAGCTTCATCACCGGCTCCCGTTGGATCATCCAACCCCCAATCAAATCTCTCAGCGCAAGGAAGAAATGGACAATTAACATTGCAGCCCATCGTGATAACTACATCTACGGGCGGGATATCTGACAGAAGCTTGCTGTACTGCATTTTTTCCATATCAATGCCATATATTTGCTTCATCAAGCGTACTGCATCCTGATTGATCTGAGGTTTTGTTTCTGTTCCGGCAGAATAGCTCTCAAATACATCGGACGCAAGATGTCTGCCTAATGCTTCGGCTATCTGGCTGCGACACGAGTTATGAACACAAGTAAATGCTACTTTCGATTTATGCATTTAATTTTCCTCCTTAAACCAGTAAGTACGCAATGGCATTGAAGCCATATCCGACAATGATGATACCCACTGTACAGATGACTATAAACGTTCCAAGCAGCTTTGGTTTAATCACCTTTTTCAGCATTATGAGAGAAGGAAGGCTGAGTGTGGTAACTGCCATCATAAAGCTGAGAATCGTACCAAGCAATGCCCCTTTTGCCAAAAGGGCTTCGACCACTGGTATTGTTCCAAAAAAAACCGCCCCCTTCGAGGTACAGCGGAGCTTTTTCTTCCAGTCGTCAACATCGGAAAAGTCCTCTTCCGCCTCTGACAACTTCTCGTTTGCGGCAGCCACCTTTACTTCGTCCTGCTGCATAGCAAACTCGCACATTTCCTTAAAAGATTCCTTATCATCAAAATCGCCGAACTTATGGATGCGGACGATATCAAAGGCGTTACAGAGCTTCAGATAGGCGGGATCCTTGGCGTGGTGGGAATACACAAATTTATCCTCGATGATTCCCACCCCCGCCATACTGGATGACGTTATAAGATGCCAGCGGTTCTCATTATCCGTCGGTTCATAGACATCGGAAAGGAAATCCTCCAGCGCTCGGGAGATTGGAAAACAGACTCTATTGAATAGGCCGACCGTTCCATCTTTTGCGAGTGGCTCCTTCACCTTTTCCTTTGTCACCTGATTTGCCTTGCTCTCACGAGACGATGTCGGAAGCCTTGTGGGATCCGTCCACTCCAGGTGAGCGGATAAAATATCATCAGGATTCAGCCAGTCCTTCTCCGTTTCCTTAAACACGAATACGCCGTTTTGCGGAGAGGACGGCCAGTACATCAGCTGATTAGGCTGATAGGAACATTCATCGAAGAAATCGATACCGAGCATCTCAGCAAGATACCTTGATACGGCGACAAACTCTTCCGTTGTCACATCCCTTGTCAGCGGAAACACAAGACGCACCCTCGGATTCTCCGGGGTGCTGAAATGTGTCGTATACAGGCAGGAAGCATAGGGCGCGCTTTTTTCATAATCAGCAAGAAACGTTTTATCGATCCGGTCTCCGTCAAGCGCAATCATGGAACGAAGCTCCACGGTATCCACCTTGCGGCGGCCGCCTCTCAGCACGCCGCCCACAAAGCCTCCGTGGTCTTTTGCGATATCACGCTGCGCCCTGCTCATCTTGGCGTATTCCTCCGCCGACTCCGTTGTGCGAATGGTCACCTTAAGCCGCGCTTTCAAGTCATCATAGCTTATGGTTTTGTTCACCCATTTTTTCGCCTGACGTTTATTCCCATAGGCGATGGCAAGATCCCTCATTTTTCCTCCACCTCCTGGAATTTACTGTTGAAATACCTGACCTTCTGTCTGCGTTTCTTCGCTTTCTCAATTTCAATTCTCATTCCCCGGGTAATTTCGTTTCCAAATACCCAGACCTCCTGGCATTTACCCATCAGGACAATGTCCATGAAAATGGCGATTCTCCTGTCCTCTTCGTCAGTGTCATCCATAAAAGGAAACAGCAGATGCGCCGTCAGCGGAATATTCCCTTTGTCATAGGCATACTTCGCGAAAGCGGCCGCTCTTTTCGTATTCTCTTCCACAGCACCGGAATAAGGCGCGCAAATATATACCAATGGGCGGAAGGCGGGTTTTTCTCCCGCCCTTGCCGTGTTGTTAAAAATTATCTTGCCTTCCATGCTTATGCCTCCTGTTCAATCAGCGGCAGGATTTCTTCATTTTTCAAAAGATCATAAAGGAAAAGTCTGCCTTTCTGCGTCCAGTAGGTATGCATCACGCTTTTCTCCGCATCAATGGCGAACGTCTTGGACTGGGTGTATCCCAGATCCGCGTAGTGCTGATATAAAAGCCAGGTTTTACGGAACTTATACTGGATGCCGAGGTCATGAAGCAGTTCGTTGAATCTTCTTCCGCTCATGCCGTAATCCTTGGCAATCTGCGTAACCGGAACCGTGTTCCTGTTCTGCAAAATCAGGTCATAGTAGCTTGCCTTCGGTTTAAGTTCCGCAATCTGCTGATTCTGAATGGCCGTAGTAAGTTCCAGTTCTTTTCTGCGCTTTCTCTCTTCCTTTAACTGAGTAAGCGCGGCAATGGCGAGATCCGGATTTTCTAAAATCTCATCAATCGCATACATGCCGTGTCTGCGAATCGCCGGAAGAACCTCAGACGTCACCCATCTTTTGAACTTCCTCGCCTTTGGAAGCTGACTGCGAAGGATAAGGCTATAAAGACCGGATTCGTTAATAATGTACATTTCACGATTCTGACCTGAGTCGGTGAAACGCCGAGTCAGCTTATCCTCTTCGTCCACATGCCTTTTAAGGGCATCGGATGTGTCTCGGTATCCGAGAATCTCCGCCACATCCTTGCCAACAAGAAAAGGCTCACCATCAATAACGGTTGTGCGTACGGAGCCAAACTCCGCATTGTTAAAAACCTGTAATTCATTCATGAGAATTACCTCCTTAATTTTTTTACGGAGGACGTCATTGCCTCCTAAGTGGTAGCCTTGGGAGACGATTAAATCTGACGGTTTTTATAATTTTCTCTAAGTTTTTTCTTTGCCCGCTTCAGCTTCTGCGTGATGTTGTTTTCATCCGCTCCTATGCGAGCGGCGTAGTTGCGAATTGATTCATCATTTAAATAAACTGCTATAAAGGCATCGGCCCATTCCGGCTTTTTGACCAGAATCTTACGCACCCACCGGCATACGGCTTCATAATCTTCTTTCTTTTCGTGTTCTATTTCGTATTTGCGGAAAATGCGGTCATCCGCGACTTCGTCCGTTAATGGTTCGGATGAATTGATCTCATCCTCGATGCCGTCTTTTCCGGGCTGCGCCTTGCTGTAGCCGCGATGGCGGTCAAACTTGTGCCAGTTGTTGTATTCAGGCCTATTGAACTGCTCATCAAAAGCTTCCTGGATACGGCGTTCCTTTTCTTCCTGCTCGGTTTCCTCATCCTCAAAACCGAGGCTTACCCACATTTCCTGTGCTGCTTTCTCGTCAAGATTGATTGTCTGAACGCTCTCGTCATAACGTACCTTCAATTTCATCTTTGCATTCCTTTCCGTCCGTGGCCGTGACGATGGAACGCAAAAAGGAGCCTGCGGTAAAGATGAACCACAGACTCCTGAAAATCCGAAAATGGGCGCAGAAATCTAACGGTGGGTGCATCTTCATTTCCATAGCGGTCTTAATTACCGCCGCCTGAACTCTCTATGCATCCCATCGTCCTAATGGCCATCTCGGACTATGAGATTTGATTACATTTGTAAGCTTTTGGCTTACCTGAATTAATTATTGCCCGTATTGAATTTTTAAGCTCAACTCATGGAGTTGGTTAAAACCCCTTGCAAATAGCCACTTTTCCTATTTCAGGGCATAAAAAAAGACCCCTTTCGGGGTCCAAAGCCAACTCAGTGGGTTATCGAAATTTTAATCGGGATCAATTGTTATTGTGCTGCCCAGTTCTTTGATGCCTGCCTGCTTCAAAATGCCGTTGAAATCCTGTAGGGATAATCCGGGCATATTCTCTAAAATGCGGATACAGGTTTTGTCGGGGTCCTGATAATAATTCAGTTTGTTATCAGATTTGTCGAATATCTTTTCCACGATGCGGAGGTTTTGTCGCAAGCCGACACAGATAGCCATCAGCACCTCTGTACCCATATTATTGTACTTGTCATTCTTTATTTTTCCGTGATAGTTCTTATGCAGACCTGTTCTGTCGTTAAATGTTTCCGGGTAGTTCCACTTTCTGTTTTCCATCAGATACCACAAGCATTGGCAGAGCGTGGTAGTCGGATCACCCAGCCGCTTAATTAGTTCGATTTCTTCGTTCTCATCATAGGTGAGGATATGATCTCGGAACGCCGAATACACATCATCCGCTTCGTACTTGAAATTTGCCTGGTATTGCGGATGGAATGTCAGCATACGCTGATCGATTCCTTCCTCACGATAAAGAACAGCAAATCCCAAGAAGTCCTTCTGAATATTTTGGTATGTCGTATATTTCTGCTCACGGATATTGATGACGCACTGCTCCAGGTTCTTTTTGGCTTTTGCCGTCAGATGCAGACCGTCTTCTTTTGCGGTTATGTATTTCTTATCCGCCAGAACAAAGTATCCGTCAGCAAAAACAAACTGACCGCCGCTGACCCATTCCCGAAGAGAGGAGTCCAGACTCAATAATTGATACGCCTCCACGGGAGTCAGTGCGACAAGGTCCTGGCTATTATTAATTTCCGCAAAAACGGCGTCAAAATCCTCGAAGCCGGATATGCGAACGAGCAGCCCGACTTCAATCAGGCGGTATTTAACAGATATGCGAGACACAATGAAGAAGGCACTTAAATCCTCAATCAATGTGTCACATAACGGAATAATGTCGTTCTGCGGATTCTGATAACTGTCAATCAGTTCAAGCGCTTTCTTCTTGAACATATCAAACGGCATCAACACCCGCGGAGCCAATCGGTGCGCCTGCCATTCAAGCCACTTTACTTCGTTTTCTTTTGTCTTTTTCCCTTCCGGCGGCTCGTAGAAAGTTTCAGACTGGCGGCACATAATTGGATACAGTTTTTCGGATGCCGCCGCGTTCTTTACCGCCAGTATTTCAAAATATGTTTTATCCTTTTCCCAATGGAGAGCCTCATGGATGAGCGTGTTTCGTTTTGTGCCTTCTCCGTACATTGCCTCGGAATCGGGATCAATCAGAACTGTTCCCGCCGGAAAGGATACGGTTTTAGATGTGCCTTGCTCGTGATCATATATTTCTACCTCGCCATCGAGAAGAAGACAACACCCAAAAATGTCCAGGTTGCGGGACAGAGAGACTTCCTTGACCGTGAGATTTGCTTTCTGCAATATCTCATCAACGGGCAACGGCATCGGCGTTTCAAGAGCCTTTTTACAATGCCTTGTCAGGTACTTAGTCGCATAATCATCAAGTCGGTTCTTCCCAAGAATCAAGGCTCCCGTTTTCTTATTTATATCAAAGATATCGCTCGATGTCGGTTTGTTCGTCATCCGTATCCATCTCTCCTTTTTCCATGTAATCCAACGGCATGGTGGCAAGCATCTTCTTTGCTTCGCGCCATGTCGGGCAATACTTCTCAACAAGCGCATGGAATCTATGAGTATGGTTCTTCTCCATTAGATGTACCAGTTCGTGTATCACCACATATTCGAGGCATTCTATCGGCTTCTTGGCAAGCTGGAGATTGATCCATATCCTGCGTTTTTCAATGTTGCAGGTTCCCCATCTGGTTTTCATATTTTTTATGCGGAACTCATCTGCATGAACACCCGTCTTATTCTCGCATCCAATTATTACGGACTCAAGCACACGCTTTAATTCCTGTCTGTACCATTCGGTGAACAGTTTTTCTCGTGCATCGGTATCCGTCCCCTCTGGCACAGTCATGATGATCTTGGTCGGAGACTTTACTATCTTATGCTGTGTGCCTTCGTAAACGACTTGCAGGCGGTAGGGCTTTCCCCAAAGATAATGGGACTCACCGGACACATATTCCCGCTTGCTCTGCCTCTCCTGCGAGAGCATCCTATCCCTGACTTTCGTTATTTCCGGAAGCTTCTTAAGGACAAAGAGTTTTATATCCTCGTTCGATAGCTCCATCGGTGTGCTTACAGTTACATTTCCTTCCGGCGGATTGACTCTGACATAGAGGTTTTTCAAGTTCTTCTTCCTGTTCACCTCTATAGGCAATCCGCCGATAAGCATTTCATCATTACGCATTGTATTCTTCCTGCCTTTGTGCAATATCGAAGACGTTGTTAGTTTCCTCGGTAGCTCTGTCTTCGGTATACATATGAAGCAATAATTTTTTATAAATAGCAAGTCTTATACGCTGCTGTTTTTGAAAATTTCTCTTCCAATCCGGCTGTATTGAAACACGGATTGCCCCGTCCACATCAATCGTCAATTTGACATTTTCTTCAAAATAATCGTAGAGAGCGCGCCTTGCCGCACTGCCCTTAATCTCATCTGGATAACTGCCGTTCGTTTCTGGGTGAAGGATCGCTTCCGCCAGTTCCACAACCTGACGCAGATATTCCTCGTAGCTCATCGCTTCAACCTTACGCTGAATGATGATTTTCTTGAGCATCTCGGACAGCTTTCCGTAATACACGTTATTTGAACTCATCTTTTTTACGATCTCATGCTGCAAGTTGTTGTCAATTATCTCTGCCTTCGCCTCATCGTTGCCCGGCAGATCTTTTACCAGATCAACAGGCATGGTGGTCTTGCCCTGGAGGAGCAGTTCAACGATAGACATATTGCCAAGTTCGCTGACAACCCTTGTATCCTCGGCGCGGATGTATGTATCGAGAATATAGCGCATATCCACCTCGTAAGGCTTAAGATCGATATAGTCGCAGCTTGCCAGCTTTATCATTTCCTTTATTTTGTTGTACCCGGAAATCTCGCCGCGCAGATGATTTACATCATCCTCGGAATAACCGTAATCCGATACCAGACGGTCACAGCAGTTCGCAAAGGAACGAGAGAGAGACGCCGTAAGAACATAGAGAGTATCCCTCCGTGCTGTCTTTTCTTCGTCCTCGCTGTCTTCACCGCAGAAATATTCGATAAAATCGGTGTCAGCCTGCGGAGCGGGTACATTTTCAACCAGAGCCTCAAGCGAGGTGAGCGTTCCTTCCAGTTCTGATTTCGCCTCGTCATAGCGGTTCTTGATTAGACCCTCGACATCTTCCTTGTCGTAGCCGTCAAACGCCTCGGAGGTATAGTCAGCAACGGCAAGCTGAACATTGCGGAACAAGTCCATGTAATCCACGATGTATCCGTAATCCTTATCCTCGCCGTCAGGTCTGTTAACGCGGCAGATAGCCTGGAACAGATCATGATCGCGCATGGATTTGTCGATATACAGATATGTCGCGCTCGGAGCGTCAAAACCAGTCAGCAGTTTGTCCACCACAATCAGCAGTTTCATCTGCGCCGGCTCATCCTTGAATTGCTCTTTGGCACGCTTCTCAAACTCGGCGAGTTTTTCATCTCCGAGCATCCGCTCGTATATTTTCTTTTTGTATTCTTCTTCGCTTTCCTGCGACAAGTCGGAAGTAGCCGTTCTGACGCTCTGTGTAGTCGGCTCGTAGGAAGTCACGATGGCGCATTTGGTGAAGTTCTTGCTTTGAAATATTTCCCAATATTTGCAGGCTTCATAGATGCTGCCCGCCACGAGCATAGCCGTACCGCGGTCATCTTTAAGCCTCGGCTTTAGGCTCATATCAAACACGATATCGGACGCGATTTTCTCCAGTCTCTGCTTTGAACTGTACAGTTTATTTATGGATGTCCAGCTTTGTTTCAACTGAAGTTTTGCACGCTCGGTCAAGCCCTGCGTTTTCTGCTCAAACCACAAATCGACTTTATCCTGGCTTGATAAATCCTGGTCGACATCCCTCGCTTCATAGCGCAGGTCAAGAACCACTCCGTCAGCGACGCCTTCGTCAAATTTATAGGTATGGATGTATGTGCCGAAGGTTTCAATGCTTGATTTCTTGTCGGTTTTAAGCAACGGAGTCCCGGTAAAGCCAATCAGGATAGCCTCCGGCATCAACGCCTTCACCGCCTCATGAAGTTTGCCGGAATTGGTACGGTGGCATTCGTCAATAAAAGCGATGATGTTGCCTTTCGCCTTGAAGTCCTTCGGCAGGTCTTTCAGCAGTTCCTTGCGATACTGGTCGATATCCGACTGACTTCCGGCATTATGACCGTACTTGTGAATGAGAGAGCAGACGATGGAATCCTCGTTTTTATCCAAAATGGAACGCAGATCGGCACAGCTTTTCGCCCTGCGCACCTTCTCTTCCACATCGATGAAGAGGCTCTCAATCTGATCGTCCAGTTCGTCACGGTCGGTGATGATAACCACGCGGCTGTCGTTAATATTCTCGATGATCCACTTGGTGAGCCATACCATGATGAGCGACTTGCCGGAACCCTGTGTGTTCCAGATAATACCGCCCTTGCCGTCCTGAATACGCTTGCGGGCAGCGATATTCGCAAAATACTGGTTATGGCGCGTGACCTTTTTAATGCCCGCATCATATATCACAAAGTCGTGTACAAGAGAAAGAAACCGCTCCTTCTGGCAGAGAGATACCACGCCGTCACGCAGGCGGTTGACTTCCTTGACCTGCAACAGCTTTATTTCAGCCGAAAGGTCATCTGTCGCTTTCTTGTCCTCTTTCCATTTGAGATAGTATTTCTCCGGAGTTCCAACCGTGCCGTAGAACAACCCTTCTGCTTCATTGCCGGCGAAAAGGAACTGCGCCGTGCTGAAGAAGTTCAGGATGTTTTCTCGCTTCTGGTTTTGCAGAAACTGACGGATGCCTTTGCCTGCACTGACATAGGAACTCTTCAGTTCAAAGACGGCAAGAGCGATGCCGTTGATGTAAAGAACCACATCGGGGCGCTTCCTCGTCACCTTGTCATAGCGCAGGACAGATACTTCCTCCGCCACGAAGAAGTCGTTGTTGTCAATGTTTTCCCAGTCAATGTAATGAACAGTCTGGCGATGACCGTTCTCGTCCTTTGCACCCTGTCTGCCATAGCGGAGCAGGGAATATACGCTGCGGTTGATTTGATAAAGCGTATCGGACTGGTTATTCACCTTGCCAATCAGTTCACTGATGGCAGTCTTAATCTGGTCATCGGAATAGCCGCGCTTTTTCAGATTCGCCTTCAGCCATTCTTCCTTGACAGGTGTGTTGTCCTGGTCTTCGAGATTCCCCTTATAGGTATAGCCAAGATCATCAACCAGCCAGTGCAGAACTCTGTTCTGTAATTTCTTTTCCGCATCTACTGTTGCCATCTTGCGCCTCCTTAAACACTCAGGCGGACATGACCCGTCAGCAGGTCATTCATTGCGCCTTCTCTGATTTGAATCATCTTATCCCGTTCAATTTCCAATGCTTCGATCTCTTCGTCCATTGCAGTCAACGTATTTGCAATTGCCTCTTGCTCTTTTTTGTCCAAAGGGATTTCAAATTCAAAGTTCTTTAAATCCTTCTGATATAGGTGTTTTATCGTTGACCCCGCTGATAGAGTATCTATAAACTCTCTAAACACAGACGATGACAAAACTCTGAATAAAAATGTTGGCAATAATCTATTGTTCGTTCTGAATACGAACACACCGCTGTTCAGCGTTGCTGGCTTTCCAAGTTCGGGAACAAGTGCCACTTTTCCGATAGTGCCGTCTTTCGTCACAAGAACATCATTCTCCGACACCTGGATATTCGCATCCATATCATAGCGGTCTTTAGAGACATACCAAATATTATCAAGGCTGATGGTTCCATGAGAGAAATCTGTGCCGCCAATCAGATAACTGTATCCCGACCTCAAGTATTCGTGCTTTTTTAATCCTTGCCAGCCGATTCGAGCCTTCGGAATGATAACCTGATTAAATGATACCGTTGTCCATTCGTCATTAAAGCCAGTAAGTCGTGTCCGATGGCAAATCAAATCCTCAAGCGCGCCATCTCGGATGCCGCGTTTCTTCTCAATCAACTCGGCAAGGTCATCGATGTATGTATCGAATGTGGAAAGAGTCGCTATTATGGCTTTTTGTTCTTCTCCACTCAAAATCGGGACAGTTTTTTCTTTTATTTTAGGTGCTGTTAGCTGCGGTACACCTGTGTTTTCTTTTTCAAAAACTACTTGACTATTGATAAAATACTCGTAGAACTTAGGCTTTGTATTGTCATTTTTGGGTGATAAAACAAGCAAACGAATAATGGCATCAAAATCGTTTTCTCTATAAAATGCTTGCCCTATAGTTCCACGCGCAGTAACAGTAACAGCATTTCCCGCATAAATGGCTGTTGAGGTATAGCCATATAGACCACGATTTTCTATACCATTTGAAAAAATCTCATACGGATGGCTTTGAGTACGATATCTTGAAAACCATCGTTTTTTTACATCCCCACCTGCTGATACATTAAAAAGGTCTCCGATTGTACCTTCTTGCCAATCACTCGGATAAGTTACCATTTGTACCCCATCCTTTCCAGAGCCGCCACTACCGCCTCTCTTGATTTTGCGGTACGTTCCTCAATTTCTCCGAGCGTATGCTCGTACCTTCTGGCGATAAGAAGAACTTTCGAAGACATGGCATTCAGCACCTGCTCAATTTCATCAATCACCTCGACATTTAACTTCTTCATCCATTTTTCATCAAAGAGCAGGTGCTTGATTTCCTCCACGGTCAGTTCACTGTATTTTAATTCAATCTTTGCATCCAGCTCTTTGCGTGCTCTTTTCAACGCTTTATCCGCCTCATCTTTTTCAGTCATCTTGTCTGCATATTTGACGATCGCTGCATATTCATCCGCATAGATTTCCGGTACTACGGCAGACTCCGCAGCTACTTTAAGTGCATTCTTCAGCTTACCTTTTCCGAATGTACCGTTCTTATTGCGGATATCAAACTCAGCCAGCGCAGTAATTTCTTTGACGAGCCGTTCCATCTCGTCCGTCTTGCCCTCTTCAAATAATGCCATCAGCTGTGTCATGGCATCCATGATATCGGAGGTCTTTCTGGCGTCCAGTTCCTTGATGCGCTTGTTGAGGTTTGCCTTCGGAATGCTGTCACCCTTTTCGTTCAGTACTTCCTTCAGTAGCCCGTCCTCGCCGGATTCCTCTTCGCGCATCTCATCAATTTCCGCTTCCAATGACGCCGCCTGATCAGCCAGAGCATTCAGCTGTTTAAGTTCATCTGCGAAATATTCCGCTTCTATAATTTCTTTTGGAATCAATGCGCCATCGAAGGATTTAATCTTGTTCGTATCGTCCACCGAGATGGTATCTCCGTTTTCATCCTTTGTTTTTTTCTGTGCATATTCGTAATCGATGTCACGACCTGCCTCATATCCGTATACTTTGATGGTATACACATCGTCCTGGAGTTTTGCGTTCCAATAATTCAGCAAACAATCATACACATCGTAATGATCAAGAAGCTGCGCCGGCTCATAAGCATCCAGCAGCATATCAGCTATCTGGCGAATTAGCTCTTTCGGATTCGTATTGCTCGTTATTCCAAGCATGATATCTCTGACGGAATTGCTCCACTTTGCAAAAATGATTTCCGTCTCTTTTTTCTTTTCTTTCAGAATCTTATCGTCTTCACTGATAACACCTTCGATTTCATCTGATGGCAGAGTAAGGTTATATACATTATGTACATGGTCAACGCAGGTGAAAATTTCCTGCTTAAGCGCAGGGGAAATACCCCACAGCTGTTTCAGCGAGTCAATGTCCGTTCCAGGAATACCACCTTTCAGATGTGCTGCTATGTTCTGTGGAAGAGCATCGTCGATACGTTGAATATAACGAGGTACATTTAGGTTACCATCGTTCTTATCAGCGTCGGTAATATCAGAGTACTTTACAAATCTGGAATAACCCTTTATCTCCTGCTTGTTGATAAAGGTTTGAACAACCTTCTCTATGTCCTGTTCACGCAATCGGTTTTTGCTTCCGTCTTTCTTAAACCCACGGCTTGCATCAATAAGAAAAATACCATCTCTTTCATCCGCTTTCTCTTTATCTATAATCACAATGCAGGCAGGGATACCTGTGCCATAGAAGAGGTTTCCCGGAAGGCTGACGATTGCCTTGATATATTTTTTATCCAATATCTGCTTGCGAATAGTTTCTTCTGCATTCCCTCTGAAGAGAATACCGTGCGGCATTACGATGCCAGCCTTGCCGTTTGTATTCAGTGACTTCAGAACATGGAGAAACCATGCATAATCCCCATTTTTTTCTGGAGGAATGCCATATCCGTCAAATCTCTTATATTTATCTTCGGATATCTTGATGCCATCAGTCCAAGACTTATCCGAGAAAGGCGGATTCATGACGATAAAATCGAACTTACGTAATTCGTCAAAATCATCTTTGTATTGGGGATTAGACAGCGTATTTCCGCTCTTGATTTCGCCGGTTCCTTTATTGTGAAGAATGAAGTTCATTTTCGCCAAACCTGCGGTATCTGGATATTTTTCCTGTCCGAAGATCGTAACAATTGAATCCCCATTAACATCCACCGGTGCTTCATCAGCTGCCCGAATCAATAGGCTACCGCTTCCTGCCGCAGGATCGTAAAGAGTCCACTTTTTCCCTGGAGTCTGTTTAATATCCCCGATACCGATAAGCCGTGCGATAATGCGCGACACCTCACTCGGAGTATAGAACTGTCCCTTGCTCTTACCGGATTCCTGCGCAAATTTCATCATGAAATACTCGTAAGCATCGCCGATGATATCATCGCCACTGGCACGATTATTTTTGAAGTCAATTGCAGGATTCTGGAACACGGCAATTAAACCGGACACCTTATCCACAAGCTCTTTGCCGGCTCCAAGTTCTTCTGGATTATTAAAACTCACATCAGGCAGCGACCCCTGAAGCCTGTTATCCTCAAGGAACTTCTGCAAAATCTTGTCCACGCGTTCCCCAACATCGCTTTTACCTTTTGCCTTTATTAAATCCTCAAAGGAGGCACCTTCCTTGACCGTAAATTCCGCAAAAGGCTGTCCCTTGTATCGATCAGATACATATTTGAAAAACAGCAGAACCAATACATAGTCTTTATATCTTGACGGTTCCACACCACCTCTTAATTTATTGCAAGCCTCCCAGAGGAGAGCGTATAATTCCGATTTTTTCACAGCCATAACCTCTAAATATCTCCATTCTTAATTTAAATAATTATTTATCATTCGATTGCACTTTTTCCACTGGCAATCCACTCCTCCAGTTCAGAGAGTTTGAACTTCCAGGCTTTTCCTATCTTCCTTCGAGGGATATCTTTGCCCTTGCGAATCCAATCACGAATAGTGGCAGGCCGCACACCAAGATACGCCGCCGCCTCTTTTGTACCGATCCATTTTTCTTCTTTTATGATTTCTCTCATTTGGGTTCTCCTCACTTACGCAAGCATATACGCAATAATCCAATAAACATTATACAAGATAGTTTTGTATTCTTTCAACGGTTTGAGGGTTTTTATATTGTTTTTCGTGGTAATTGGCATATTGACAACAGTTCTATAGTCTCAATATCTCCAAAACCATCTCTGACAACATTTCCGTTGTCTTATTACGGCAAAAAGCAGTTTTATAGTTACAACCCTCATATTTCCAGTAGTCAGAGCTGTTGTCAAACGGCCTAAAAAAGGGATTCCGATTATCTGTCCAAACTGGGCAGTTTCTCGGAATCCCTTGATTTCAAGCGTATTTGTGTGCTTTTAGTCCTTCACCCGTGACATCAAACAGACAGTCTCGACGTGATGGGTTTGGGGGAACATGTCGACAGGTTGGACTTTTTGTGTTTCGTAGCCTCTCGTTTTCATGTATGCCAGGTCTCTTGCCAAGGTCGCCGGGTTGCACGACACGTAGACGACGCGTTTCGGTTTGACGCTTGCGATGGCATTCAGAACTTTTTCCTCACAACCCGCTCGGGGGGGATCGATGACAATGACATCAGGTTTTACACCGCTTCTCAAAAGTTCGGGGAGTTTATACGCCGCATCGCCGCACATAAAGTGAGCGTTCTTCACGCCGTTGCCCTTTGCATTTTTTACGGCATCTCGAATGGCCGGTTCGACGATTTCAATACCGTAGGCAAACTTGGCTCTTTTGGCTAAAAATAGGGTAATGGTTCCTGTGCCGCAATATACGTCCACTACCGTTTCGTTTCCTTTAAGGTCCGCATAGGACAGAGTCGTATCGTAGAGTTTTTGGGCCTGTTCGCTGTTTACCTGAAAGAAGGATTGAGCCGATATTCTGAAACTCAAGTCACCGATGGAGTCGGAAATAGTCGGACTTCCGTAAATGACCTTCGTCTTATTTCCCAAGATGACATTCGTATGGCGAGAGTTAATGTTCTGAATGACGCTCGTCAGCCCCGGCACGTCTTTGCGCAGCATTTGTACAAGTTCTTTCATATGCGGCACCATGGGTACGGCCGTAACGATACAAACCATGATCTCACCCGAATGAACGCCGGTTCTGCCCATAATATGACGGACAATTCCCGTTCCCCTGTCTTCATCATAGGCGGGAATCTTATATTCCTTCATCCACTGACGGACGACGGGAATAATTTCGTTATTGCCCCCTTTTTGAATGGGACAGGCATCAATGTCGATAATGCGATGCGACTTTTCGGCAAAGCAGCCGATATGAAGGCTTCTTTTATCGCCCCCCGCAGGTAGCTGCATCTTATTGCGATAGGCCCACGGGTCATCGGCTCCTATAGTCGGCAAGACGGGAACATCTTTTAACTTGCCGATCCGTTCAACCGCATCCTGTACTTGTTGCCGTTTTTCCGCCAATTGTCCTTCGTACGACAGATGCTGTAACTGACAGCCGCCGCAGTCCGCATAGACACTGCAAGGCGGTTTTACCCTGTGTTCCGACGACTTTTGCACCTTCTCCAAACGTCCCGTCGCATATTGCTTTTTTACAAAGGTAATCCGCGCCGTCACCGTTTCTCCCGGTAAGGCTCCGTCTACAAAGACCGTAAAGTTTTCCACTCGTCCCACGCCCTCACCGTTTGACCCGAGACGCAAAATATCGATAGTATATGTTTTTCCCTTTTCTACAGGAACTTTAAATTTTTCCGCCATAACTACTTCCTTTTACCCGTCTATTATATCGGCAACAACCGATTCTTTTTCAGTAGGCTCTGTTTCTTCTATCTGAAAGGCCACACGTACCCGCTCTTCATATGCAGACGTATCGGCCCCCTCACCCCCGTATAGGGTGCATAAGAGGTCGCCTTCTTCCACCTTGTCATATACTTCTTTATGCAAGGCGAGACCTGTATACAAGTTGATAACATCATCCTTGTGAGCCCTACCGGCACCCGTTTCCATGGCGATCTCACCCAAGGCTCTGCCGTCTACATGCACGACAAAGCCGTTCTTTTCAGCTCGTATGTCTCTTGCATTTACTCTTTTTGTCAGAGGACGCACGCCTATAAAGGACGTATCTCCCCCTTGTGCTTCCAAAAACTCCTTAAATTTTTGAAGGCCCGACCCGTCGTTGATGTGTTCTTGTAAAACCGTCCGACCTTCTTCGGCTGTAGCAACGAGTCTCGCCGACTTCAGCATATAGGCACCGACAGTAAGAACCACTTCTTTCAGCCTTTTACCGCCTCTGCCTGAAAGAACGTCGACGGCTTCATCAATTTCCAAGCTGTTGCCGATGCTCATGCCTAATGGCGCATTCATGGATGTCAGGACAGCTGTCGTAGGTTTTCCTGCCGCCACGCCGATATCCACCATAGCCCGCGCCAATTCAAAGGCCCGTTCCTTCGTTTTCATAAAAGCTCCGCTACCGTATTTTACATCCAGGACAATAGCATCCGCTCCGCCGGCAAGCTTCTTACTCATAACGGAGCTTGCAATAAGAGGTATACTTTCTACTGTTCCCGTTGCATCTCGCAAGGCATACAAAAGCTTATCGGCCGGCGCCAATTCTCCGGACTGACCGATGACGGCCAAGCCGATACGATTGACTTGATTGAAGAACTCCTCTTTCGACAAGGTAATGCGAAATCCCGGCACGGATTCAAGTTTATCCAAGGTACCGCCCGTAAAGCCCAGACCGCGGCCGCTCATTTTTGCGACTTTCACACCTGCCGCCGCAACAAGCGGAGCCACGATGAGTGTCGTCGTATCGGCAATACCGCCCGTACTGTGCTTGTCTACCGTAACGCCTTCAATAGCCGATAAGTCGACGACTTCTCCCGAATCTCGCATAGC
>ERZ773055.663-NODE-663-length-18839-cov-2.907794_pt1 | contig 18839 bp, 18 predicted proteins | sample MGYA00580515_ERZ773055 | MGnify/ENA primary metagenome ERZ773055 (study PRJEB29015, sample SAMEA2737993) | human oral metagenome | biome: human oral; feature: human-associated habitat; material: dental | place: China | collected 2064 ...
AAAAAATGATTGATTTTTGCAAAATAACCTTCTGGCAGCTGCTCCTTAATCAAAGCATGCCAAGCTGAATGCTGCATATCTGTCTCCTTTTTATTTTACATTCCATACTTACGGGCAACTAAGCTGACAACTCTAGTTAGATCTTCTTTTCCCAAAATTTCATGCGAGTCAAGTCGAGCGGATATTGAGTCAATCCCACAGCTGACAAAATCAGAATCTGTGGCAAAAACTGAATCAGATAACGGGTCTTCCCTCCTTCGAAAATCTGCAAAAAGAGTAGACCGCCAAAGACTGCCAAGCTTAAGAAATTCAAGGAATCGTTTGGTCGATATTTCCAAAGAGCAAAGACCAGCCCCAAAGCCATGACAATCCAAACTGCCTGCTTGAGCAGCGAATAAAATCGAAAACTATCCTTATCAGAATTGAGGAAAAAGTCACGGATAAACTGGGCGAATGCATTGTCTTTTGTAAACTCATAAAGCGGTGATATATAAGGTGTTTTTTCATTTTCAACACTGCGATAGAGCCAACCCAAGTTTCCTTCAGTAACTGTCAAAGAGTGCTTATAATACAGGTGCTGTAGAAAGGTCAGCGGGGTGTATTCTTTCAAGCGGCGTTTGATTTCTTTGATGACATTTTCCTTGGCAAACATGCCGTTATTGTAGTCAGCGCGCTTGTCTGGTTCAACATATTGCAACAGCCCTTCCTTCATGTCCTCCTGATCGTGACCGATATTAGTTAGCCCCAGATTGATGAAAAGCAGTGGCCCTTTGGCCAGTCCTTCTCCTTGGATAATCGGCACTTCTGTCTGGTGGGCTAAGCCATAATGAAGCGGAAGATAGCCTGCTGAAAAGCTTAGACCAAAGACTGCCGCAGTCAAGAAAAACTTTTTCCAGTTTTGTCTCAAGAACAGAACTCCAAAAACAGCAATCAGCAAAATCATCACTGTCGGACGAATCAGAAAGGCAAAACTGGTCAGAATCCCTAATAAAAGGCTTCTAGCAATGATTTGGCGACTATTCCCCTTATTTTCCAACAAACTCAGAGCCAGAAAAATCTGTAGACTAATCAAAGGCAAGGGAGGAATGTCCGTGTACATGGACATGTAGTAAGGCGAAAATCCGACCAAGGCCACATAAAGGCTGAAAACCGCATCAGCTGTAGCCTGCGAAAAATACCGCTGACAGCCTTTGTAGAGGATCCAAGTCGCAATATTGACGTAAAAAAGATTGAGTCCCTGCATAATCCAAAGAGCTGCTTCACCAAAAAGGTTAAAGAAAAAACGCTCATAGAGAAAGAGGGGCAGATTGTTGGGATTGCGCGTCAAGTAGCTAGAAATGGATGACTCCTTCAGGTACTTGAAAGCCCCTGTGAAAACCACTGCTGCGTCCCGTCGAATCAAAAGCTCAGCCGATAAAAGCATGATGAGCTGAAAAATAAGAGCTGCCAAGACAATCGCCAACTTATGCCTCATTAGAAAATGATAAGACTCCTTGAGCTGAAGCCGATAGCGATCCGCTAGAAAGGCCAAGACTCCAAACAAAATCAGAGCCAAACTACTCAACTGAGACACATGAAAAATAGCTGTAAACAACCAATGAAGGCTCAGTATCAGCATGATTTTGTGCAAGATCAAAAAGGTGATATGATAAATCTTAGACATGGCTTTATTATAACAAAATCAAGCACTTTTTGCTATTTTAAAAAGTGAGCAAAGTCCACGTAAATCCTAAAAAGGAGACAGGACCATCCTTGTCCCGCCTCCTCGTACCTTCTTAATTTTGCCAGTTTTCTTGATCGTCTTTGAACTTCTTCAGCAAAGCCAATCCTTCTGCATTGATGTAGCCTTCTTGCTCAGCCAAGTGGATAAGCTCTGTGTAGTTTGACAAAGTCACCAACTTCACGCCTGCATCCGCAAAGTTCTTATCCGCCTTGGGCAATTCGTAGGTGAAAATGGCTGCAGCACCAATCACATCTGCTCCTTCACGCTTGGATGCCGCAATAGCATCCAAAACAGAGCCACCAGTGGAAATCAAATCTTCAATCACAACCATCTTTTGACCAGGAGCCACTCGACCTTCAATCTGATTTCCCGCCCCGTGATCTTTTGGTTTGCTGCGGATATAAGCAAAAGGCAGATTCATCTTGTCGGCAATGATAGCACCGTGAGGAATGCCTGCTGTTGCCGTACCCGCAATCACTTCCACATCTGGAAATTCCGCGCGAATCTTTTCAACAAAGCCATTTTCAATCAAAGTCCGAGTCTCTGGATAAGCCAAAGTTACTCGGTTATCTGTGTAAATCGGTGATTTAATTCCAGAGGCCCAAGTAAAAGGCTCCTCCGGTTTCAAGTAAACTGCTTTGATTTTCAACAAGTCGCGTGCAATATCGTTGGCTAAAGTCATTTTTTACTCCTTATACATCTGTTTTGTAAGCTATTCGTTTCCTATGACGGTTTCATTTGAAAGTCTTATTTTTGCTTAGCTATTCCACTGTTTCTTAATCTCGTGATAGGCATCCCAAGGATTTTCAGCCTGAATAATCGGACGACCAACCACAATATAATTACTGCCAATCTGGTGGGCTTCCTGCGGCGTCATGACCCGCTTTTGGTCACCGATTTCAGCACCTGCTGGCCGAATTCCCGGCGTCACGCAAAGGAAATCGTCCGCCGTAGCTTCCTTAATCAGCTCAACTTCCAAGGCTGAACAAACAACTCCATCCAGCCCAGCTTCTTTGGCCTTGCGGGCATAATTGACAACGGATTCTTGCACGGTTGTTTGGATATTTTGGCAGTCGCGCATATCTTCTTCACTGGTCGAAGTCAACTGGGTCACCGCTACCAATTTAGCACTGTCACCGAGAACCTTTTTAGCTTCCCGCATCATCTCAACGCCGCCAGCTGCATGAACCGTCACCATATCAATGCCAAATGTTCCCAATACAGACATAGCTGAACGCACCGTATTGGGGATGTCGTGCAATTTCAAATCGAGGAAAATACTATGTCCCAAGCCTTTCAGATAATGCACAATTTCTGGACCGATGGCATAAAAGAATTCCATGCCGATTTTGACATACAGTTTTTCATCTTCAGGGAAATGCTCCAGAAAGTTTTTGACATCATCAAAAGATGGAAAGTCTAGGGCGATAATAGGACGTTCTTCACGCATGAGGTAGGTTCTCCTTGCTTTTTACTTACTATAAAGATGATTACAATCATAGAAAAAACCTTGCCCAAGAGCAAGGTTACACGAAAATGTGGCAGAATCTGCCATTTTAAACGTATGCGCCTTAGAGCCTCTCTGGACTTCTTTAAAGGTTTTATCTTAAACATTCTATAATTTACTGGGAAGTTTGTCAAGAGAAAATCAAGCTTAAAGTAAATTTTCTCTGACTTCTTTTCTTAAGCTTTCTAGGTTTTCAATGCCATATTTATCCATGACTTGCGGCAAGTTTTCTATAATGTTGGGGCAGGCATACGGATCGGTAAAATTCGCCGTTCCGACACCGATAGCTGATGCACCGGCGATAAACATCTCCAGCGCCGCCTCTGCCGAGTCAACTCCCCCCATGCCAATGATTGGTAGTTTGGTAAACTGAGCGACCTGACGAATCAGCTTGAGGGCCACAGGAAAGACAGCTGGACCAGACATGCCTCCCGTTCCATTGGCAATGATTGGCCGCTTCGTTTTCAAGTCGAAACGCATTCCCACCAGGGTATTGATCATGGTCAGGCCACTCGCGCCCGCATCTTCTGCCGCCTTGGCCACTTGGGTAATATCTGCTACGCTGGGGGTTAATTTAACGTAGACTGGGACTTGGGAGGCAGCAACTGCTGCTTTTACCGCTTCATAGGCTAGCTCAGGGACTTGCCCGATTAAAAGCCCCGCATTGCCATGATCCACATTGGGGCAGGAAATATTGAGCTCAATCGCCTTGACATTGGGAGCTTGGGAGATTTTTCCAGATACATAAGCATATTCTTCATTGGAAAAACCAGCCACATTGGCAATAATCGGCAAATCTGGATAGTGCTGAGCCAACCAAGGAAGTTTTTCAGCCAAAACGGCATCGACACCTGGATTTTGGAGGCCGATAGCATTGAGCATGCCAGATGGCGTTTCAGCCACACGGGGCGTTGGATTGCCAAAGCGGGGATGTTGCGTCGTCGCCTTGATCATGATAGAGCCCAGTAGATCCAAGTCATAGTATTTGGCATACTCCTGACCGAAGCCAAAACAGCCTGAAGCTGGAATGATTGGATTTTTCAGCTCTAAGCCTGGCAGAGAAATTTTCAAACGATTTTCAGTCATTTCCTTATCCTCCTAAAGCACGATAGTCCCAGTCTCAAAAACTGGACCGTCTTCACAAACCCGCTTATTGACCGCTTCATCCTGACCTGCTACATGAACGACGCAGGCATAGCAAGCGCCCATGCCACAAGCCATGCGAGACTCCATTGAGAGATAGGCATGGGGATGATCGTGAAATTTCCGATCCACATACTGGAGCATACCGGGTGCGCCACAAGAATAGACCGCCGCAAACTCATCTGTCAACTCGTCAACAATCGTTGATACATAGCCTTTTTGACCATAAGTCCCATCATCTGTAGTGATAAACAACTGACTGCACTCACGAAATTCTTCTTCCAAAATAACCGCAGATTGATTAGCAAAGCCTAATACTGCTGTAACCTGGGCACCCTTAGCATACAGTTCTTTCGCTGTTTGCAAGAGAGGAGGCACACCGATACCACCACCAATGATCAAGACTTTGTCTCCCTTTTCTACTGGAGACAAATCAAAACCATTGCCCTGAGGCCCCATGACATCAAGATAGCTACCGACAGAAAGCTGAGAGAAAATGGCCGTCCCGCCACCTTCGACCCGATAAATAATCCGGCAGATTTGCTGCTCCCGATCAATCTCCGATATGGAAATCGGACGCCGCAGCAGCTTGCTATCATCTGGTACTCGGATATGCAGGAATTGCCCAACCTGCATCTGACTCACCATCTGGCCTCTCAGACGCATCGAAAAAATCTGAGGCGCAATTTCTACCTGCTCCAGCAGCTCCATTTGCTCCAGCATAATCTTGCCAAATCTCTTTTTACAACTGTCACTAACCATGACAACCTCACTTTCTACAAGAAAAAACCTCGCCACAGCAAGGTTTCGCAAAAAACAAGGCAGTCAAATTGCCTCTTATACCGTTTTTCCTACCTTGCAGCCTCACTGGACTTGATTAAAGGTTAAATTGTAAACATTATATCGTTAGCGATAAGGATTGTCAAGATAGAAAAAACATTAGAACTTTCAAATTTTCTCCAAGGAATTACAGTCTTACCAGCTCTTATCAAATTCGCTTGTTACATCTGCCAAACAAAAACTGCCATCCTCCTGTCTTCTAAAATTCAAGGACACCCTGTCACTTTTCCGTTCTGTATTTGAACGACGAATATTAATATAATTCACTTGCAATGTTAACGGACTATAATCTGTATCACTTCCCGAAATATTTGTATGTGAAGGCAATCCAAAACGCTCAACAACCTCTTGATAAGTCATCCCACCTTTGCCATACTGGCTATCACCTATTTTTAATGTATCCATATCTTCTGGCTTCCACTTAAAGACAAATTCGTCTTTCGTCGCTGAAGGATAGTTATTGTCATCTAAATATACTGCACTTTTACTTATCAAATAATAGTTCTTGCCATTCGAATCAGGGTCATAAAAAACCAAATTGATTTCCTGAGGATGTCCCGATGAGCCATATCTCGGAACATCTATAATTCTTGTCTTATAAGTTAGTGTCAATCCTTTTGTAGCAAAACTCACAGCTGAACCCTTACCGTATTTCGCAATGACTTCTTCTAAAGTTGGACTATTAGTCCCCCCATTTTCCACCTTGAGCTCTACAAAATTATCCAATGTCCAATTAAAAGCAAACTTATCTTCATCTTCCTCAACAATTTTCTTTTTCAGTTCCTTTTGTTCTTGGGTCAATTTTGATTCATCATCATTTTGCTGACTAGCCGAGCTGTCTCCACTAACTGACGAGGATTTATCGTCATATTTGTACTTCAATTCAGCTTTGTTAGGAACCTGTTGCGATAAATAATAGAAGCCAAAGAACAAAGCAAATGAGATTGCCAAACAAAGAAGGGTAAAAGCCAAGCTAATTCTTTTTTTCTCCTCCTTCATCGTCATCATTCTGAGCTCTTCTCGTTTTAGCTTTTGTTGCCGATAAAGGTCTCTTTTGATCTCTCTAAACGAATGAAGATCACGTTTTTTCTTGCTACTTCTCCTCATTTTCCTCCTCTTTCTTATCGATTTAGTTTACGTACTCTCTTTAGACACCAAACGCCATCTACCATCTTCTTGCTTGTAGAATTCTAAATGAACTCTTTTCAATTGTTCTGGATTTTGCCAAGAATCTGGATTAACATAATCAACCCGCATATTCAGTTGATTGTCGTCTCCAGAAATCGTCTGATGTAGAGGTAAGCCGACTTTTAAAACAATCTCATCATATGGTGTACCTTTAGCTGTTCCTTCTCTAGCACCAATAACAAGACTATTGATGTATGCTTGCGTCCATAAAAAGGATCTTTTAGGATTGTTATCCACCTGAATTTTATCACTTGAAAGGCTAAAATGGTATTTTGAAATGAGCTTATAGACACCATCAAATTCAGCAAAGGTTAAAGCTATATAGCCCATACTACCATTTTTCGATTTCCAGATAAGGCGAATATGTTTTTGAACTTTATGATTTGGCAAAAAATCAATCCAGGCCCCACCTTGAACTGGTTTCCCAAATTCCTTTAAAACATCTTCCAAGACGGCTCCGCCCTTGTATTTGTTCATGGGAAGCGCGACTGCCTTTTCAACTGTCCAAAGAAAGGGACCGCTTTTTTCTGGAGAAACGATAAGACTTTTAGCGAATTGTTCTGCTTCAGCTTTCTCATCTTCCAAACTATTTGATGATGAACTAATCTGGCTAGACGGAGTTGGCATCTGCTTGACTTTGATTTTTCCTGATAGAGAAAGTGTCAAAAAAACTGTTCCAATGATAGAAAATACAACAATAGCTACTACCATGAACGGCAAAAACTTAGACTTATGGGTTTCCTTTTCTAGCTCAAAAGCAATATCTTCAAACGAATCTTCTTGTCTCTTCATAACGACTCCTTGTCAGTCTAAAAACTCATCATATCACGAATAGATTGAAATTGCAAAATGGACTTGAATCTGTTTGTATATATTTGAGAAAGTGCCAGACTCTCTGCCATCCACAATATCCTGTCTGCCTGCTTTGGCTACCTAAGGAGGCCATAAGGCCGCCTATCTTTCTCTTCTATCAATATGACTAGAAACTTTCGTCAACCGAAAGGCGCCATCTTCTTGACAATGAAAGATTAAATGAACCCATTCATTATTATATCTTTCATCTGAAGTTAAGTATTGGAGTTCCAAGCCAATATGCTGACTATCTACCGCATCCAAGTGAGAAATAACAACTTCTGATTCTCTAGGTAGGCCAAATAATTGAATGATTTCTTCGTAGGACATGCCAGGATTGCCTGTACTCTCGTCACGAACTTGTAAACCAGCAATCTCATCCTTTGTCCAGAGATGGGGACTATTTCCCTGAGGCAAAGTTGGATAGGCCTCATTAAGAATATTCGCGCTCTTTCTAATTAGATGATAGCTTGTTCCATCTTTTTCAAATGTCAACTTTAAATGACTATGACGGCCTTGAATAATCTCACTTGTATAGTTTAATTCAATATTCCCATTGCTCTCAGTATAAAAAAAGCTTGAGGCCTTGCCATGTTTTTCAAGGATTTGATCCAGAGAAGCTCCGTTTTGACCAGCAGCGGTATCCTTAATTTGCAGATTGATGATGTCATCAGTTGTCCATGTAAAACGATGGTTTCCTCTCTCTAACACTTTCTCTTCTAGCTTAAGCTCCTCTGGTGACTTTTGACGAACAGATGAAGACATGCTGCTTCGCCCAAGTCCCTCATAAGCAGATTTAATCCCCCACATGATCATAACCTTCCCAAGTGGAATCATTAAGCAAATTGTCAAAAATACTATAAAAATAGTGATGGGTAGTCCTACCGAACGATTTTTATAGTCATCCTCTTTGGCCATATCGCCCTCCTTATTTCCTTCATTTTAGCATAGGAAACTTTAGCAAGCAAACATTTTCTAAACTTCTGATTTATCAGGAAAAAATCCCCAGTTTGTGATAAAATAGACCTATGAGAATTCAACAATTACACTATATTATCAAAATCGTCGAGACCGGCAGCATGAACGAAGCTGCCAAGCAACTTTTTATCACCCAGCCTAGCTTGTCCAACGCTGTACGGGATTTGGAAAATGAAATGGGCATCGAGATTTTCATTCGCAATCCCAAAGGAATCACCTTGACCAAGGACGGCATGGAGTTTCTTTCCTATGCCCGTCAGGTAGTTGAGCAGACTCAGCTTCTAGAGGAGCGATACAAAAATCCTGTCGCCCACCGCGAGCTTTTCAGCGTCTCTGCCCAGCACTATGCCTTTGTGGTCAATGCCTTCGTCTCCCTGCTTAAAAAAAGCGATATGGAGAAATACGAGCTCTTTCTGCGGGAAACTCGGACTTGGGAAATCATTGATGACGTGAAGAACTTCCGTAGCGAGATCGGTGTCCTCTTCCTAAACAGCTACAACCGTGATGTCCTCTCTAAAATGCTGGATGATAGCCATCTGATTGCGACTCATCTCTTCACAGCACAGCCCCATATCTTTGTCAGCAAGTCCAATCCGCTGGCCAAGAAAAAGCTGGTACAACTGTCAGACTTGGAAGATTTCCCTTATCTCAGCTATGACCAAGGTACTCACAACTCCTTCTACTTTTCTGAGGAAATTCTCTCTCAGGAGCACCATAAAAAATCTATCGTCGTCAGCGACCGTGCAACCCTCTTTAACCTCCTGATCGGTCTGGATGGCTACACGATTGCGACCGGTATTCTCAACAGCAACCTCAACGGAGACAATATCGTCTCCATCCCTCTGGATATCGATGACCCGATCGAGCTGGTCTATATCCAGCACGAAAAAGCTAGCCTGTCCAAAATGGGCGAGCGCTTTATCGAGTATTTGATTGAGGAAGTACAGTTTGATAAATAAAGTAAAACACCTGAAACAAGCATCTAATGCTCACATCAGGTGTTCTTTTTATTGTCGTAATTTGCCCAAAACTTCCCCAATCTTTCCTTCGATGACGAGGTCAGCTTGCTTATCCTGTGGAATACTGGTCTTGTTGATAACGACCAGATGCTTGCCAGCAAAGTACTGGATGAGACTGGCTGCGGGATAGACCACCAAGGAGGTGCCCCCGATGATCAACAGGTCGGCTTGATGAATGGTCTGCGCAGCTTGCTGGAAGGTCTCCATATCCAAGGACTCTTCATAGAGGGTCACATCGGGCTTGATCACGCCACCACAATCAGGGCAGTAGGGCACCGTTCCAGGCAGAGCTAGAAATGCCTCCAAATCATAAAATCGCTGACAGCCTAAACAGAAATTTCTATCCGCACTGCCGTGCAACTTGAGGACGTTTTTTGAGCCAGCCATTTCGTGCAGGCTGTCAATATTTTGCGTCACGACAGCCTTGAGCTTACCGATCTTCTCCAGATGAGCCAGATAGGCGTGAGCCGCATTGGGATTGGCATCCGGATAGAGCAGGTATTTCTTGTAAAAGTCGAAAAACTCCTGCGGATAGCGCTCAAACATGGTATGCGAAACTAGCTGCTCTGCTGTAAAATGCCGACCTAACTTGACACTATAAATCCCATCCGAACTACGAAAGTCAGGGATATTGGACTCGGTCGAGACACCCGCCCCACCGAAAAAGACGATATTCTTGCTTTGGTCAATCATGTCTTGCAACTGCTGTATTTTATCCATTTTCCTCTCCTATCAATAAAGCTCTAACCAAGCGGTTTGCCTCATCAAAATAAAAATGTTCCCGATCGTAGACAATCCCTGTAAAGCGGGCCAAGTCCACTAAAATCTCCATAAAATGCTGGGATGAAAAGCCAGTTGTCCGATATAATTCTGCCTCATCAAAGGGCTTAATCAGATGAGCCAGCGGATTTCGAACTGACTTTTCCAATTCCCGCAGCTGTCTGACCTCTTCCTTGACAGACTCTGGCAGATCCAAATGCAAAATCAACTCTGTCAGACTGGATGAATTGACCGTGCTTTCCGCATGAAAATCATGCAAGGCAGCATAATCCGACTCCCGCATCCGTTCAAACTTCCAGCGGTCATAGCTGGCTTTACGAGAATTATGGATAAAGTGCTCAATATCAGGAATTTCCAGCTTGATCAAGCGCATGAAAATCCGATAAATCGCTGGGCTGACCGCCCGAACGAAGTCAATAATCTGCTCATTGCGCAGCTTGGCTTCCAAATCATAGAGATAGTTAGCCAGCTGCTCGTCAGCCAAATCGGTATGACAAAAAAGCTGAAAACCGCTTTGTGTCTGCAAGGCAGTCTTCAACTCTTCATCCATGGCTGGCAGAATATTGAGCTCTCTACGCTCTGCCAGAATAGCCAATAGGCTGGTTACAATTGAGGAACTTCCCATCAACTTCTGCGCCAGCTTATAGGCATAAGCATAGTCATAACGGGAAATCGCAAAGAGAATTTCCTCTTTTAAATCTAGATTCATGCTTAATCAATCAAGGTTTCCAAACCAACCTTCATCATATCGGTGAAGGTATTTTGACGTTCCTCAGCCGTCGTATCCTCGTCTGGATTGACCAAGCTATCAGAAATAGTCATGATGGCAAGCGCATCTACTTGGTGCTGAGCAGCCAGATAGTAAAGGGCTGCAGCTTCCATTTCGACCGCTTTCACACCCCATTTACCCAGCTCGATATTTTTTTCAAAATAGTTGGAATAAAAGACATCTGATGACAAAACATTTCCGACATGGGTCGTCATGCCCAAGTCTTTGGCGATATGATAAGCCTTGTCCAGCAAGTCAAAGCTGGCAATCTGCGGAAAATCATACTGAGGCCAGTCATTGCGGATAATGTTTGAGTTGGTCGCAGCTGCTTGAGCCAAAACCAATTCACGAACATGCACATCCGCATTGAGCGAACCAGCCGTTCCGACACGAATCAGCTTTTTCACACCGTAGTCCACAATCAGCTCACGCGCATAGATAGAAATAGACGGCATTCCCATCCCAGTTCCCATGACAGAAACCCGCTGACCCTTGTAAGTACCAGTGTAGCCAAACATGTTACGCACTTCGTTAAAACAAACAGCATCTTCAAGGAAATTCTCCGCAATAAACTTAGCACGAAGAGGATCCCCCGGAAGAAGAATTTTATCAGCAATTTCACCCTGCTTAGCAGCAATATGGATAGACATAATATAAGATACTAAGGGCTTAAAAGAGGCAAAGCAAAAATAGGAAATCGAACGAAGATGCGACTGCATCTAGGTAGATTTATCTTTTTTGCACCGCCTCTAGCCCGAGTTCAATTTAAACTCGGACGCCCTTCCTTTCTGTGTTTTTTTTGAAAGATAGTTTCCCGCTCGTGTTCACGCCTGAACACCTCGCTCTACCTTTCCTTAGTTTAAATATTTACCGAATGTCATAGAATGGTTAGCCCGAGTTCGTTTGAAACTCAGACTCTCCCCTCTCTATGATGTTTTCTTTTCTTACAATTCAGCAAGAATGGCTTTAAGTAGTCGTTTGAAATCACCTTTGACACGCTCTGTTACTTCAACCACTTCCTCGTGGTTGAGTTCTTCTTGAAAACCAGCAGCATGATTGGTAATGCATGAAATTCCGAGAACTTTCAATCCTGAGTGGGCAGCCACGATGACTTCTGGGACTGTAGACATGCCAACTGCATCTGCTCCGAGTGTCTTATAAGCACGGATTTCTGCTGGCGTTTCGTAAGTTGGACCGGTAACACCGATATAGACACCATCATCCAGCTTAATGCCAAGCTTATCAGCGACTTGATGAGCAGTTGCACGGTATTCTGGAGTGTAAGATTTAGACATATCAGGGAAACGTGGACCAAATTCATCCAAGTTTTCACCAATCAAAGGATTTTGACTCGTCATATTGATATGGTCAGTGATGGCCATAAGCGTACCAGGGCCATAACCGATACCGCCAGCAGCATTTGTAACGATAACACCTGTCGCACCGAGAGCCTTCATCACACGCACTGGGAAGGTAACGATTTCTAAAGGATTTCCTTCATAAAAGTGGAAACGGCCTTGCAGCGCCAAGACTTTACGCCCTGCCAAGTCTCCATAGACTAATTTACCAGCGTGACCAACGACAGTTGAACGACCCCAGTTTGGAATATCCGCATAGTCAAGACTAATGGCATTTTCGATTTCTTCAGCCAACTCTCCCAAACCAGATCCCAAGATCAAGCCAAACTCAGGTTCCGTCATGCCTTTTTCTTTCAGAAAGGCTGCCGTTGCTTTGATTTTCTCAGATAATGTTGTCATAAAATATTTTCCTCACTCTCTATGCTTATACCAATTTGTCCAAGAAGCTTTCACCAATCATGGCCTTGTCGACACCGAAGTTTTCAGCGATGGTTGCTGAAATGTCCGCAAAATGTCCAACAGGCAAGTGACCATTCCCCTTGAGGGATTTACCAAATACCAAGAGCGGAATGTACTCACGAGTATGGTCCGTTCCGGCATAGGTCGGATCGTTACCATGGTCAGCAGTAATCATGAGCAAGTCGTCTTCCCGCATGTTTTCAATGATTTCTGGCAAGCGAGCGTCAAACTCTTGCAGACAATCACGATAGCCATGCGGATCACGACGGTGACCATAAAGAGCATCGAAGTCTACCAAGTTGGTAAATGAGAAGCCATACTTGAAGTCCTCAGACTGGATAGCCTTGACTAGATTGTCCACTCCATGATTATTGGATTGGTTGTGACCCATGTCGTGGTTGATACCTGCACCATTGAAGATATCGTTAATCTTACCAACAGAATAAGTATCAATACCTGCTTCATTGAGTTTGTCAAGTACAGTTGGCTCAAATGGAGAAACTGCATAGTCGTGACGGTTGGCTGTCCGAGTGAAGTTACCTGGCTCCCCCACATAAGGGCGAGCGATGATCCGTCCCAGAAGTGCAGGGCGTTCCAAGGTGATAGAGCGAGCGTATTCGCAGATACGATAGAGCTCTTCCAAAGGAATAATCTCCTCATGAGCTGCGATCTGAAGCACCGGATCAGCAGAAGTATAGATGATCAATTCGCCAGTTTCCATCTGGCGAGGCCCGAAGTCGTCAATAACTGCCGTGCCAGAATAAGGTTTGTTCGCCTCACGAATAACTTTACGGCCAGAAAATTCTTCAATTTTAGTCAAGATTTCCTCTGGGAAGCCGTTCCAGAAAGTATCAAAAGGCTCAGTAATGTTCAGACCCATGATTTCCCAGTGGCCTGTCATGGTATCTTTACCTAAAGAAACTTCTTCTAATTTAGTATAGTAACCACTTGGATTTTCCTCAGCTGGTACAGTTTTTAGTGCTTGCTCACGCTCGATATTGCCCAAGCCCAGCTTAGCCATATTTGGCACGTCTAGACCGACTGCTTTGGAAATATGTCCCAGAGTATCGGAAGCTCCATCTGGCACCCCTGCATTAACAAAATTGTTAGCATCTGGTGCTGCCCCAATGCCGACTGAGTCCATAACGACTAAGTGAATACGATTAAATTTTGACATGAAAACCTCTTTTCTAGTTATCTGTTTCTAAAATGTTCACGCCACCTTGACCAGCGACGATCACCTTGTTGACCATTTTGGTGAAAAGGCCGTGCTCAACAACGCCCACGATATGATCTAATTCTCGGCCAAATTCGACTGGATTCTCGATCACCCCCAGATCCAAATCGATAATGAAATTCTGCATATCCGTGATAAAACGTTGGCCATTTTTTTCACGGAAACTTGGCTTGTAGCCTGCTTGAGCAAAACGACGGAAAACTTGCTCTGCACCATATTGCACTACTTCGACTGGCAGCTTGAAGGCACCTAGCTTTTGAACCAATTTGCTTTCATCAATCACCCAGATGTAGTCCTTGGTAGGTGTCGCGACAACTTTCTCCATCAGCAGGGCTCCGCCTCCGCCTTTGATGCCGTTGAACTGAGGATCCACTTCATCAGCTCCATCAACGGTCACATCGACCTGATCCACTTCATCGATGGATTTCAGCGGAATACCCAAGCCTTCTGCTTGCTTGCTGGTCACGCTAGAGGTCGTGACTGCAGTAATCTGCAAGCCTTCCTCTTTGATACGTCGACCAATTTCCTCGACAAAATAGTAAGCAGTCGAACCTGTTCCCAGACCGACCACCATCCCGTCTTCGACAAATTCAGCAGCCTTGATGCCTGCTAGTTTCTTTAGAGTTTCCATAGCACCTCCTCAAATCAACTATGTTTAGTATATCACAATTCTTTGAAATTTGAAAGTGTTTTCAGTTCGTTAAACGGTTCTTCACGTTTTAACAGTGCTCCATTTCACGAAAATCTCCTTAAAATCTTGCTCCTAGTTCTATTTTACGCTACAATGAAGATAGGCAAATTATTGAAAGAAATACATATTTCAAATAGTAAGCTATAAAAAATCTGAGGAGGTTGTTATGATGCAGCAAGAAAATAAAGTTTTAGGTATTTTAGCCATTGTCTTTGGATCAATCGCTTTACTTGGCTCCTGGATACCAATCATCAATTATCTATCTTTTTTTATCGGTACCATTGCTCTTATCCTTGCTATTATCGGTCTCATTATTAACCAAAAGAAACCGAAAACTTTGGCTATTATTGGCTCTGTCATTTCCTTTTTCTCCTTAATTATCGCACTGGTCACTCTATCATTCTATTCCCGTATGTTCAATGAAATGGGAAAAAGGTTTGATACTCTTTCGAGCTCTTATCGTTCCTATATTGATTCGTCTGAAAGAGAAGAAGAAAAGGAAAAGGAAAAAGAAAAAGAGGAAAAGACCAAGTTTGCATGGACAAAAGCAGAATTTGATGCACTCAAAGAGGGCGATATTTTGAAAAAAGGTGCCGGCGGAACAAAATACGAAGACGTCATTCGCGACCACGGCAAACCAACTGACGAAACCACTTCCACTAGCAGCGACTATGAAATAAAAACCATCTCCTACATAGCAGGAGGAAGAGACTATCAAGCCGTCATCCTAACTTTTTCAAAAAACGAAGACGGTTCTTTCCTACTGACTAGCAAGATAGGAACAGGTTTAGAATAAAATAAATTTCCTACCCGACAGCTGTTTTTCTTTTATGAATATTGGTAAAATCAAGGAAGAAAGTCTAGCCATTAATCGCATTTTACTAAGGCACAAGGATTTAACTACCACTTTCCCACTATACCTATCAATTAATGCAAAGCAAGGACAAAATGATGCAAAAGTCTCAGAAACTTTTTGGGTGAATTCTGGGCGGATACTTGCAAAATAGATTTCCAGAAAGGATATATATGATAACACGAGAATTTGATACCATCGCTGCGATTTCGACCCCTCTTGGGGAAGGAGCCATCGGTATCGTCAGACTAAGCGGGACTGACAGCTTTGCTATTGCCCAAAAAATCTTTAAAGGCAAGGATCTAAGCAAAGTGGCCAGCCACACACTTAACTACGGTCATATCATCGACCCTCAAAATCAGGAGATTCTGGATGAGGTCATGGTCGGGGCCATGCGCTCTCCCAAGACCTTCACGCGCGAGGACATCATCGAGATCAACACCCACGGCGGGATTGCGGTCACCAATGAAATCCTACAGCTGGCTATCCGCGAGGGGGCTAGAATAGCAGAGCCTGGCGAATTTACCAAGCGAGCCTTTCTCAACGGGCGCGTGGATTTGACTCAGGCTGAGGCCGTCATGGACATCATCCGCGCCAAGACCGATAAAGCCATGAACAATGCTGTCAAGCAATTGGACGGCTCTCTTTCTGACCTTATCAACAGCACCCGTCAGGAAATTCTCAACACACTGGCTCAGGTCGAGGTCAACATCGACTATCCTGAGTACGACGATGTTGAGGAAGCAACGACAGAAATCATTCGTGAAAAAACACTTGAATTTGAGCAACTTCTGACTCATCTTCTCAAAACTGCGCGACGAGGCAAGATTCTGCGCGAAGGTATTTCTACTGCTATCATCGGTCGGCCTAATGTTGGTAAATCCAGCCTGCTTAACAATCTTCTGCGTGAGGACAAGGCCATTGTGACCGATATCGAGGGGACAACTCGTGATGTGATTGAGGAGTACGTCAATATCAACGGCGTACCGCTCAAACTCATTGATACGGCAGGTATTCGCGAGACAGATGATCTGGTAGAGCAGATTGGCGTTGAGCGCTCTAAAAAAGCCTTACAGGAAGCTGATTTGGTTCTCTTGGTTCTCAATGCCAGCGAACCTCTTACGGAGCAAGACCGCCAATTGCTTGAAATCAGTCAAGACAGCAATCGCATCGTCCTACTTAACAAGACTGACCTTGAAGAGAAGATTGAACTAGACCAGCTACCAGCAGATGCTATCAAGATTTCCGTCCTCCACAATCAAAATATTGATAAAATCGAGGATCGCATCAATCAGCTCTTCTTTGAGAATGCTGGAATTGTCGAGCAAGACGCCACCTATCTGTCCAATGCCCGTCACATCTCTCTCATCGAAAAGGCTGTCGAAAGCCTGCAAGCCGTCAATCAGGGACTAGAATTAGGCATGCCAGTAGATCTCCTCCAAGTCGATTTGACTCGCACTTGGGAAATCCTTGGTGAAATCACTGGTGACGCTGCACCAGACGAGCTTATCACCCAACTTTTCAGCCAATTCTGCTTGGGTAAATAATATGGGTATCACAGAGTTTTTCAAAGCAAAAAATCTAGGTGAATACCTAGAAAGTCGAAAGAATGGACAGGTCAGAGAGCGCATCCAACAACGTAGCTGGTTTGAGGTTCTCCTCCACAAGGCCCGCACTACCAAAATAAATCCTGAAAATCACCAAAAAGCGAAGAAAATGAAACACGGTTCTTGAAAAATAGAACCGTATTTGTTTGTCTGTTCAATCAAGCTGATGCTTTGCCTGATCATGAATCATGGCACTCTCCTTGCCCCAAACTATTTTTTTGTTTGGCTACATCTTCATCGGACTTGAGTCAGCTCTCCGTCTTGCATTTCATAGACCTTGTCAACCTCGTCCAGTAGGCGTGTATCATGGGTAATCATGACCACGCTATTATGGAATTTCTGGGTCACCTCTTTAAGTAGATGAACCACGCGCTTAGCCCGCTCTGTATCCAGACTAGCCGTCGGCTCATCAGCCAAGATAATATCTGGGCTATTGTAAAGCGCTCTAGCAATAGCAGCTCTCTGCCGTTCCCCGCCAGACAATTCTTTGGGATACTGCTTAAGCGTATCTTTTAAATCTAGCAGCTTAATCAGACTGTCCAGACTTGTTCTTTCCTTTTTAGATAAGCGGTCAATCAGCTGAAACTGGTCTTCGATTTTCAAAAAAGGTATGAGATTGGAGGCCTGCAAAATGAAGCCAAAATCATTGAAGCGTAGGGCAGCCCGCTCCTTTTCCTTGAGCTGGGAGGTATCTTTTCCATGCAAGAGAATCTGGCCTTTTGAGGGAGTTTGCAAATGGCCCAGCAAGGTCAGAAAGGTTGTTTTACCCGAGCCTGACGGCCCAATAATAGCTACAAACTGCCCTGCTTCCAGTTGGAAATTAGTTGGTTTCAGAGCTTGGACTAGCGTATGCCCCTGGCCATATTCTTTTGTAACACCTTTTAGTTCTATGATTGGCATTTACTCACCTCCGATTGCTGTGATAGGGTCAATTGTCAGAACACGGTGAATGGACAAGAGCCCACCAGCTAGCGACATGAAAACAATCAGAACAATCAATCCAGCATAAGCTCGCCAGTCACTGTAAAAAGGAATAGAAGCCGGCAAGACTAGCTGGGTTCCCAAAAGAGCCATGACAGCCAAGCTGATTCCCAGAGTGGACAGGATGAAAATCTGCCAGAAAATAGAAGCAATAATCTTTCTACTGGCAATTCCTTGGGCGCGCATAATACCATAAAGATGCGTCTTTTGTATGGTAATGATGTACATGAAAATTCCCAATACCAAAAATGTAATCAGAACCATGGCCCCAATCATAAAGGAAAAAGTCAGTACCTGAGGCTGATAACCGGGGATATTTTCTATAAAATCACTCATAGAGAGCTGACTAAGCCCAGTTTCTTCAATTTTTTGACTATCTTTGACCACAAGTGCGCTGATATTCTTAACCTGACTAGAGCCGTACTTTAATTCCCTGAAATCCTCCAGCGCCATAAAGACAACTGGCTGAGTTAAGAAGCTATTATCCACCGTGAAGCCAACCACTTGATAAAGGTGCTCACTACCATTGAGCTGGAGCTGGTCGTCCAGTTTCACACCTTTTTGTTGCAGACGCTTATCCGCAATGACTTCATGAGCATTCTCAGCAGGACGTCCCTCAATAACCTCTGGTGCCAGAAAACTATCCCAGGAAAGACCAAAAACTTGAGCATTGAGTTTATCCGTCCCATCTTCATAATTGGCCACTGCTGCCATCTGTCCTTCCGTTTCTCTTTTCGGGCTGCGCTGCCGGCGCACCGAAATCCATGCCCCCGGGCATCGTCCAGAAAAATGTCCCGCAAGGCGGCCAGCGGGAAATCTACCTCGCCGGCGGCTGCTTCTGGGGCATGGAGACG
>ERZ773055.664-NODE-664-length-18814-cov-18.017645_pt1 | contig 18814 bp, 15 predicted proteins | sample MGYA00580515_ERZ773055 | MGnify/ENA primary metagenome ERZ773055 (study PRJEB29015, sample SAMEA2737993) | human oral metagenome | biome: human oral; feature: human-associated habitat; material: dental | place: China | collected 2064 ...
ATAGTTCGTTACTGAGTAAATTTCTTAACGATAAAAAATCAAGAATTCGCTGTAAATTCGACCAACTCGCTAACAAGTTAGCTCAAACATGTCGAGATTTACTCGGCTCATTCTATTTGATTTTTTATCTAAAATCTACAATTATAACTCATTTATTTTTTAGTTCTATAAAAAGTTATTAATCTTTATTTCTTTTATAATAAAAATAGAAGGAGGGGATAGAAATGGAAGAGATAGTTGAATTATTAGAACAAAATAAATTAGCTGAATTAAAAGAAATTTTAATTAATGAAAATCCTATAGATATTGCTGATGTATTTGAGGATTTTCCAAAGGAGAAATATTTAATTATTTTTAAGTTATTGCCGAAAGACTTTTCATCAGAAGTATTTTCCTATTTATCTCCTGAAAAACAACAAGATGTTATTGAAAATATAACTGATGACGAGATAAAATTTATAGTTGAGGATATGTATCTTGATGACACCGTAGACTTTATAGAAGAGATGCCTGCAAATATTGTAGATAAAATTTTAAAAAATACATCTTCTGATAAAAGAAAATTAATAAATCAAATGCTAAAATATCCAGAAAATTCAGCTGGAAGTGTTATGACTGTAGAATATATATCTTTTAAAGATAACTATACAGTTAAACAAGCTATAGAATATTATAGAAAAGTTGCTATTGATAAAGAGGAAACTGATATTTGTTTTGTAACAGATACTAAGAAAAAATTAGTTGGTATAATATCATTAAAAACTTTAATTCTATCAAAAGATGACTCATATATACAAGATGAAATGGACACTAATTTTGTCAGTGTATTGACGCTAGATGACCAGGAAGAAATTGCCGCATTATTCAGAAAATATGACTTAACTACTATGCCTGTTGTAGACCATGAAGATAGACTAGTTGGAGTTATCACAGTTGATGACATCGTGGACGTAATCGACCAAGAAAATACAGAAGATATCCAAAAAATGGCTGCGATGAATCCATCAGATGAAGAATATTTAAAAGAATCTGTTGTATCTCTTGCAAAACACAGAATTTTGTGGTTATTAGTACTTATGATTTCTGCTACTTTTACAGGTTTAGTCATAAAGAAATATGAAGATATACTACAATCAGCTGTATATTTAGCTACATTTATACCTATGCTTATGGATACTGGTGGAAATGCTGGTTCTCAGTCAGCTACCTTGGTTATTCGTGGTATAGCCTTAGAAGAAATAGAATTTTCAGATATCTTTAAAGTTATTTGGAAAGAATTAAGAGTAAGTATCTTAGTTGGTTTTATTTTATCAGCTGTAAATTTTATAAGAATCTATTATTTTACTCGTTCAGGTTTAGAAACATCTTTAGTTGTTGCTATAAGTATGTTCTTAATAGTAATAATGGCAAAGGTTATAGGTGGTGTTCTACCTCTTGTAGCTAAGTCACTTAAGATTGACCCTGCTATTATGGCGAGTCCTCTAATTACAACAATAGTGGATACTGCTGCTCTTATAATATTCTTTAAATTGTCTGTAATATTTTTACATATATAATTTAGAAAGGTTTTAAAAATATGAAAAAAAATTTAGAAATTTTAGAGAAGATTTATGACTTACGTTATAAGTCTGGAAAGGTACATATATTTCATAGTATCAATAAGTTAGTTGGAAGGTTTGGAAATGTCGTAAGTCTAGATAAAATCTATGTAAGTAAGGAATATTTATCTTACTTATCTGAAAAATTATTTAAAGATAGAGAAAGACTTACTAGTTTCTTTGGTGGAAATAATAAATTTGTAAGACTTAGTTTAGTACAAGAATTTATGCAAGATTTTGGAAGAGATATTGCTCAAGACGTAAAAGATGATTTCTTAGAAATAAAGCAATATAACTCTTCAGTTTTTAAAGCTGTTAAAGAAAGAATGATAGCTCTTAAAGAAAATGAAAATGAAGAAATTACTAAAGAAGATATAGACTTAATTCAAGGATACTTGACTAACTGGAAAAAATTACAAGATAAAATTAAACACTTTATTCCAGAAGAATTTTATAGTCAAAAAAATAATTACTTCTATACTTCTCTACTTTCTTATGTTAAGTTTTTAGATAAACTTAATCCTAACTATGAAGTTGGAATGAAATATTTAGAAGAAATTAAATAAAACATAAAAATTATTCACAAAAAAGGAGAAAACGATTATGAAAAAGAGAATTTTTGCAATGTTTATTTTAGCAGCATCTATGGCTATGGTAGCTTGTTCAAGTTCAAGTACAGTAAATGAAGGAGCAACAAATGGAGACAACCAAGCTCTTCAAATATTAGAAAAGAAAAGAGAGTTTTATAAAGCTCAAGATAGAGAAAAAGCTAAACTAGAAGCTGAAGCTAAAAAAGCTGAAGAAAATGCTAAGAAAGAAGCTGAAGAAAAAGCTAGATTAGAGGCTAAAAGAGCTCAAGAAGAAGCTGCTAAGGCTGAGGAAGAGGCTAGAAAAGCAGAAGAGAATGCTAGATTGGAAGCTTTTAGAGCGGAAGAAGATGCTAAAAAAGCTGAAGAAAATGCTAAACTAGAAGCTGCTAGAGCTCAAGAAGAAGCTAAAAGAATTGAAGAGGAAGCTAAAAAAGCGGAAGAAGATGCTAAATTACAAGCTGCTAAGGCTGAGGAAGAAGCTAGAAAAGCTCAAGAAAAAGCTATAGAAGAGGCTAAAAAGGCTGAAGAACAAGCTAAACTAGAAGCTTTAAAGATTTTAGAAAAGAAAAGAAAAACAAATTAATAACTTAATAAAAAATGGTGTTGATGGAAAAAATTTCTATCGGCACCATTTTTTATACAACCTATTTTATTTATTCTTCATTTCCAACTAAAATTTTGTCATAGTATTTTGCAAGTCCACCATCAGAAGTTTCTTTATATGCAGAACACATATCTTTTCCAGTTTCTTTCATAGTCTTTACTACTTCATCAAAACTTATAGTATGTTTTCCATCAGTAGACATACAATAAGTTGCTGTATTTATTGCTCTTACAGCACAAATAGCATTTCTTTCTATACAAGGAATAATAACATAACCTCCAACAGGGTCGCAAGTCATACCTAAATGATGTTCCATAGCACTTTCAGCTGCATATTCTATTTGGTCTATATTTCCACCCATAAAATATGTTGCCATAGCTGCTGCCATTGAACAAGCAGTTCCAACTTCTGCTTGACAACCTCCTTCTGCTCCTGAAATAGTAGCATTTTGTTTAACTAAATTTCCAATAAGTCCTGCAATAGCCAAACCTCTTAAAATATGTTTTTCAACTAATTCATATTCTTCTTTCATTCCTCTTAATACACCAGGAATAACTCCTGATGCACCACAAGTTGGAGCAGTTACAACTTGTCCCATACTAGCATTTTCTTCTGATACTGCTAAGGCATAGGCAAAAACTTTATTTGTAAAAATTAATGAAGCTCTTTTAGATAAAGCCTTCTCATACATTTCCCTAGCTCTTTTTGGATATTTAAAAGGTCCAGGAACATCTCCACTTTTTTCTAAACCTCTTTTTACAGCATCAGTCATAGCTTGATCTATGTATCTTAAATGTTGCCATATAGAAGGACCTTCACATTCCTCAACATATTGCCATAGATGTTTTTTATTATCTTTACACCATTTTATAATTTCATTCATAGTGTTTAAAGGATAAATTTCTTTTTTAGGTGATTTATCCATAAGTTCATCATAATCCTTTATAGTTCCTCCACCGACAGAAAATACTATCCACTCTCCAATTTGTTTTTTATCTTTGTCAAGAGCAATAAATTTCATACCATTTGGATGTAATTCATGAACAAATTCAGGCATCCATACAATCTCAACTGGAATTGGTTTAAATGTTTCTATAATTATTTTATCTGTATAGTGTCCTTTTCCAGTTGCAGCCAAACTTCCCCAAAGCTCAACTATATAACTATCAGCATTAGGAAATTTTTCTTTTACTCTTTTTGTTGCTCTTTCAGGTCCTATTGTATGTGAACTTGATGGACCTGCTCCAATTTTAAATAATTCTTTTAATGTATCCATTTCCTTTTCTACCTCTCTCTAATTTTATTTAAAAAACATTTAATATATCTTCAAGTATGTCATTTACTGATTTACCTTTTAAATAATTTCTAGTCGCATCAATAGTGTCTAATGTATTTTCTTTATGGTATTTTTCTGGAAAACCATTAAATACTTTTAATTTAGAAAAATCTCTATCTAAAAATACTGCTGTTGGAACAACAAAATCATCTTCATCTATTTTTAAATAACCTGCTAATTCTGAAACACCTCTACCATAAGTGATTAAAGATAAATTAAAGATATGATTTATTTCATTTACTTTTCTTAATGTAGTTAAAAATACTCTTGCAAAAGGGCACCAAGTTTCAACACTAACTAATACAGAAACTTTTTTATCTACTGACTTTATTTTATTGACAAAGTCATTAGAAATAATTATATTTTTATATAATTCATCTAATTTTTCTAACTCATCTTGACTTGCTATTCCTAAATATTTATCATAACTAAATCCTTTTAAATATATTTCTTCTAATCCTCTCATTTTTTACTCTCCTATTCTCATATTTTTTAAAATTCCTTTTATTGCATCTTCCAAAGAAGAAAATTTACTCAAATCAATTTTTTCTAAGGTTTTACCAATTTCTTTTTTATTATATCCTAAACCTTCCAATGCTAAAACTAAGTCCTCTAACATATCCACAGAAACTGTTTCTTCTTCTGTGTAAGTAAGATTTTTTAATTTTCCTTTCAAGTCTAAGATAATAATTTGTGCCTTTTTTTCTCCTAATTTTGGAACTTGCCTAAGAGTAGTATAATCGTTTTTTGAAATAATTTCAATAATTTTATTATATGAAAAATTTGATAAAACTGCCAATGCCAAAGATGAACCTATTCCATTTATTTTTAGCAGTAATTCAAATATTTTTCTATCTCCTTCTTCTAAAAAACCAATTAATTTATATGTATCCTCTTTAATGTGATTATATATATAAAATTTATATTTATTTCCTACCTCTATCTTTTCATATTCTCTAAGTGGAAAATACACTCTATAACCAATACCATTTATATCAATGGCTATATAATCCATTTTCTTGTATTCCACTGTTCCATATAGATATTCAAACATTTTTTACCTCTCTCATTTTTATATATTGATAAAATTTTTTAATTAGAATATATGTATTATACAGACTACTGCGACGTCCATTAATGCTGAAAGAGCATTTTGGAGCTCTAGAAACATTAATGGCTGGCAAGTAGTCATAGTAAAACTATTTTTTGGACTTCTTTAAAATTTTAGCAATATATTTTCCTGTATAACTTTTCTTAGATTTTGCAATTTCTTCTGGTGTTCCAGTAGCAACAATAGTTCCACCATTTTCTCCACCATCTACACCTATATCTATTATATAATCAGCAGTTTTTATAACATCAAGATTATGCTCAATTATTATAACAGTATTTCCTTTTTCTAAAAGCCTATTTAAAACTTCTAATAATTTTTTTATATCTTGGAAATGTAATCCTGTTGTAGGTTCATCTAAAATATATACAGTATTTCCTTTACTCATCTTTGAAAGTTCAGTTGCAAGTTTAATTCTTTGTGCTTCTCCGCCAGATAAAGTTGTTGCAGGTTGCCCCAATTTTATGTAGTCCAAACCTACATCTATTAAAACTTTTAATCTTCTTTCTAAGGCTGGAATATTTTTAAAGAATTCATAAGCTTCTATTACACTCATTTCCAATACATCATAGATATTTTTACCTTTATAGTACACATCTAATGTTTCTTTATTATATCTTTTTCCCTTACAAACCTCACATTCAACATAGACATCAGGTAAAAAATTCATCTCAATTTTTAATATTCCTGCACCTTGACAAGCCTCACATCTTCCACCTTTAACATTAAATGAAAATCTACCTTTTTTAAATCCATGAAGTTTTGCATCTTGTGTTTCTGCAAAAATATCTCTGATATCATCAAAAAGTTTTGTATAAGTTGCAGGGTTAGACCTTGGAGTTCTACCTATTGGAGTTTGGTCTATATTTATAACTTTTTCTAAACCATCTAATCCTTCAATTTTTTCATATTCCAATGGATACAATTTTCCTTTATTTAATTTATTAAATAAAACTGGATAAAGAGTTGAATTTACAAGAGTAGATTTACCACTTCCACTCACTCCTGTAACAACAGTCATAACTCCTAATGGAAATTCTACATCAATATTTTTTAAATTATTTCCTTTTGCACCATAAAGTTTAATAGATTTATTCCATTTTCTTCTTTTTTTAGGAATTTCAATTTCTTCTTTACCACTTAAAAATTTTCCTGTGATAGAGTTCTTGTTTTTCATTATTTCTTTTGGGCTTCCAAAGGCTACAACATTTCCTCCAAACTCTCCAGCTCCTGGTCCAATATCCAGAATTTTATCAGCTTGCATCATAGTATCTTCATCATGTTCAACCACTATTAAAGTATTTCCCAATTCTTTAAGTCTATTTAAAGTTGAGAGTAATTTATCATTATCTTTTTGATGTAGTCCTATACTTGGCTCATCTAGTACATATAGAACACCTGTAAGTCCTGAACCTATTTGAGTTGCAAGTCTTATTCTTTGAGATTCTCCACCTGATAAAGTTTTAGTTTCTCTTGAAAGTGTCAAATAATCTAAACCAACATTAGTCATAAATGTTAATCTTTCTCTTATTTCTTTTAGAATTTCCTTAGCAATTTTTTCTTGTTTTTCAGTTAATTTCATATTCATAAAAAAATCAAGGGAATTTTTGATGCTCATATCACAGATTTCCATAATATTTTTACCATTGACAGTTACTGCTAAAACCTCATCTTTCAATCTTTTTCCATTACAAACTTTACAAATTCTTTCAACCATATATCTGTTTTCAATTTCTTCTTTTTGTGCTTCTGAAAAACTTTCATAATATCTTCTTTCTAAGTTTTTAACAGCTCCTTCATATTCTTTATAGCCATGAAAATCAAAATCTCCACCAGTATAATCAAACTTAAATTTTTCATCATAGCCATAAAATATTATATCTAACTCTTTTTTAGTTAAATCTTTAACAGGTTTAGTTAAATCAATTTTTGCTGCCTTAGCCATAGCTTTAAAGATTTCCCAGCTGTATCCCTTTCTTGCCATAGCACCTGGAATATACATTCCTCCATCTTCAATAGATAGTTCAGGATTTTCTATCAATTTATTTTCATCAACTTCTAATTTTTTTCCTAAACCTTTACATTCAGGACAAGCTCCATAAGGTGCATTGAATGAAAATAGTCTTGGATTTAATTCAGGAATACTTACATCTTCGTGGTTAGGGCAAGAGTAATTTTCACTATATAGATAATCATTTTTTCCATCATTTATAATTAATTTTCCATTAGATAAATCTGTTGCTGTTTCTATTGATTGAGTTAATCTACTTTCAAAATCTTTATCATCTTTTTTTAAAACTAATCTATCTACAACAACTTCTATACTATGTTTTTTATTCTTATCAAGCTCTATTTCATCTTCTAAATAAAGTATTTCTCCATTTACTCTTGCTCTTACAAAACCTTTTTTAAATAAATTTAAAAATATATTTTTATGAGTACCTTTTTTATCTTTAACAATAGGTGCTAATAAGATAATTTTGCTTCCATCATCAAATTTTGTCATAACACTTTCAACAATTTCATCTATACTTTGTTTTTCAACTGCTGTATGGCAAATTGGACAATGTGCAACTCCTATATGTGCAAATAAAAGTCTTAAATAATCATAAACTTCTGTTATTGTTCCAACTGTTGAACGAGGATTTCTATTTGTTGTTTTTTGTTCTATTGAGATTGCAGGAGATAAACCTTCAATGCTATCTACTTCTGGCTTGTTCATTTGTCCTATAAATTGCCTTGCATAAGCTGAAAGACTTTCTACATATCTTCTTTGTCCTTCTGAATAAATTGTATCAAAGGCAAGAGAAGATTTTCCACTTCCACTCACACCCGTTATAACAATAAATTCATTTTTAGGGAGCTCAATATCTATATTTTTTAAATTATGTTGTCTTGCTCCCTTTATAGTAATTTTATCTATCATTAGTTTAACTTCACTATTCCTTTCAATTTAATTTTTATGATACATACTAATTATATCATATTTATAAATAAAAAAAGATTAAAGTTTTTTAAACCTTAAACCTTTTATTGAACTAAAATTTAATAAATTTACTTGGTACAAAATCTGTAAGCCAAACTTTATTTTCTGATAGATAGAATTTATAATTTGCTTTTAGCATAGACTCTGTATCAATTTCAAGAATTATATATTTTCTACTATGTCTTGTAGCAACATTTTTAGCAGTTTCTTCATCCATCGACAGATGAACATATTGTCTATTCATCTTTCTAATTCCATCTTTTTTAATACTTTCTAAATTTTTAAAAGCTGTTCCATGATAAAGAATAGCAGGAGGTACAACTTCTTTAAGCTCTAAATCAACTTTAATAGAATGTCCTTGAACGGCTCTTATTTTAGTTTTATCATCATTAAAACTGTATCTCTTTTTATTATTTTTATTTACTATTCTTTCTAATGTTTTAAAATCAATTTCTCTTCCAGATTTACTAATTTTTTTTATTAATTCATTGACATTAGCCCAACCATTTTTATCTAATTTTAAATCTATGGTCTCTGGTTTATGTCTTAGAATGAGGCTGATAAATCTTCCTAGTTTTACATCATTATCCATAATTTTTCTCCTTGTTTATATTTAATGCAATATTTATAATCTTTTCAGTATAATCTACCATAAAAAGTGGAATATTTAATAAATCATTATCTAATTTTAAATTCTCAAATGAAAATCTAACTCTTAATTTAATATCTTCACTAAATTTCTCTTTAAATTTTTGTAAACTTTTACTTTTTATATTAGTTTCAGCCTTTACCTCAATAGGAATAATATTATTTTCATTTTGAATTATAAAATCTACTTCATAATTATTTTCTGCCCAGTAGCGAGGAGTAACTTCAAATTGAGGAATTAAACCTTGTAATATATAGTTTTCAGTTAAAGCTCCTTTAAATTCTGTAAATAGCCTATTCCCTTCTCCAAATGTGCTTGGAGATAATTGTGATAATCTTGTGAGTAAACCAACATCAACTAAGTATATTTTAAAAGCTGATATATCATCATAAGAGGATAAAGCTATTCTAGGTGCTGAACATCTAAATACTTTTGTTACTAAATTAGCATTTACTAACCATTGTAAAGCGTCTTCGTATTCTCTTGCTCTTGCTCCTTCCTTAACTACCTTATAGATAAATTTTTTATTTTCCTTACTTAATTGAGAGGGTATAGACTTCCATATCATAGATATTTTTGGAAATTCATAAATATTAGGATGTTTTGCAAAATCTCTCTCATACGCTTCTAAAATATTATTTAAAGTTTTTCTTACAAGCTCTATATCTCTTTCTTGTGTCCACATATAGACAGCTTCTGGCATTCCACCAGTAACATAGTACATCTTTAATTTTTCATATAAGGGATTAAAAAAAGCATCTGGAATATTTTCTATATTATCTAAACTATCTAAGAATAATTTTAAATTTTCATCTTCATTGGCTAATAAAAATTCAGAAAAACTCATAGGATAAATATTAAAAAATTCAACCTTACCCACTGGAAATGAACTTGGTTTAGCTAAACTAATTCCTAATAGAGAACCTGCACAGGCAATATGATACTCAGGAAAATTTTCATAAAAATATTTTAATGAATTTATTACTTCTGGGGCATCTTGAACTTCATCAAATATAATTAGTGTCTTTTCAGGTATAATTTTATAGCCACTAATTAATATTAAGTTTTGTAATATTCTATTTATATCCTTTGTAGTTTGAAAAAATTGTTTATACTCAGGATTTTCGTCAAAGTTAAAATAAGCAACATTCTCATAGTATCTATTTCCAAACTCTTTTAAAATCCAAGTTTTTCCAACCTGTCTAACACCTTTTAAAATAAGAGGTTTCCTGTATTTTGAATTTTTCCATTTAATTAAATCATTTAAAATAAACCTTTCCATAAACTCACCTACCTTTTTATTTAAATCTATTATAACATAAAATTAAAAAATGTGAGTATAGTCACATAATTTTTAAGAAAAATGTGAGTACACCCACATAATTTATGATTTTAATTTTTCATACTAATGATAGAAAATATTTTATCTGAGTAGAATGATGAAAAGTTTTTACTTATTCTTTTAGTTAAAACAAAATGATATTTTAATATATTTTTATCTAATTTTTTATCATAATAAAAATTCCCATCTGTTATATTGACAACCTCTATTGGCTCTTCATATCTTTCATTCAAATAATTGTGAAGATAACTAATATCAGTTCCACCAGTAGAATATATTTCTTTTTTTACAAATTCTTTTATATCAGTTACATCCTCATAATAAGTTTTATTTTTTTTAACTCTAATAAATAATATCGAACAAATAATCTTTTTTCTTCTTATTTAAACCATATAACATATTTATAAATTTTTCTAAATCATTTTCAGAAATAGAACCTGAAACATCAATAGTAACTATTAATTTACAGCCATTAATCTTTTTATTTCCTTTAAATATAATTTCTTCATTTTGCCTTTTTCTATTCAAATTCTTGTAAGTTTTAATTATATTAATATTCAAGGCTTTTGTTACAACTCTTTTTAATTTTAATATATTTAAAAAATAATTTGCTTTAAGTGCTTTTATTTTTTCAAAGTTTTTATGAAAAATAATCATAAAAATAAATAGCTACTTATATTTAATTTTGAATTAAATTTTAATCTAATTAAATAGATTTTTATTTTAATCTATCTTTAACTTTTCTATGATATAATATAAAAAATATATTTTTCAAAGGAAAAAGAAATTTTTAAATAAAAATAAATTTCTTTAAGGGGGAATAATGAAAAAAGTTTTAATATTAATACCAGCTTTAAATCCACCAAAACAGCTCATAGATTATGTAAAATCATTACTAGAGAATGGTTTAAATGATATTCTTTTGGTTGATGATGGAAGTAAAGAAGAATTTAAAGAAATATTTGATACAATAGAGAAATTTCCAAATGCAAATATAAAAGTATTTAGACATGCAAAAAATTTAGGTAAGGGTAGAGCATTAAAGAATGCTTTTAACTACTTTTTAACTTTACCTAATTTAGCTGAGTATAGTGGAGTTGTTACAGCTGATTCTGATGGACAACATAGAGTTGAAGATGTAATAAATGTTGCAAAGGAAGTGGAAGAAAATCCTAATAAATTAATTTTAGGTTGTAGAGATTTTGATTTGGAACAAGTGCCTCCAAAAAGCAAGTTTGGTAATAAAATTACAAATGGAGCTTTTAAATTATTTTATGGTAAAAATATTTCAGATACTCAAACAGGTTTAAGAGGTTTTCCAACTGCTATAATAAAAGATTTTCTTGATATAGCAGGAGAAAGATTTGAATATGAAACAAAGATGTTAATTTATTGTTTTCAAAAAGAAATTGGTATAAAAGAAGTTTTAATTGAAACAATATACTTTGATGATAATTCAGAAACACATTTTAACCCTATAATAGATTCTATAAAAATATATAGAGTAACTTTATCACCATTTTTAAAATACATAGTTTCTGCTATTTCATCATTTATTTTAGATATTTTATCTTTTAAATGGATTTTAGCTATATTAATAGCTTTTGGAAATATAGAGAGAGCAAGTATTATTACTATTTCAACAATAGTTGCAAGAATAATATCTTCAACTTTTAATTTTTATTTGAATAAAAAGTTTGTTTTTAAATATGAGAAAAATACAAAAAAATCTCTTTTAAAATATTATAGTTTGTGTATAGTGCAAATGTTGTTATCAGCTCTTTTAGTTACTGTGGTTTGGAAATATACTAAATTTCCAGAAACAAGTATAAAAATAGTTGTAGATAGTATTTTATTCTTATTAAGTTATTTTGTTCAACAAAGATGGGTATTTAAAAGAAAATAATTACATGGGGAGAATTATAAATGAGTGAAATAATTTTATCTAATGAGCAAATATCTGTTGCTAGATATTCAGAAAATGGGGTTATTAGAGTTAATGGTGGACCGGGTAGTGGAAAAACTTTGGTTGCAGTTAAAAGAGCTATCTTTTTAGCAAAAGACTATAAATATGCAGAAAAAGAGGATAAAATTCTATTTCTTTTCTATAATAAAAGTTTGAAAAATACTGTACAAAAACTATTCAATTCAGATGAAAATTATAAAGAAGTAAAAGATAAAATTGAAATAGAAAGTATAGATAGTTTTTTTGTTAAAGAGTATTTGAATAAACTCAATGAAGAATTTCTTACATTTTTAAAAAGTGCAAAAAATAATAAGGATTTTAAGAGATCATTTGAAGAGGATAGAAAAGAAAGAATAGAAAGTATTTTAAATTTAAGAAAAGATGAATTTAAAAGATTTTCTCCCAAAGATACAGAATTTGTTTTAAGTGAAATAGATTGGTTAAGAAATTGTTGTTATACAAAAAAAGAGGAATATATTGAAACTTCAAGGCTTGGTAGAGGTAATCAACCAAAATTAAGTAAGACAGATAAAGAGGAAATCTATAAGATACTAGATTTATATAGAGGTAGTAGAGAAAGAACTTTAAGGTATACAGATTTTTATGATATTGCCTTATTATTTTTATTCTATTATGAAAAAGAGGAGAATAGAGGAAAAATAAAAAAATATAATCACATTATAGTTGACGAAGCACAAGATTTATCTAAGATACATTTTAGATTTATCAATTTAATATGTGAAATTTCAAAAATTTCTGGAAACACAATGTCATTATTTATGGACAAAAATCAAAGTATATATTCAGCTCAGGCTTGGATATATGGAAGTAGAACTTTAAAACAAGTAGGAATTAATGTTAATAAGAGTTTTAATCTAAATAGAGCATATAGAAATGTAAAAGAAATCTTTGATGTAGCAAAAAAATTAGTGCCTGAGATGAAACTTGATGAGGATAATTCAAATGCTAAGAATAAAAATTTAACTTTAACTTTTAGTGTAGATAGAGGAATAAAACCTTTTTATATAAAATATTCTGCTCCTGAGGACAGATTAGAAAATTTATGTAGGAATATAAAAATTTTAGTGGCTGAGTTTAATTATAAATATGATGATATCTCTATCATTGCATTAAAAGATAAAAATATGAAAGAGATAGAGAAATATTTAAAAAAATACTCAATACAATATATTAGAAAAAATAAATCTATAAACTCAAATGCTGTAAATATTACAACTTATTATTCTTCAAAAGGTACAGAAAATAAGGTAATTTTTATTCCTAATATAGATGAATTAAGTCCTGATGATTTAGTTGAATTTTACCCTGATAAGACAAGTTATGAAATATTAGATGAGCTAAGAAAGTTATTGTATATTGGAATGACAAGAGCAACAGAAGTGTTGGTTATGTCCTCTTTGAAAGAAGAAAATGAATATTTAAAAGATTTATTAAATGTATTCAATTTTGAAAAAGATTTTATCAGTATTGATTCAGATACTAATGATTTTTATAATGTTTTTAATTCTGAAATAAATAAAAATGAAAATATAGAGAAAAATATCAATAAATTTACAGAAATTAAAGAGGTTGTAAAAGAAGAAAAAATAAGTGATATAGCTATTAAAAATGAATTAGAAAATTTAAAAGCTGTTGATACCAATGATAAAATTATAAAAATTGAGGAACAGATAGAAGAGACATTTCCTTTGGCACAAAAATCTACAAAAATAGGTTTAATTAAGGCTGAAAAACTTTTTTTAAGACTAGATAAAGAAGATGAATATTTAGGAACTGAGGCTTTTGAGTATTTAAAATCTCTTGAATGTGAAATAAGAACTTATTATGTAACAATACATGAAAAATATATAAAAGATAATTATAATAAGAATGAAAAACTTTCTATTATATTAAATGAATTAAAAGACTATCCTGAATTTAAAACTGCTATAAAAGATTGTATAAAGTATAAAGTGTTTGATGAAAGAAATGATTTAGCACATGAATACAATGAGTATAATTATGATAATTTACTTAAAGTTAGAGAATTGGTTAGAGAGAAACTACTTCCAAAATTTATAAAAGCATTTAAAAAGTTTAATACAAATAAAGAAATAGAAGAATTTGTTATTATTGGAAGACTTGAAACAGAATACAATAAAGTGGATATAAAAAGAAAAAAATACTACACATACTATATTATAGATGAAAATAATAATGAATTTCCTGCTTTTTCTATAAATAAATATGAACAAAATAAAACTTATAAATTATCATGCAATAAGTTGATGTTAAAAGGTAATGAATATTACAGAATAGTTTCAGCATTTTAAAGATGAAGCTGTTACAAATTAATCTATTGAAATATAAATAAAAAATAAGTGAAATTACATTCTAAATTTTAGCTGAAAAATTGAAGCAAATGAGCCAAGCAAATCTCAACATGTTTGAGCTAACTTGTTAGCGAGTTGGTTGAATTTGCAGCGAATGTCAATTTTTCAGCGTTAAGAAATTTAGTTAGTAATGAACTATTTTTTACTTCGTTTACTAATTTGTAACAGCTCTATTTAATTTCATCTTCAATTTTTAGTGGTACATGAGGACAAGTTAATTCTTGAAAATTTACTTTTTCTAAATTTCTTAAAAAATTATTTTCAACTTTTTCAAGTGCTTCAAAAATAATAGAACAACTTGTTTGCCCAGCAACACAGCTTCTATCCTTTATTATAATTTCATCTTCAATAGTTTCAACTGCATCTCTTAAAGTGATATCTTTTGGTTCTCTATTCAATTTATATCCACCATTAGCACCTTTAAATATTTTTAAAAGTCCTTTTTTCTCCATCTTTTTTAATACTCTGATACTAAATAAATGTGGAATATTTTCATTTTCAGCAATTTCTGATGATGTAACTATTCTATCCTTATCCTGTAAAGATAGATAATTTAAAATTCTAAACACATATTCAATCTCATTTTTTAATTTCATTTGCAAAACTCCTATCTTGTATATTTTTTTATTCAAAAACTTCTGTTGCATTATCTATTTTTTGTCCAAGTGAAGCCTTAATTGCCACCATTGCAACTTCTAATTCATCTAAATCAGGTTCTCTTGTTGTAATCTTTTGTAAAGCAAGTCCTGGAAACGAAATCAGTTTTATCAATGGATTATTCAAATGGCAACTACTATATTTTTGTAATTCATAAGCCAAACTTGCTATTACAGGCATAAGTAAAATTCTAACTACCACCTTTAATAAAAATTTAGTAAATAAATTTGTAGGCATAGGTAAGATAAAATCTATTACAGAAAATACTATAATTGCTATAAACATCACTATAAATAAGAAACTTGTTCCACATCTTGGGTGCAATGTTGTAAATTTTTTAGCATTTTCTGGTGTCAATTCAAGCCCATTTTCATAGGTATATATAGATTTATGTTCAGCACCATGATATTCAAAAACTCTACCAACTTCTTTTGAAAAAGAAATCCCCCAAATATATCCTACAAATATTATAAGTCTTAGAATTGCTTCTGTTAAATTGGCATACATTCTATTTGTTGGGAAGAAAAAACTTCCAACTATTGATGGTAAAACTATAAATATTCCTATTCCCAAAGCCAGTGAAAATATTGTAGTGAACACAGCTTCTTTATCACTTAGTTTTTCATCATCTTCTCCTGCTTGATTAGCAGAGAAAGTAAGTTCTTTAACCCCAATTACAAGAGATTCAAATAACATCAATACTCCTCTTATAAAAGGTTTTTTAGCAAAACTACTATTTTTACCAATTAATTTTGTCTTTTTATATACAATTTCCCCAGAAGGTCTTCTTACTGCTGTTGCGAGACATTCAGTTCCTCTCATCATCACACCTTCAATAACAGCTTGTCCTCCTATGGAAGCTCTATTATTATTACTCATATGTCAACTCCTTATTTATTCTATTCTATTTGACTGATTTCAATATAACAAAAGTTATATCATCATTTTGCTCATAATCTTCTCTAAAATTTTCAATACCTTCAAGTATCTTTTCTTTCAATTCTTTTGCAGATAAATTTTTATTTTTATATATAATATCTATAAGTCTTTGTGTCCCAAATAATTCTCTATCTCTATTTTCACACTCTATAATTCCATCAGTATAAAATACAATTATATCTCCACTTTTTACTTCAAAAGAATTCTCTTTATAATTATAATCTTCAATAAATCCAATAGCAACTCCCTTCGTTCCATAAAGTTCTATTGTATCGTTTTCTTTTTTATAGATTACTAAGGGATTATGTCCTGCACTTGAATAAGTAAATAAAGAAGTATCCAAATTATATTCTGCATTCATTACAGTTATAAACATATCTTCTGTTATATCTGGATATACTATTTTATTAAATAAATCTAATTCCTCAGCAGGTGTGTAATTAGAAACATAATTGATAGTTTTTAACATAGACCTTGATAATGCCATAAGAAAAGCAGCAGGGACACCTTTACCACTTACATCAGCTATTGTTACAGATAAATTATTATTTTTTAAAGATAAATCATAATAATCTCCACCAATTTCTTTTGCAGGTGAAAAATGTGTGGCAATATCCATACCTTTTATTCTCTCAAAACCTTTTGGTAATATTTGCTTTTGTATAGATGAAGCAAGCTCCAATTCTTGTGAAATTCTTTCTTTTTCTAAAAGCTCTGCATAATTTATTGCATTATCAATAGCAATAGAAGCCTGTATTCCAAGTGCAGAAATCATTTCACTGTTAATTTCTAATATTTGGTCTTTATTTTGAACTAAAAATATTACTCCTAATTGTCTTTCTTTAACTTTTAAAGGAGTAATAATAACTTTTTCATCATTTAAAATAGTTATTTTTCTTGATAAATCAGAATATATTTTGCTATAATCCTCATTAGTAAATTTTTCTAAAAGGTACATTGGATAAGATAGAGATTCTGTGTAATCTATACTTCCTTTTATTTTTTTATTAACAAGATTTTCTCCTTCCCAAAGATAAATAGAAATTCTTGTAGTTGCTGTCAAAACAAAATAGGCATCTGCCAAAGTATCAACTATTTTATCAATATTAAACATTGATAATGCAACCCTTGATATATGATTCAAATTGGATAGACTTCTTACCCTTCTTTCCAATAAACTATTAGTATATTCAAGTTGAGTAGATTTTGAAACTAAGGTACTATATGTAACATCTAATTCTTTTCTGTATTCTTTAATTTCATCTATTGAATTATTCAATTCATTTTCTTGTTTAATAATTTTTTCTAATGTTTCTGTATATTCAGTTTTTATATTATCAGGAAGTTTATCTAATTTTTCCTTATTTTTTAAACCTGAAATAATTTTTAGTTCCTCATTAATATATTGGTTTACAATTCTTTTGATATATATGTAAGTAAAAAAAATGTAAATTAAAAATGCTATTATCATATAGAATGCAGTTATCATATATACCCCCAAAAAATAAACTATACATATTATATAATTTTTATTTCAAAATTTCTATAATTATTTATCTAATCTTGTTTTTTATTTCTAATGCAACTTTTTCAGGAATTATTTCCTTTAATTCATCAATACTTGCTTTTTTAATACCAGAAATTGAACCAAATTTTGTAAGTAATTTTTTTCTTCTTACTTCTCCTATTCCATCTATCTTATCAAGTTCTGATGAAATAATTCTTTTACTTCTAAGTTTTCTATGATATGTTATACCAAATCTATGTGCCTCATCTCTCACTCTTTGAAATATTTTTAAGGCTTCCATATCTTTACTTAAACTATATGGAACAGATTCTCCATATTTATAAATTTCTTCATCTCTTTTTGCTAAACTTAAAAGTTCACTTAAATGAATTTTCCCCAATCTTTCTAAGACCTCACCAGCTGAATTAATCTGTCCTAAACCTCCATCAATCAATATAACATCTGGAAAATCTCTATCTGCTAGTTTAGAATATCTTCTTTCAATAACCTCTCTCATCATAGAGAAATCATCTGGTGTATCCTTACATCTAATTTTAAATTTTCTATATTCTTTTCTTGCTGCTCTTCCTTCAATAGAAACACTCATAGAAGCAACAGCATCTTTACCTTGAATATTAGATATATCAAAACATTCAATTTTTCTAGGAAATCTTTTTAATTCTAAAATATCATGTAAATCTTTAATACCTTTTTCAATAGTATCTTTTTTAGAAAAATAACTTTCCAAATCTCTTTCTAAATTTTTATATGCCATATCAAGTAATTCTTTTCTTCTACTTTTTATTTTAGGAAAATGAAATTCTTTTTTCTTACTTTCTTCATTAGTTAATGCTTTAACAACAACTGATAATTCATTTTCATATTCAGCATCTAAAACTAAACTTTTAGGCAGTATATGTTTTGAATAATAGGACATAAAAATTGCTTCATAGATATTATCAGTGATCTTATTTTTTAAATCTATTGCAGTTGAAGATTTACCTAAAATTTTTCCATCTCTCATATTTAAAACACATATAAAAGCCTTATCTAAAATAGTCTTAAATACAAATATATCTTCCTGAACCTCCCACGACTGACACCCTACGAGTGCAGGAGTCGCAGGGTTCTTGGGT
>ERZ773055.665-NODE-665-length-18802-cov-3.533525_pt1 | contig 18802 bp, 18 predicted proteins | sample MGYA00580515_ERZ773055 | MGnify/ENA primary metagenome ERZ773055 (study PRJEB29015, sample SAMEA2737993) | human oral metagenome | biome: human oral; feature: human-associated habitat; material: dental | place: China | collected 2064 ...
AAATAAGGGATTACTTCTTCCTGTACAGGCATTGGATGTTCAAATCCAAGCTCACCAATGGCGCGACGAATCTCTTCGCTCACACCCAACTCTTCAAATGTCTTCAAATTCGTTTGTTTATTATTTATTATCCTATATAAAGGTAAGATCACCACCAAACGAACCCACTAAAAAGACACTTGCCTGCGACGGGCTTCAACCAGTCAGTACGCAGACTCTCAGGTGGTATGTTACCTTTTTATTGGTTGCAAAGGTACGGCAAGATGTTGATATGGACAAATAAAACTGATTATAAATCAAGGTTATGGGGCAAATAGTTGGTGAAAGAGCGTGGAAAAGACCGTGAACACTATTAAAAATAAGGCTAAGAGAAGAAATAGTTGTGTCAAAACCTATTAAAAAAATACGCCAAACTGCGCTTTCTGTTATAAAGTCTAAAAGTATTAATGATTATTTCTAAATCTCATTTTATTTATGTGTTTTTTTTTGTAACTTTGCGTTGTCAAATAGAAAATAGTCGTTATTAAAGTTAATTATTTGAGTTAGTACAAGGACACAAAACTTACGTGAGTAAGATTGATGTTAAACGAAAGGCTTCGCAGGGATGCGAAGCCTTTTTATTTTTAGGCTAAGGTAAGGCCCTGCCTTGGTTTCTTCTTGATAGGAGAGGGGCGTGAATACTACTGCTGTGAGGCGTTTCTTCATTGTTTATTATCGCTCGAGGTGGTCGGGTAATATCTTTCGTTTGATACCAATCGGCCGATAATTTCAAATTCTTTTCATGAACAAAAATATTTATTTTCACGATAAGAAATATTTTTCTTCATGAACAAAAATATTTTTTTTCATGAAAATAATTCGTTTTGTTCGTGAAGAAAAATCGAGAAAGGTTGTTTCTTCACTATAGTTTCCCTTCTTCTCGATAGGAGAAATAGCCTCCATCGGTAAGCACAACATGGTCGGCAAAGTGAATGTGAAGCAATTCGCAGGCCTTTTGTATGCGTGATGTAAGGAGGTCATCGTCACGACTTGGAGTGGTGTTGCCGCTTGGATGATTATGACAAAAGACCAGAATGGTCGTGTTCTTCAATAGTACTTCCTTCATCATCAGGCGTATGTCGACAGGAGCCATAGTAAGTCCACCCACCGAGATGCGCTTTGCTTCGATGAGTCGGAAGTTCTGTTTCATCATTAAAACCCACGCTTCTTCGATGTCAAGGTCCTGTATTGTGGTGTGCATGAACTGATAGATACCATCAGCACTATTGAGTATTGGCGCCTCTTCTACGGTAGCCTTTTGTCGTCTTTTGCCCAGTTCGCAGGCAGCAAGGATGGTGATAGCCTTTGCAGGACCTATCCCTTTGTATTGTTCTAAGTCGTGCAGAGACAGTTTACCAAGGCTGTTCAGGTTGTTCTTACAATCGTTGAGAATACGCTTCATGAGGTCTACGGCACTCTCTTTCGGGGTACCAGAGCCAATCAGTATGGCAAGTAGTTCGGCATCACTTAGCGCATTTGCGCCCAATCTCTCAAGTTTTTCACGTGGGCGGTCGGCCTCCGCCCAGTGAGTAATAGATAAGGTTTTTGGTTCAGAAGGCATTATATTAAGTTATCATTAGGATTTACTTGTAGAAGTTCTTCTCGTATGCAGAGAACTCATCCATGCCACATACGCAGCGTTTCCACCATGCACTGATGAAACCACAACCATAGCTTGTGAGCTGAATGAAGGCTGCAGCGATACTAAGGAGTCCTATCTTTAGACTGTTGTTTTGCATGGTTGAGTCTACACAGATGATGATGCTGTAAAGTAATAACGGTATCAACCCTATCATGACGAGAAGACTACCAATGATGTTGAGTATCGGTATGCAGAGAAGGAAGAGTCCGGAGAGGATTAATAAGAGCAGACAAGTAGTGCCAACGGTGAATACCATTGGTAGCAGATGGACAAGTTTCAGAGAGTCGGGATACTTCTTATAGAGGTTGATTCGGGCTATACCAGAATTATAAACCTGCTTCCAGAACTTGCGGAAATCCGTTCGCCGCTTGTGCCACACCCATGCTTTAGGGAACAGACGACAGCGTTTGCCGGCCTTGAAGATACGGATAGAGAAGTCAATGTCTTCTCCAAAGCGCATCTTAGAGAACCCACCTAACTCCTGATAGACGTCACGTCGGATGCCCATATTGAATGAACGAGGATAGAACTTGTCAAGTTTCTTCTTGCCACCACGTATACCTCCTGTCGTGAAAAAGCTTGTCATGGCATACGAAATGGCTTTTTGCTTGTCGGTAAAAGACTCGTGTGCGCAGTCAGGACCACCGAAAGCATCCGCAGGTTCGCGTCTTAACTCGTCTTCAATTGCAGCGAGATAGCGCGTAGGAAGCACCACATCACTATCGAGAATCAATAGATATTCGCCCGTAGAATGAGCCGCTCCATAGTTCCGACTCTGCCCCGGTCCGCTGTTATCTTTCATGAAATACTTAATATCAAGACGCTCTTTGTATTGTCTGCACACAGCTTCACATGTGACTTTTGAACCATCTTCGACAATGATTACTTCGAAATCATGAAACGTTTGCATGGTGAGACTCTCCAAGAGTTCAGCCACTTCGTCGGGTCGATTGAATACAGGAACGATGATAGAGTATTTCATAGTAGTAATAATTTAATAGAAATGAAAAAGCCTACCCGCGGATTTCACGCAGATAGACTTGTGTAGTCATAATATCTTTTATTCTGAAATACGACCTAAATAGCTACCATCGCGGGTGTCAACCTGGATAGTTTCTCCTTCATTTATAAAGAGAGGAACGCGGATTTCAACTCCCGTTTCCAAAGTAGCAGGCTTAGTTGCGTTTGTAGCTGTATTGCCTTTGATGCCTGGTTCGCTATGAGTAACCTTCAAAGTAGTCTTTACTGGCATCTCAGCAGAAAGGATAGTACCGTCTGTAGTGTCAGTAACAACGTCAACGATGTCGCTTTCTTTCATGAACTCTACACCCGTAATTTGGTCTTTATTGATTGGAATCTGCTCGAAAGTCTCTTGATTCATGAAGATGTATCCAGTCGGATCTTCATACAAATACTGGTAAGGACGGTGCTCAACTCGAACGTCATCAAGCTTAAAACCGACTTGGAATGTGCGCTCAAGTACGCGTCCATCGGCAACGTTTTTCAGCTTTGTGTTCATTACAGTGTTGCCTTTTCCGGGCTTACGGTGCTGAAAGTCGATGCACTTCCAAATGCCTCCGTCCATTCGGATGCATGTACCAATTTTGATTTCCTGTGAATTAATCATTGTTATTGAATTGAATGTTTATTGTTATCTCTTTGAAAAACGAATCCAGAATGCCTGAATTCTACGCATGCAAAGTTACTATATTTTTATAAAAAAACATCAAATCATTACTGAAAATTCATTTAATTCTTTGGTATTTCGAAAATTATGAGTAATTTTGCAGCCCAAAGTGGAGAGATTATATGATTCAACTTAGGGTCTCATCTGCTACATTATCAGCGAATCAATAACAAAAATAAATACGTAAAAAGATGAAAAGAACATTTCAGCCTCACAACCGTCGTCGTGTAAACAAGCACGGTTTCCGTGAAAGAATGGCAACAAAGAATGGTCGTCGTGTACTCGCTTCGCGTCGCGCTCACGGTCGAAAGAAGTTGACAGTATCTGATGAAAACCACGGAAAATAATCCATATTAGGATATAAAGAGGACGATAAAAAGCAGCAAGGAGAAGCTTTCCTTGCTGCTTTTTGTGTTTTTTATTTTGTTTTTCAGTGGGATTATCTTACCTTTGCAGTATAAGTTTATAATGTAATAAAGATGAAGTCGTCGGAATTCGTCAGTAAGTTTAAGGACTGGTATCTATGGAAAAACCTTATTGCTATGGGTGCCGTTGTGGCCTTACTTTGCCTTAGTGTGAAGTTCGGACTTGACCTTTATACGCATCATGGGGAATCAATTGTGATTCCAAATCTAAAGCATAAGCAGCTTGTTGATGCCCAACATATTCTTGAAACGCTTGGACTTGAGGTGCAAGTTGTTGATACTGGTTACGTCAAAGGGCTTCCGGCAGATTGTGTTTTGGAGCAATCTCCTGCGCCAGGAGAGTGTGTTAAGTCTGGTCATATCATTTATTTGACAATCAATTCTACGCATTCTCCCAAGATAACTCTACCCGATGTAATTGATAATTGCTCGTTACGTGAGGCCATGGCTAAGCTCACTGCAATGGGCTTTAAGCTTGGAACACCGCAGTATATCCCTGGAGAAAAGGATTGGGTTTATGGCATTCTTGTTAATGGAAGGCATGTTGTTACGGGCGACAAAGTATCCATTGATGACACACTGATTATCCAAGTGGGCAACGGAATGCGTAGTGCCGATGACTCTGTTGACTATGTTGATCCTGAGGTTAACAGCAAAACAGAGGATAATGGCGATGTAGATGAGTTCGAAGTTGTGCCTGAAACCGAAAGCAATGAACCCACAAAAGGGCACAGCCAAAGTGAATAAACACCATAGACAGCTTGAAAAGATATGGCAGAAGACTTGATTTACGATATTGAAGACCTTGAGAACGAAGAGCAACAGCTCTTTGAACATTGGAAGATTGAGGTCGACAAGGGACAAACTCCCGTGCGTATTGATAAGTTCTTAGCCGAAAAGAATCCTTATCAAAGCCGCAATCGTATTCAACAAGCAGCTGATTCGGGCTGTATACGCGTTAATAATCAGCCCGTGAAAAGCAACTATAAGGTGCGTCCTGGCGATGTTATCACGCTCATGCTTGACCGACCTAAGCACGACACAAGTATCATTGCAGAAGATATTCCGCTTGATATTGTCTATGAAGATGACGTGTTGATGGTTGTCAATAAGCCTGCAGGCATGGTGGTACATCCTGGGGCTGGCAACTTCACGGGTACGCTTATCAATGCTGTTGCGTGGCATTTGAAAGACCTGAAAGGCTTTGATGCCAACGACCCTGAAGTGGGATTGGTTCATAGAATCGATAAAGACACGAGTGGACTCCTTGTGGTTGCGAAGACACCTGAAGCCAAAACGGCACTTGGAAAACAATTTTTTAATAAGACAACGCATCGCAGTTACAACGCCTTGGTATGGGGAAACCTTGTTGAAGACGAAGGAACCATTGAGGGAAATGTTGCCCGTGACCCCAAGAATCGACTGAGAATGAAGGTGTTTTCGCCTGAAAGCGGCATCGGAAAGAATGCAGTTACCCATTATCGCGTTATCGAACGATATGGTTATACGACGCTCGTTGAGTGCATACTTGAAACAGGTCGCACGCATCAGATACGCGTTCATATGAAACATATCGGTCATCCGCTCTTCGCTGATGCCACATATGGTGGTGAAGAAGTGCTGAGAGGACAACGTAGTAGCACGTATAAGGCGTTTATAAATAATTGCTTCAAGTGCTGTCCGCGACAGGCTTTGCACGCTAAAACCTTAGGATTCATCCACCCCATAACAGGAGTTCAGATGGACTTCGATTCCGAATGGCCCGATGATTTCCACCAACTCATAGAGAAATGGCGCGGATATATTCACGGAACAACACAGAATACATTTGTAGAATAATAAGTAAATCAATATAATTATGTATAGTTCAAAGAGAAACATAGCCATCGTTTGCGGTGGCGATTCATCTGAACACGACGTTTCTTTGCGTTCAGCACAAGGACTTTATTCCTTTTTCGACAAGCAGAAATATAACGTTTTTATCGTTGATGTGAAAGGAACCGACTGGCATGTACACCTTGACAGCGGTGCAACTGCAGCCATTGATAAGAATGATTTCTCGTTTAAACTCGATGGAAAATCAGTCTTTTTTGATTATGCCTACATTACAATCCATGGCCAACCCGGTGAGAATGGTGTGATGCAGGGCTATTTTGATCTTATTCATCTGCCTTATTCTACAAGCGGAGTTCTTGTAGAAGCCATGACCTTTGATAAGTATGTGCTCAACAACTACCTTCGCGGCTTTGGCGTGCGCGTGGCAGATAGTATGCTGCTTCGCCGTGGTGAAGAGTATGATGAGGCTAAGATTGAGGCACGTTTCGGTATGCCTTGCTTTGTGAAACCTGCTGCCGACGGAAGTAGTTTTGGTGTTTCAAAGGTGAAAAATGCCGACCAGCTCGCGCCTGCATTGCGCAAAGCATTCATGGAAAGCGATGAAGTCATGATTGAAGGGTTCTTGAATGGCGTTGAAATCTCACAGGGAATCTATAAAACAAGAGAGAAAACGGTGGTGTTCCCAGCTACAGAAGTCGTGACAAAGAATGAGTTTTTCGACTATGATGCCAAGTATAATGGTCAGGTACAAGAGATTACTCCGGCTCGACTTAGTAAGGAAACTGCCGATAAAGTGGCTGCCGAAACCAGCCGTATTTATGATATTCTCCACGCCAATGGCATCATCCGCATTGACTATATCATTTCAAAGGATGCCGAAGGAAACGATGTTGTCAACATGCTTGAAATCAATACGACACCAGGAATGACCGTAACGAGCTTTATTCCTCAGCAGGTTCGCGCCGCAGGTCTTGATATTAAAGACGTGCTAAGCGATATCGTTGAGAACCAATTTTAAGTCTTTCAAAGGCCAATCTCAATAGGTTTCAAAGATATAAGGCAACAAGTAGCAATGTTTGTTGCCTTTTTTCTTTTCTTATTTTCTATACCATGGTGTTGGTGTCTGCCCTCTTTCTCAGCTTCGTTGATAATCAGTTGTTTAGGCCTATGCCTTGATTTGAAAATAAAAATGGTGCAGATTATGGCCTAAAATGACTGAGATCGTAGTGTGATATGACGCAGATGACAGCGTAACATGAGCGGAATCACATCACAGATCGCAAGTGGTTGATTGTCAAAAGGATAAACCTCGGCTTATGTTTACTAAATCATGCAGTCGCAAAGTGAGGTTTGAGATGTTTTGTTGTTAGCCTTTGTATTGGGGAGGTTGCTTGTTTACAAAAAAGAGAATGAACCAAATTGATTCATTCTCTTTGTCGTTTACTACGTTGTTTCTATTTATAAATCAAGCAGATTTATGGCTACACGGAAGTAACCTTTATTTGCTTCAGGATTCCACATGGCTTGAGAGGTGACGGGAAGTGGGTGATTTCCAATCTTCAACTTATACGTACAACTAAGTCGAACGTCATTGATGCCGGTTGTTTTGCCGTAAAAGTTGGCGCCATCATTCTCTTTATAGTTGTTAAGTGCAAAGGCTCCAGCCACTGAAGCGTCAACTTTGAACTTGTCATCATTATAGAGTGTGTAGCCCGCTTGAACCCAACTTGAATATATATTCTGTTTGTTGATGTTGCCACGGTCGCGACCTGCAACGACGGTTGACCATGTAAGTGTCAATGGAATGTTGCATTTTGCACCGAAATCATAGCTGATTGCTGCATCAATAAAATGGCCAGTGTTGTGGCAGTTGTAGTTACCGATGCGATAAGCCTTATCGGTTGAATAGATGCCATCAGAGAAATTGTAGATATCCCAGACTGCAACATTGAAGCCACTATTGTTATAATTCAAGTAGTAATCAAACTCCTTATAGTTTCCATTGATTTGCATTCCGCCCCAAAGTCCTACTCTGAAGTGGTTGTTATTATCTGAAAGACTAAATTCATTGTTGAAAGTTAGTCCCTTGGAAACCTCAAGTCCGCGCCAAAGGTGAGTTGTTTCGATACCTGCATTGTAGTGCAGTTTCTGTGCATTTGCACTGAAGCTCATGGCCATTGCAGCCAAAAGGGCGCCAAAGCGATATAGATTCTTTCTCATGATATGTGTTTTTTGAGTTAAGATATAACTGTGTTTGAGTTTAGAGCGTAGGCAAAAGCGTGCCGAGGAAGCCTGCAATTGCGCCGCCAATCATAGGACCTACGACGGGAACCCAAGAGTAACCCCAGTCGTTATTGCCTTTCATCACGAGTGCATGTGCTATGCGTGGGGATAGATCGCGGGCTGGATTCATGGCATAACCAGTGGTTCCTCCGAGCGACATTCCTAAGGCAATGATAAGCAAGGTCACTGGAATTGGACCGAGAGCAGCCAGACCTATTTTTACATTTAGTTGGCCTGCACCAACATTTCCGAGGCTTCCGAAGACGTCGGTTAAGTTACCTGCGTTACCATCTGTACTGAAACAAATGATGATAAACACTAAGGCTATCGTTGCAATCACCTCACTTAACAAGTTCATGGGATAGTTTCGAATGGCTGGAGCAGTAGCAAAGGTGCCGAGTTTTGCAGCTTCGTCGTCAGTAGCATCATAGTGGTTCTTGTAGAATAACCATACAAGTAGGCCGCCAAGAACGCCACCTATCATCTGCGCTGCAATGTAATAAGGCACTGAAGCCCATGGAAACATGCCGGCAACTGCCAAACCTACAGACACCGCTGGATTGAGATGAGCTCCTGTATAAGGTCCAGCGACGAGCACACCCATACACACTGCAAGGCCCCAAGCGATAGTAATTACAATCCAACCTGCATTTTGTCCCTTGCTCTTATTAAGCGTTACACAAGCACAAACGCCATCTCCGAAGAGCACAAGTACAAGAGTTCCTACCAATTCCATCATGAATTGGGTCATCATTGAGTATTCCATGATTTTCTGATATTTAGTTATTCATTAAGGTGTTACATTCTTATTTCGTCAGTGTTCGACGGACAGCATCAGCCCAACTCTGTTTAGCGGCAGCGATTTCTTCGTTGTCTGGCACGGGGTCGAACGTGCGTTCAACTTGCCATTGCTGTTTAATTTCGTCGAGATCTTTCCAGAAACCTACTGCGAGTCCAGCCAGATAGGCTGCACCTAAAGCCGTTGTCTCAGTGATTTTGGGTCTAACCACCTTGATACCTAATAGATTTGCTTGATACTGCATCAGCAGATTGTTGCGTGAAGCACCTCCGTCTACCTTGAGTTCTGTTAGTGGAGCGCCCATGTCTTTAGCCATTGCATGGGCTTATCATAGGTTTGGAAGGCTATACCATCAAGCGCTGCACGGGCTATGTGGGCTGTAGTTGTGCCGCGAGTAATACCAATTATCGTGCCTCTTGCATGCTGATCCCAGTATGGAGCGGCTAAACCAGTGAGGGCAGGAACAAAGAAAACTCCTCCACTATCAGGCACAGAAGCAGCTAATTCTTCTATTTCTGACGATGACTTTATACAGCAAAGACCGTCTCGAAGCCATTGAACTACTGAACCACCAACGTAGATTGAGCCTTCAAGAGCATAGTTAATCTTGTCTCCTATCTTCCAAGCTATCGTGGTAAGTAGGTTGTTTTCTGACTTGACGGGCTTCTCTCCAGTGTTCAACATGACGAAACATCCTGTGCCGTATGTGTTTTTTATTGCTCCCGGATCAATGCACATTTGACCAAAAAGGGCTGCTTGTTGGTCGCCAGCAATGCCAGAAATGGGCACCTCATGAGCGAAAATGGTAGTCTTAGTGTGGCCATACACCTCAGAAGATGACTTTACTTCTGGCAACATGCTAACGGGTATATCAAGTAGTTTCAGTAAGTCTGCATCCCATTTCAACGTGTTAATATTGAATAACATGGTTCTACTTGCGTTGGTAACATCGGTAACATGCACCTCGCCTCGAGTCAAACGCCAAACCAACCAGCTATCAACGTTGCCGAAACGCAACTTACCTTGCTCTGCGCGTTGACGTGCTCCTGGTACGTTATCCAATATCCATTTAATCTTTGTTCCACTGAAATAAGCATCAATAATCAAGCCAGTCTTTTCACGAATTGTGTCAATCAGGCCTTCAGCTTTAAGCTTATCACAATAGTCTGCGGTACGTCTGTCTTGCCAAACAATGGCATTGTAGATGGGTTCTTCAGTGTCAACATCCCATACAATGGTTGTTTCTCTCTGGTTGGTGATACCAATTCCCGCAATGTCGAGACCATTAATGTCGATTGCGGAGATAGATTCGGCAATCACAGATGCCTGAGAAGATCAGATCTCATTAGGGTTGTGTTCTACCCATCCCGGTTTAGGGAAGTACTGAGTAAACTCTCTTTGTGCTACAGAACAAATCTTTCCATCGTGGTCAAAGACGATAGCTCGTGAGCTAGTTGTGCCCTGATCAAGGGCTAAAATGTACTTTTTCATCTTTAATTAAGGTTTTAGTTAATAGATAATATAAAAAGATAAACGGTTCTGAGTGACTAACGTCGTTAGGCGTTTACTTGTTTTGTAGCTTCTACATCGAGTGCTTCGGCAATGAGAGAAATAGGATTTATAACCTTATATCGGGTCGACATTTCTATCTGCCACTTGCAAGTCTCGCAGTCAGTAGACACACAATCGGGGTCAATTTCATTGATATGATCGAACAAAGACTCTCCAATCTTTTGAGAACGCTCGTAGTTTTCCTTCTTGAAACCATACGTTCCGGCGATTCCACAACATTGACTTTCAAGCATAATTAAGTCAAGTCCCGGAATCATTCGCATCAGTTCGGTGCTATATACGACCCATCCCATACGCTCCATGTGGCATGCTGTGTGGTAAGCAACCTTTCTTTGGAAGTCGTTTCTAAAGACAAGACGAATCTTTTTCTCATGAATGAGGTTATAAAGGAAGCGTGTTGCCAACATCAAACTACTTCTAACATCTTCATTTTTGATTTCAAGTAGGTGCTTATATTCATCTCTCATGGTGAACGTACAAGTCGAACTGGTCGTTACAATGGCTTCATCCTTGTTTTGAATAGCCTGCCTCATTGACTTCATATTAACCTCTCCTTGTCGTTTTGCCTGCCCCGATAGGCCGTTAGCGATAAGGGCTACGCCGCAACATTGTTCCTTTTTAAGCAGATGAACGCCATATCCTACGGCATTAAGTATCTTGACTAAGTCCTTACCTAATTGGGGATAGTTGTAGTTTACATAACATCCGTGGAAGTAACTAACGAATTTTGAGAAGTTCTTTTGCTTTTCAGCAGCTTCCTTTTTGAACCAAGTTTCAAACTTCTGTGAACTATATGACGGGAAGGTGCGATGCTTATCAATGCCCATTACCGTATGTAATACAGCCTTAGCTGGCTTTAATCCCAATGAGAAATTTACCAAGGGAGCAGCTAATGTGGCCATTGTTCCGACGAAATCTGTATTGGCTAACATGCGATCTCGTAGCGAAGGACCGTGTGAACTGTATTTAATTCGCGCCTCTTGTATAATGTCTCCAATCTTCACTCCATTAGGACATGCGACCTCACAACGCTTACAATTCAGGCACATCTTCAAGTTATCATTGAAGAAATGCTCATCTTTCATGCGATAACGCATAAGATCTGGGCCCGCATGTTTAGGTCCGGGATACTGTGGTTCGACAGCCGATACAGGGCAATATACTGTGCAAATGGAACATTTCATGCACTGTTCCAGCTCGTGACTACTTATATTTCGTAATTGTATTTTAGCTTGCATGATCTTTAATATTTAGGATATTGTGGGCTACATTGATAGCCGTAAGCATTGAAACTCCTGTGCCATTGGCCTGTCGAATGCTGTTGTTTCCACTTAAAACTGAACCTACTGCGAAGACGTTTTCTATTGTTTTGCCTTCTTTTGTCACATGGAATTTGTCATCAGTTTGTATGCCAAAGCCCATATAAGCATGTTCATCGAAGAGATATTCTGACGTCCATTGATCACGTTGTTGAAGTGTGTTTATGTCACAATTCAATATCGGTTCACAAATGGTTTCATAGTTTGAAACGAGTCCTCCGCTGATAAATGAGCCTGTAGCAAGCACAAATTGGTCGGCCTCAAGTTGGGTTTCCTCCAATTTCTCCGTAGTAACGGCTACAAGACGATTATCTTTGAGTTGCCCACTTTCAACGGTATCACTGTTGAATATCACTACACCTAACTGGTGAAGTAAGTCGGTCAGTCGGTTTTGTATATAGTTGCCAGGCACTGAGGGAGGCATCGTTGCTACAAATTGAATGGGCTTTTGCACTTCATTCTGTAACAAACGAAGTTCTTTTTCATTGTGTAATCCCAGCACCGCTGGCATCAAAATGCAGTCGCAATCTTCTGCAATGGCATTGAGTTTCTGGGCAATTTCCTTTACGCGTTCAGGCTTTTGAAGATACTTTGCGATGTTTGTTGCACGCATTTCTGTTGTACTTGTCCGCGCAAACTCAAGGATATCAGTCGTAAAAGTGACGCTTCTCACTTCGGCACCCAATGTCAAAAGACTGTCTGAAAGATAAGGCATTGGCCAGTCAAGAAAGCCTTCTATATTGGCTAAAAGCAGTTTTTTTTCTTTCAGTTCTTCGGCATTTTCAACCATAAACAGCGTGTCAAGGGTCAACCAAGTAGGTTTCAAAACACCGATAGGAGATAGTCTGAAATGGTTTTTCTCAGCGGTTCCTTTGAATGTTAAGCCTGCTTCTTCGAGCAGTTTCTTGGCTTCTTCTATATAGGAACCTAACTTGTCACCGCCTATTTTGTGATAGGGGTGTCCCTCAGGCAACTGCTTTAATGCCTCCAAAGGATGCTCAACAGCTTGTCCTTCGACGTATCCCATCAAGTCAAATGACCCAGAATTGAACTGAAGCGTACTCTTTCCGGTAGTCACTAAGCCCACCTTGTGGCCGCCTTTGGCTAACATTGCGGCACAAGTCATTCCACTTAGTCCGCCACCTATTATGATAGTATCAAATCTCATTGTGCAATCTCCTTTCTGTTTTCAGTCCGTTCGTTCAGTCCACAGAGTCCTTCGTAGACCATAGACATGAGTTGTGACTCCTTCAAAGTATCTCCCCAAGCCACTGGTCGCATACCTTTCCAGCGCTCGTTCATCACAGAAGCTAAGTCGGCTTGACTCTTCTTGGCGTCTGTTTTCGTGAGTTCTGAGAGCACACATGCTGCTCTACACGCACAAAGTGTACCTTGACAAGTGCCCATACTGACACGAGTGCGGCGACGCATATTAATGAGTTGCTTCACATGTAGCTTCTCAACAGCGTATTTCATCTCACCAATGCTGACCTCTTCACACTCACAAACCATCGCTTTTTCTAAGCTGTTGTTCGCTGGAATGAAAGAGGTTCGTGTGCCATGACGGCCTTCTTCGGCAAGGCGTTCGGTTGAAAGACCTTTCTTTTCCATGGGTTCTTCTGAACCAGGCAATGGAATCTTGGCAGTCATACATGGCTTGTCAATGCCCAATTTGCTGCAAACGAGGTCTGTTGCAAGTTCGGCCATCAAGCGATAAGTCATCATCTTACCACCCGTTATCGTGATAAAGCCCGATAATCCGTCACGTTTCTCGTGGTCGAGCAACACAATTCCGCGGCTGATACTACGCCCAGAAGGGTCATTATCGGCTGCAACGAGTGGACGAACACCAGCATAAGCGCGCAATATTCGTGTCGAACCAAGTGCCGGAGCCAGTTTTTCGCCTTCGCGAATCAATATATCTACTTCTTCGTTTGTAACCTTAAGATGGTCTATTTCGTCATAACCCACGCGGTCACTTGTTGTTCCTATCACACAAACGGCATCGTCGGGAACGAGTATATCGGCATTAGCTGGCTTGCGACATCTATTGATTACCATTTGGTTTACACGGTGACCGAAGATCAATAATGAACCTTTTGCGGGGAACATATTAATCGAAATGCCGGCTTTTTCGGCTACAAGGTGGCCCCAAATGCCTGCTGCATTGACGATAATCTTTGCGTAAGCTTCGCGCGTTTCGCCTGTAAGGTTGTCGCGCATCACGACACCTTCCATGCGCGTTTGATTGATAATAAACGATGTAACCTCGTGATAGGTCAATATTTCTGCCCCATGCAAGCGCGCATCGAGCACGTTGGCAGTGGTCAGTCTGAAGGGATCGATTGAGGCATCAGGCACTCGAACCGCACCAATGAGGCTGTGGTTGACTGCCGGTTCCAATCGAATGGCCTCCTCAGGGGCTATGATATCGGCGCGGATACCTGCATTTTGGCAGGCCGTTACAAATGTTTTCTGATAGGAAAGGTCGTCTTCGGGCAGCGTAATGAATAGCCCATCGGTCTCTTCTACGCAGTGGCGAGCAATCTTTCTGAGAATCATGTTCTCTTGAATACACTCTGTTGCCGACTCATTATCGGTCACTGCATAGCGTGCTCCACTATGAAGTAGGCCGTGATTACGCCCAGTTGCGCCATTGGTCATGTCGAATTTCTCAACCAGTAGCACCTTTAGGCCACGCAATGCGCAGTCTCTCGCGATGCCGGCTCCCGTGATTCCTCCACCAATCACGATGATGTCATAAGTTGTACGCTGATTTTTATTCATTACTTTAGATTTCAAATTGCTGCTTTGTCGTTAATGGTGTTATAACAATGAATGTTGAACCATTGGATGTTTTGAATGATATTATTATGGTTTCATTACGCAACAAAAGTAGATTTTATTTCTGATAATTCAAAATTTATAGGGAGATTTGTTTTGGTTTTAACTTTTATTTTGAAACAAAAGCCGTTTTTATTCGTTCTCTTGTGGGTATACTTGTAGGGCTGTTAAACAGGATAGGTGTGGCGGCTAAAGGCGAATTAGAAGGAGGGTTGTCTTTATTTTGAAACGAAAGTAAAAGAGATGAACGAGTGATGATTATGCCTTGTTGCTTTCGTTTTGAAACATTCGGCGTGAATTTTGTCCTGTTTTAGGGGTTAATGTCAAGGAATTGACCTGCAGGGATGTGGTGTTTTATGGGAAGAAGAGGCTGTTATGTGACACTTTTCAGCGATGTTTAGGTTAATTTTTTGTGGTGTTACTTGGAATGAAGTTGCTGTAGAGGCATTAAAAAGGAATAAAAAAGAGGAAATTTTACAAAAGGCTTTATAAAACGATAAGCATTTGTTGGCGTGAGTATTTGTCGGGAAATAAAGGTTGTTTTTAGGCACTTGATAAATGGTTGGAAATCAAAGCGTTTCTCGATTGATGGCAAAAGAGAACATGAAATGATATGAAAAATGATGGTGTTTTGCGTCAAAACGTGCGACGATATGGGTGAAAAAGTGTCGTGAAATGAGGGATTTAGCAGTGTGATTTGCCCCATTTCTTAATGATTTTGGAATGGGAGCTTATGTTTTTTCGTTGCTTTTCGCCGTTTTGATGGCTATGAAGCATCGGGTTTCTTCTATTTGATGATATGATGAACTGTTAAAAAATGATGAATCATCTTTACAAGAAAATAGATGCATTTAAGGCTGTTGCTGTCGGGTTTAATGTTGTTCTTTAACCGCATTCGAATGGAAAAGGTTCTGAATGTTAGGCGATTGGGTTTATCATTCTAAACGATGTGGCTCGTTGTTTAATTTGTTCGCGCGCGTATGTGTTGTTAATAATTATTTAAAACAGAGGCTTTTCTTGGCGAATGTAGAATAAAAGACCTATCTTTGTGTGGTTACTTTAAACGGATAGTCTCATTAAAATCCTAACCAATGACTAAGTTAGAACGCCATACTTTTATATTAGAGGAGCTGCTGAAGCAGGGTTCTTTGCTCGTTTCTGAACTGGCAGAGCGACTTGATGTGTCTTCAGTAACGATTCGTAAAGACCTTACAGAGCTGGAGCGTGCAGGCAAATTGTACCGCAGTCATGGGAAGGCTATCCTCATAAATCCCTTTGCCAACAACCGATCGGTTAACGAAAAGGAGGGTCTTAACGCTGAAGAGAAGCAACAAATAGGTATAGAAGCGGCCAAACTTGTGTCTTCTAATGACTCTATTCTGTTGGCTTCGGGGACTACTATTCATGCTTTGGCGCGCAATCTGCATACGACAGACAAGCTAACGGTGGTCTCGGCATCACTGCAAGCCACTGAGTTGTTGGCGCAAAATGACAATGTTGACATTATCCAATTGGGCGGAGTGGTGCGCCACAGCAGTCTTTCGGTTGTGGGACAATATGCAGATATGATTCTCAAAGGATGCTCGTTTAGTAAGCTTTACTTAGGCGTTGATGGCATAGACCTTGACTTTGGCATCTCAACAACCGACATGAATGAGGCTGAACTCAATCGATCGATGATTCGAACTGCACAGAAAACCATTGTTCTTGCAGACTCAAGTAAGTTTGGAAGACGTGGGTTTGCGCGCATTTGTAGTATGGATGATGTCGACATGATTATCACTGACAGTCATATTTCGGCTCAATTGGTGCGCGAAATAGAAGAGTTGGGCATCGAACTTATTATTGCTCATGGAGCAAGTTCAGCCCTATTGTAATACAATGAAAATTAATTTTAAAACCACATGATATGAAAATTCCAGCTGAGTTTGATTGTATCAGACCGTTTGAACCTGAGGAACTGCCCGAGGTTTTCGACAGATTATTGAGTGATTCCCAATTCCAACAGGTCTTGGCTTACTTATATCCCGGTGTTGCTCTTGACGATATAGCGGCCAAGATGCGTGCATGTAAGACGAACATCGAGTTTCAAAAGGCTTTCTGTTACCCCTTCTTACAGCAACTAATCGTAAAGGAGAGCTTGGGATGTGATATGGATGCCTATAACATTAACATCAAAAATCGATATACTTTCGTAAGCAATCACCGCGACATTGTGCTTGATTCTGCTTTTCTTGATAAGCTTTTAATCGATGTTGGCTTTGATACTACGTGCGAAATTGCCATAGGAGATAACCTGTTGACCCTGCCTTGGGTGAAGGATCTCGTGCGTGTAAACAAGTCGTTTACAGTCGAACGGGCTCTCCATTCGGTAGAGATGTTGAAGGCAAGTAAGCGCATGTCAGAGTATATTCACTTTGCCGTTAACGTGAAAAGAGAGAATGTTTGGATAGCACAACGACAGGGACGGGCCAAAAACTCGAATGACCTTACACAGCCTGCAATATTGAAGATGATGGCCATGGGAGGCGAAGGATCTATCGTTGAGCGTCTAACGCAGTTGCATATTGTTCCACTTTCAATCTCTTATGAATACGATCCATGTGACTACTTAAAGGCTCGTGAGTACCAGTTAAGACGCGATGTACCGTTCTGGAAGAAGACAGCTGAGGATGATATTGAAAGCATGTTGACCGGCATTAAAGGCTTTAAAGGTCACATTCACTATAAATGTGCGCCATGTATTGACGACTGGTTACAAGGTGTTGACCAAGAACAGCCGAAGAATAAACTATTTGATGAGATTGCAACGCATATCGATTTAGAGATCCATCGGAACTATCGTCTCTACCCATGTAACTACATTGCACTCGACATGATACAGGATACGAGAATGTATTCTGACCATTATACCGACGCCGAACGAAACGATTTCGAAGATTATATGATGGGACAGTTGGAGAAGATTGATATAGAGAACAAGGACGAACGTTATCTTCGGGCTTGCTTGTTGAGTCAATATGCTTACCCAGCAAAGAACTATCTGTCTGCAACTAACGGCAATCGTAAGTTTAAATCGTTTCTGAATCATCTGCCATTCCTAAAATAAGATAGGCATGGTGCATGGTTATCGTTGGACAATTTTAAGTATTGCACTCGTCATATTGTTTGTGGCGAGTGCATGTTCTCATGGGGGATATGAGGTCGGCGATGGCAAAGATTCTTATGTTCAGGCTGACTTCGTCGAGGCTTATACAGCATCTGACAACGCTGTTTATAGTGCCGTTACGGATGAAGGTGATTCACTTCTGCTCGCGCCTCGATTGAAAGTGTCGTGGATAAAGCAAGCCAATGCGAAGGTGAGAGGCTTACTCTATTATAATAAGGTGGTGGATTCATCGACAGAAGGCCTTCGATTGGTGGCTGTTCCGGTGGTGGATTGGCATCCAACAACTTGGTTTCGTAGTCTCCATGTCGATCCCATTACGTTTGAAAGTGCCTGGATAAGCAAGAATAATCGCTATCTGAATATTGGTTTTTCGGTATTAACGGGCGAGCAAACCAGTGAGATGAAGGGACAGACTTTGGGCTTAATAGCCACCGATAGCCTTGTTGTTGGGGGTAAGTTACGCCGTATTGACCTCACACTCTACCACGATCAAGGAGGTGTTCCGCAATATTATTCGAGCCGAGGGTATATTAGTGTGCCGCTTACTCGACTGCCTTCAGGTTGCTTAATCAATCTCCGCATCAACAGTTATAAAGGAGTTATCTTTAAAACCTTTAAGAAATAAGTTTCTCATTATCGTTTGATGAAAAGAAGATACAATAAAAAATGTGGAGCAAAGCATAAGCTTTCGTTCCACATTTTCTGTTTTATCAAGACTTCTTTTGATTGTCTTTTTCTCGTATTTCCACTCGTCTTATCTTACCGGAAATAGTCTTTGGCAGTTCATTTACAAACTCAATGAGACGTGGGTACTTATAAGGCGCCGTCTCATGCTTAACATGATTCTGCAACTCTTTAATCAGTTCATCGCCTGCTTTGGCTTTATATTCTGGCGCAAGTACTACAGTTGCCTTAACAATCATCCCTCGAATAGGGTCGGGAACGCCTGTAATGGCACACTCAACAACGGCTGGATGGGTCATCAGGGCATTCTCTACTTCAAACGGACCAATGCGATAGCCTGAGCTTTTGATAACATCATCCGTCCTTCCTACAAACCAATAATACCCTTCTTCGTCGCGCCATGCCATGTCACCAGTGTGATATATGCCATCGTGCCAAGTCTCCTTAGTTCGTTCTTCATCGCGATAATAGCCTTTGAATAAGCCTAAGGGTTTCTTATCTCC
>ERZ773055.674-NODE-674-length-18598-cov-7.871542_pt1 | contig 18598 bp, 21 predicted proteins | sample MGYA00580515_ERZ773055 | MGnify/ENA primary metagenome ERZ773055 (study PRJEB29015, sample SAMEA2737993) | human oral metagenome | biome: human oral; feature: human-associated habitat; material: dental | place: China | collected 2064 ...
GTGTCGATGGAGGATAGCGGCGGGTTAACAATTGCTGAGGAATTTGCACTCCGTCATGACGGTGCGGAGATTAACCCTTCCCATTTTCAGCATTGGCAGAAATTTGGCAGTTGGTTTGCTAGTGAGGCGAGCATTTTTTGACTGAAGTATTTTTAAATAACGCTTGTGTTTTTGTGACAATTGGTGCATAATCACAAGTGAGCTGGTACGCATAGGGGCATCTCCTATGCTTGCCAATTGAAAGACAAACACATTTTCAAAATGCCCCGGGTGGGCGCGTAGCAGCTCTTCTATGATGCTTATGGTATGATATAGTTATGGTTACGGTTTCAAAAAAGAGGGAAGAAAAGCTAGCAGAATTAGTGCGGGAGTTTTTTGCAGCACACCCAGAAGTCAGATTGGTGGCAGTAACAGGCAGTGCTGGGAAAGCTAGTGCAAAAATTGCTATTGGTACGGTTTTATCTCGGCAATTTGATATCCAGCTCCGGACTGATGAGCCAAAAACAAAAGCCGACGTTTTACTACAGATGATGGGCGTTAGGATGCCAGAAAAAGGCTTATTCAAATGGTGGAAGGTAATAAGGGCGGTAAAGAAAAGAATTAAGGCTGAGAAGCCGGATATTCAGATCATTGTCCAGGAATTTAACCCGAAAGAGCCTGGTTATAATTTATGGTTTAAAGATTATATAATGCCTGATATTACGGTTGTGACATCTGTGACGAATGGTCGTATGCAGGTTGAGCACTCTTTGGAAGAGGTGGCGAACGAGATGATTTCCTTGGCTAACTATTCGCGTATGGCAATGATTAATCGTGATGATATTGATGGGCGTTTTGCGAGCTTTCTGACAAATCCTAACATTACTACTTACGGCAGTGATCCGGTGGCAGAGTACAATTTTGATGATCGTAATTTTTCTTTGACAGACGGACATCATGGTTTTATTGTGTCGACAGAAAATCCCGATGGTCTAGAGGTTGACGTTAAGCTGATTGGCGAACACAACGTCCGTCCAGCAGTAGTCGCGGCGGCTGTCGGCTATGCTTTAGGTGAGTCTGAGGAGAATATCAAAAAGGGCGTGGAATCTTTGCGGCCGCTGCCAGGTCGGATGAATTTACTGAAGGGGGCCGATAACACGTGGCTGATTGATGATAGCTATAGTTCAACGCCACTGACGGCATTGGCGGCTCTCCAATCTCTTTACCGAATAGAGACGCCGCAGCGAATTGCTGTGCTTGGTAATATGAACGGTCTGAAAGGGATTTTTGAGCAAGCTCATGCTGAACTTGGCGCGAACTGCAACCCGGATTTATTGGACTGGGTCGTTACGGTGGGTGATAAAGCTAATCAATATTTGGCGCCAGCCGCTCGCCAAAAAGGCTGTCAGGTAAAAGAGTGTAAAAACGCTATTGAGGCCGGATCATTTGTGCGTGATAAATTGAGGTCAGAGGGAATTGCATTGTTTAAAGGATCAAGCGGCGGCGTGTGGCTAGAGGAGTCGATAAAGATTAATCTTCACAGCACTGAGGACGATAAATATCTGGTCCGCCAAACTCCGGAATGGATTGCCAGAAAGAATCAATTTTTCTCACAATTTAAAGACTAAATGTGCTATATTGATATTAAATAAGTATAAGGGGGAAATATGGATCAGAATAGCCAACCTACACCACAGCCGCCATATGGCAATATGGCCACGTCAAAGCCAAAGAAGAAAAAGACAGGATTAATTGTCGGTATCACGTTAGGTGTGCTGGCGATTGTTGCAATTATTGCTGCTTTATTAACCTATTTCCTGTGGTGGCAAAATCCGGAAAAAATGGTTACCGATGCTGTGTCTAACACGATTGTAGCAAAGGGGGCTGTTGTTAATGGGAAAATCATGGTTAATATGAAAGATTCAGCCAAGATAGAGCTTAACGTGAAAGCTAGCGCTGCTTCTGATAAATTAAAATCAAATATTGATGCAAAGTTAACCATTAAAGACGTTGACAAAACTTTTTCATTAAAGGGTGACATTGTTGTTGATGGCGATGGTACGGTATATGTAAAAATTGATAATCTAAAGGATTCTTTCTCTGATATTTTTGAACTTATGGTGGAGGAGCAGACTGCAAAGTCTGGTTTTGCATTATCAAAAGACCAGATAAAAGAATATCGCGATAAAATGTTGAGCCAACTTAATCCCGTATTAGATAAGTTCAACGGAAAATGGATGAAGGTCTCTCCGGACGATATTAAAGATGACAGCTACAAGTGCTACACCGAAACATTAAAGAAAATGCGAAGCGATGAAAGTGCTCGTAGGGAGATTACTCGGCTGTATCAGAAAAATAGTTTTTACAGCATAAAGGACTCGAATATTAGTGACCGTAATGGTGGACGCGGATTTGAACTGCAGGGTGATCATGAAAAGTCATCAAAGTTTGATGATGAACTTAAAAAATCGTCTATTGGTAAGGAATTTAGCAAATGTGAAAAGTCCAATGATAGTAGTAATGACGATAACTCATCAATTGACAAAGCCTCACTTAAGGTGTGGGTTGATAGGTGGTCTCACGAACTAAAGGCTTTAGAGCTTAAGGGCGAGGGAGATAAAGCATCGACTGAAGTTTCGCTTGATATTACCATGAATAAGTCCGAAGAAGTGAATGTTCCTTCCGATGCTGGTAGTCTAAAAGAGCTCTTAGATATATTTGATGGTGGATACTCAGGCAATTAGCTTGACCTCCTGACTATAAATAATCTCGTTCGTAATGAGCGAGATTATTTGTTATAATTACAGATATGAGACGCTATAATCCGACGGAAATTGAGAAAAAATGGCAAGATAAATGGGAGGCTGATGGCACCTATGTTACTAACCTTGGTGATACGACGCGTCCCAAATATTACAGTTTGAGCATGCTGCCTGGCATTACTGGTGCTGGCATTCACATCGGTCACGGTCGGACGTTTCAATTTGCCGACATCAAAGCACGCCTGAAGCGTCAGCAGGGCTACAATGTGTATCATCCAATTGGCTGGGATAGTTTTGGTCTGCCAGTGGAGAACTACGCCATCAAGGTCGGTAAAACGCCGCGAGTGGCGCACGACGAAGCCAAAGCGCATTTCATCTCTCAGCTGAAGCGCCTCGGATTTAGCTATGATTGGACAAAGGAAATTTCTACGGCTGACCCTGAGTACTACAAGTGGACGCAGTGGATTTTTACGCAGCTATACAAGCACGATTTGGCGTATCAAAAGGAGCAGCCGCAGTGGTGGTGTGATACTGACAATACGGTGTTAGCTAACGAGCAGGTTGAGGGCGGCAAATGTTGGCGCTGCGGCAACCCCGTTACCAAGCGTAACCTCAAGCAGTGGTTTTTCCGTATCACCGCCTATGCTGATGAGATTTTGGAAGCAACCGACGACTTGGATTGGACGGACATGGTCAAAACCATGCAGAAAAATTGGATCGGCCGGTCGGTTGGCGCGGAGGTTGATTTTGTGGTCAGCGGACAGGATGCCATCATTACCGTATTCACCACGCGCCCTGATACCCTGTTTGGTGCCAGCTACGTGGCTTTGGCGCCAGAACATCCACTGGTTTCTCAGCTGGTCAATGCTGACACGCGCCCCAAAGTTGAAGCATACGTTCAAGCGGCGCAGCAGAAGTCTGACGTTGAACGCCAGGAAAACAAAGATAAATCCGGCGTCTTCACTGGTAGTTATGTCATCAATCCAGTCAACGGTCAGAAGCTGCCAATCTGGGTGGCGGACTATGTGTTGAGTGGCTATGGCACGGGTGCAGTCATGGCCGTGCCAGCGCACGATGAACGTGACTTTGCCTTTGCTGAGAAATTCGATCTGCCGATTGTCCAAGTGGTTGATAAGCCGGAGGATTCCGCGGACATTGGTTGCTACACGGGTGAAGGTGAGCTGATCAATTCTGGACAATTTGACGGCACGCGCAGCGAGGATGCCCGCGAGCAAATTGTGGCATGGCTGGAGCAGCAAGGCTCTGGTCACGGTAAGACCACTTATAAAATGCGTGATTGGTTGATTTCTCGCCAGCGATATTGGGGCGCGCCAATTCCGATAGTTCATGTTGATGGCTTCAATCCAATTGCGGTGGCCGATGAGTGCTTGCCAGTGATTTTGCCAGAGGTCGAAAACTTCAAACCAACGGGTGGTAATACGTCGGTCCTGGCGCAAGTTGATGATTGGGTGCGCGTGTGGGTTGACGTCGAGACGGGCAAAACCGTACCGATTATTGAGCCAAAGCCGGCGGGCGACAATTGGCATGAAGGCCGGCGCGAAACTGATACGCTGGACGGCTATGCTTGTTCCAGCTGGTACTTCCTGCGCTATCTTGACCCGCATAATGACGCCGAGGCGTGGGATCCTGAGAGAATTGGTCATTGGATGCCGGTCGATTATTACAACGGTGCCGACCACGCAGTGGCGCACCTGCTGTACAGTCGTTTTTGGATGCGATTTTTCTATAAACTGGGCTTGGTGCCGACGCCGGAGCCGTTCAAACGAATGATGTACAATGCTTACATCATGGCGCCGGACGGTCAAAAAATGAGTAAGTCCAAGGGCAATGTCATCGACCCGATGGAGATTATGGACAGTGGTTACGGGGCTGATGCCTTGCGTGTCTATGAAATGTTTATCGCGCCGTACGACATGGATGCGCCGTGGGATCCGCGTGGCGTGCCGGGGACGTATCGTTTCTTAAATCGGGTGTGGAATTTGGTGCAGGAGTTTTTAGCGGCGCCATCCTCCTCCAGAGTACACTATTCGCTCGAATCTCCACAGGAGATTGCTCGCGAGCGTTCGGCTGGAGCGTCCGCTACTCTCGAACCCTCCACAGCCTCTGTCGGAGGGGGTGACGCCGCCGCCCTTCTCCGCCTAACACACTCAACCATCAAGAAAGTCACTCGTGACATCGAGGGCGAAAAATTCAATACGGCCGTAGCGGCGATGATGGAAATGGTCAATGGCCTATATAAAATTAAAGAATCACATGGTATACAAGTATCAGCAACGTGGAGATTCACTCTGGAAAGTCTGTTGCAGATTTTGGCACCATTTGCGCCTCACATCACCGAAGAGTTGTGGCAGGAGCTCGGTCATGCTGACACTATTCATGTCAATCACTGGCCAAAATGGGATGAAAAATATCTAAAGAGTGATACGACGACTATCATCGTCCAAGTTAACGGCAAACTTCGATCAAAGCTTGAGCTGCCAGTCGACATCGACCAGCAGGGTATTGAAACAGCGGCTTTGGCTGATGAAAACATCCAGAAGTTTACAAACAATAAACCACCTAAAAAGATGGTTTATGTTCCAGGTAAGCTGGTGAATATTGTGGTTTAGCGGTCTTGATTTACTTTCTCTGCTGCGGCTGCTACACTAAAAGCATTTGCGGTAACAGTAACCCTGACTTCGTCTCCTGAATTCAATCCTTCTTCGGTTTTAGTGACCATGTTGGCTGTTTCTTCACATCCTCGAAAAGTATCGTAGCTGGTAGATTTAGGCAATCCTAGACTCTCTTCTAGTGCGGCCTGTGTACTACATATCTGCTCTTGTGCCTTTTCTGGGTTATGAACAGTTATTTCTACAGAAGCAGTTTTTTCTGTGAGTTTACCCAACCCAACGATGCCGCCTATGGCTATAGCTGCAGCTAGTGCTCCTACGGCCATTTTGGTCAATGGCTTCTTGTTGTTTTCCTCTGGTATGGCGCTTACGCTTCTTTCTCTGTCCGTCCGAGCTTCTGGTGTCACTCTTGTGTCGTCATGATTGTTTGCCGTAGGGAAGACTGCGTCCATCAAGGCTGTTGTTTCCTCAGTTTTGGGGTAAACCGCGTCTACTAATGCAGTTAAATTATCTTTACCGTTACTTTGTGATGTAAATCGTTTTTCACTCATGTCTTATATATTAACATAACCAATACAAAAAGTCAATACACTTGTATAATTTTTAGATAAAACCTTGAGATTGCCTAATAAAAAAGGTATAATGGTACGTAAGTTTTATGACAACCTAAAAGAGGAGAATGAATTATGGCACAGCCTAAAAAACAGAGCAGCCCACGTAAAACTGGACTTCGCCGCAGTCATTTGGTATTAAAATTGGCACGTCGCGTTAATGGAACTTCACCAGTGAAAGTGAAGACGACTAAGCGCGAAACTGGTAAAACAACAAAATAATAATTACGAACAGGACGCTTAGTAATGGCATCAAACCGTCATTTAGGACGAATTGTCGCGTTGCAGACACTGTATGAATATGAGTTTCGCGCAGAGGTAGGCGATGCTGATATTGACTACAAAAGTATCTTACAGCGTAATTTAGCGGAGTATAAATCATCTGTTGATGACGTTGAATTTGTTGATAATCTGGTTAGTGGCGTACTGGAGAATCAGATGGAATTGGACGAAAAGCTAAAACCTTTAGCTCCAGAGTGGCCAATTGACCAGTTATCTAGGGTTGATAGAACAGTTCTAAGAATTGGTTTGTATGAATTGCTGTACTGTGCAGATACGGTTCCGCCAAAAGTGGTGATTAATGAGGCGGTGGAACTAGCAAAAGCGTTCGGTTCGGATAACTCGGGTAAATTTGTGAATGGCGTGCTTGGCACGGCACTCCGTACCCTCGTGGAGGAGTCCGATAATGAGAACAAGCAACTTTGATAAGATAAAAAAATACTTTGGTGGCAGCAAAAAGCCGCTAATTCAGGAAATTGTACGTGAGCCAACCGCTGGTGGTGTTATTTTTAGACGTAATGAAAAGGGCGAGGCAGAATTTTTATTATATCAAGACGCTCGTGATCGCTGGACAATACCCAAGGGTCATATTGAGCCGGGCGAAACAGCTCAGGTGACGGCGCGTCGGGAGATTGGTGAAGAGACTGGACTGAAGAATATTGAATTACATGGCTGGCTGGGTAAGGTGAATTTCCGTTATCGTCGAATTGATAAACTAGTACTAATGACCACGCAGGTGTATTTGGTCAAAGCTCTTGATCCAAATGAGAAATTGCAGAAAGAAGAGTGGATGAATGGACTAAAATGGTTTAGTTTCCATGAGGCGCTGGACGAAGTCGAGTATGAAGATATTGGTAAGCTTATCCTGCTAGCGATGAAACGAATTAGGCAGGAGAATCTGTAGATGAGTGGAATGAATACGACTCCGTATCAGGAATTTGCGCGTGAGAAACTGGGGTTTGAATTTAATAATTTGGATTTGTTAATCACGGCCTTAACTCACCGCAGTTATGTTAATGAGCACCGTAAGTCTGTTCATCATCACAACGAACGTCTGGAGTTTTTAGGCGACGCTGTACTGGAACTGGCGGTAACAGAGTATTTATTTACGCATTTTTCTGAACCGGAAGGGATTTTGACAGCCTGGCGGGCGGCGCTGGTGCGGACGGAAAGCATTGGTGATGCGGGTGATAAGTTGGGCTATGGGCCGCTGATTCGTATGTCAAAGGGTGAGAAAAATGGCTCAGAGCGGGCACACTTGCAGATCCTAGCTAATGCTTTTGAGGCGGTGATTGGCGCGATTTATCTGGAGCGTGGGTTTGAGGGCGCGCGAGATTTTATTCATAAGCACATTATTGTCAAGCTAGATGGAATATTGGAGTCGGGTAGTTGGCGCGATCCGAAGTCGTATTTGCAGGAAATTTCTCAGCGTGTCGATAGCCAGACGCCGGTATATAAAGTTTTGAGCGAGGAAGGTCCGGATCACGACAAGGTCTTTACCCTTGGCGTGTTTGTGGGTGAAAAGATGATGGGTCGTGGCACTGGTCCTTCCAAACAAGTGGCCCAGCAGCAGGCTGCTCGTGCGGCGATTGATAAGTATCAAGAATCTGGCGAGAAATAGAGAAAATTTGCACGGCTGAAAACGCTCGTGTATAATGAAAGCACAGTTTAATTCCAGGAGGAGGGGCAGAATGTCAACAATAGACCAGCAATTTGTGGAGTATGTCGTAAAAACACTCGTTGGACATCCAGATGATGTTGTAGTGGAGCGAGAAATTGATGAAAAGGGTGTTCTACTGACGCTAACCGTCAATCCAGAAGATTTGGGTCGGGTAATCGGTAAGCGCGGTGGTACAGCGCAAAGCTTGCGGACTTTACTTAGGGCTTTGGGGGCGAAGAATGACGCTCGTTATAATCTGAAGATTGTGAATAATGATGGTTTTTCTGGTGCTCGCGAGCAGAGCGGTTATGATAATAGCGCTGCTGTGGATAACTCAACAGATGAAGTTGTGGAAAATAAGTCATCTTACGCAGAAAATACCAGAAAAGAGCTTGCAGAACTCGACGACCTTGATATATAATTAAAACCAGTTCAAGCACAGACATTATGCGAGAACAGCTCTATGCGAGACAATGGGAAACCATTGAGAGCCTTATTTGTGCTAAAAAACCGTCCTTATTGGGACGGTTTTTTGGTGGGGAATAATTTCTGTAAAAAGACATGAAAATAGCCCGCCAAGAGACTCAAGCCGAGACTTAATGTCTCAAGGCGAGCTATTTTCTCGGCGGGCGTTAGCCCTCACGTCCGGTACGGCGCGGGATGAGCACCCATTTGGAGCTCGAATTGTCCCGCGGCTCGTGGTAGCTGTTCTCTACGAGCTGCGGGATAAGCTCTCGACACTCCTCACACTCCTCGAGTCCGCAGATACGCCGGAGGGATACTCCGGAAGTATCTGATAGGAGGAAATCCGTAGCTAATTTGCTACCGACAATCTCTTTGATGAGGCTGAAGAGGTAGACTTGGGGCTCGCCTCCCCAATTAATCTCTCCGAGCTCATTGAGATAAGGGAACCTCTCGTTCAACATGAGCATGTCATCCGATGTAGGGCTAAAGAATCGGATGGCGCACTTGTCGTATTCAGAGATGAATGTTGCATCTACCAGGTCTGTACTATCTCCTTCCTGAGGGTTAAGAAGAACCCGGCTTACTTCAGTCCCCAGGAAAATATCCTTAGCGAGGTTATCCGAGAACTCGTCAGAATCAATTTTTGTCAGTGTATCGATCCAGACGGTAATGACGACATAGCCGTCGTGAGTCTCTATTGTAGAGAGGCTAGGTAGTCCAAGTTCTGTCAGAAACTTCTTCCATCCATCTGCGCTCCGACGCATGATGTTTCCTTTCTGTGCAAGGGCTACTTCTACTCGGCTGAGTAAAAGCTGATGTATATATACCATACCTGGACAAAAAAGTCAACACTTGGTACACTGTAACAGATGAGAAAATTTCAAGTTATTACACTTTTTCCGGAAATGACGACGGGAGTTTTTAATAATTCCATGATGTGGAAGGCTCAGAAATATAACATCGTTGAACTTATGACGGTGAATTTACGGGAGTTTGGCCTGGGCCCGCGGCGTCAGGTGGATGACACACCGTATGGCGGCGGCGACGGGATGCTTCTTATGGTTGAGCCGTTATGGAAAGCGGTGGAATTTGCGAAATCTCAAGATGAAACAGCGAAGGTGGTATTAATGAGTCCGCGCGGGCAGCGCTGGAAGCAGGCCAAAGCCCAGCAGGAGGCGGACGATAACAGGGGCGTGATATTTATTTGTGGGAGATATGAGGGTGTTGATGAGCGAATTTTGGAGTTGGTTGACGAGCAGTGGAGTGTTGGCGATTTTGTGCTGACTGGCGGAGAGTTGGCAGCAATGATGATGATCGATTCTATCGTTAGGTTGATTCCTGGAGTGCTGGGCGGTGAAAAATCTGCGGAAATTGAAAGTTTTTCAGATGGCGAAACGCTGGAGTTCCCACAGTATACTCGGCCTGAGGAATTTAAGGGGCTGCGAGTACCTGATGTGCTGTTAAGTGGTCATCACGGAAATATCGCTAGGTGGCGTGCCGAGCAGTCGCAGATGTTGACAAAGAAAAATACCCCATAGAGACGGGGTATTTTAAGTTGTGGTGGATTTGTCGTAGAGCGAAAGATACGATTTTGTGGTGTTTATTTTTGTAACGTTCGCTAATTTAACTGTATGATGTTTTATTAAAAAGAGCAAGCATTTTCGTAAAAATTACAACAAGCTTGAGCTTTTCTGGAACGCAGGCTATACTAAAGTTATGTCGGAAAAAGTGATAAAAATTGCAAAACTAATCACGGGTGTATTGATTATCTTGTTGTTATTGTGTCAATTGTTTACATTTGAGAAGTTTCCGGGGATTCTTTTGGCGGTGGGAGTTAACTCGTTAATGAGTTTGGTAGTGATGATAGTTTTAGTGATTACTGAGCTAATGTCGTTGCCTTTTTTAATTGGTATGAAAGTACCGCAGTTGATTATTTTGGTGAGTCGGGTTGCTGGATTTATTAGTCTGGGGATGATGGTGGCGATTAGTGTAGCAGCGGTTATGAATGGATCTTCTTCAGCGGTGATATTTGGCGTAACATTGAAAGACGTGAGCGGGCTAGCCGGAGTGTTAATGCTGGTGATCATGTTGGTACTACTAATCATTGCGAACATGCCTACGAAAAAAACAGCCAAATAACTGGCTGCTAAGTTTCAGACTTGGCTGGGATGGAGGGATTCGAACCCCCGAATGCCGGGACCAGAACCCGGTGCCTTACCACTTGGCGACATCCCAACGGCAAAAATAATTGTACTATAGAAAAATGATTTCCGCAAGCGTTTACGAGCGTCCGCCAACGCGATATACTGATGGTATGGACTTGCAATGGATTGTGAAATTGATCGCTGATGGATTGGTCGTGCCAATTGCACTGATTGGCATATATGCGTTACTAAAATTGGTGCCTAATGATAAAAAATATCAGGTCTACGCTCGAGTGCTGATGGCAGGACTAACGGCGTACGTAGCAGCAAAAATTATCGGAGCAATTTATCAGCCAGATCAGATGCGACCGTTTGAGGTATTGGGGGTGGCGGCGGGGGCGTCGTTTTTGAACAATCCAGGTTTTCCGTCTGACCACGCGTTATTTACAATGGCAATTACGCTGGCGGTGTGGTTTGGAGCGAAGGACTGGCGACTGGCGGTTATTTGTCTGGCAATGACAATTCTGGTGTGTGTGGGGCGGGTGATTGCTTTGGTGCATACGCCACTTGACGTTATTGGCGGATTGTTGATTGCATGCGTGGGTATTGTCTGGTATTTACCGATGAAGCGCGCAGAAAAGCCCAATATTTAAGCATATACATTTGTAATATTGACAAGTTTACGTTACAATTTATTTATGAAATTGTTGTCGGCTATTTTTCGGGAAGAAACTTCGGAATATACATATTCATTTTCAAAGATGAGTTTTCTAAGAGTTCTGGTGGCTCTGGTTGTAAGTGGTGCAGTTATTTGGCTGCTAGCGCTTGCTTTTGACAGGTTTATGATTACGCCAGTATTTTGCTCGAATGCAGATAATATCTCTATTTGCGCAAATAGTACGAGTATTGCCTCTTATATATCTTTGATTCTAGTTGGGGTGATGCTAGTGCCGCTACTGGCGGTATTTGGCATAAAGCGACCACTTCTGGTGGTTCTCGCAGCGACTGCATCCTTATGGGGTGTTACGTTATGGGCAAATGGTCCTTGGGCTCTGTCGTTGACTTGGGTTGTTACGGCAACAGTGCTGGTGTATCTGTCATTGATTTGGCTGAACCGGATTCGTGGCAATTGGGCAGCGATATTTTTCGTGACGTTGTTTGCAATTTTGGCACGAGTTGTCTTGTCTCTATAATCCCTGTACACTAAGGGCATGGAAATCATTATCATTATTCTCTTAGGTATTATCGTTATGGGTTTGGGTGCGATGTTGTTCGTACTGCAGTCAAAGCTCAGCGAACTGAAGCAGCAATCATCAGTCGAGCTTATCAAGACCGACGTGGTGGAGCTGGGGCGTACCATCGCTAAGCTCAACGAATCAGTTAGTGACAAATTAGAACGCAGTAACGCTCAGGTGCAAACCTCGGTGCAAAAGCAGCTGTCAGAAAGTGCCAAGTTGGTGGCGGATGTGACACAGCGGCTGGCGAAGTTGGATGAAACAAACAAACGGGTGGTCGACGTGGCGACCGACCTAAAAACCCTGCAGAACGTCCTGCAAAACCCCAAGCAGCGCGGCGTGTTCGGCGAGTTTTATCTGGAGAGTGTGCTGGATAACGTGCTGCCCGCCAAGCAGTTTCAGATGCAGTACCGATTCAAGGACGGCGAGATTGTTGATGCGGTTATCTTTCTGGACAAGGGGCAGATGTTACCAGTGGACAGTAAGTTTAGCTTGGAAAATTACAACCGGATGATTAACGCCGAGACGAAGGCTGAGCGCGAGCTGTGGCTGAATAAGGTGAAGGCTGACCTGAAAGGTCGCATTGACGAAACCAGCAAATATATCCGCCCGCGTGAGCATACCATGGACTTTGCGTTTATGTTTATCCCCAGTGAGTCACTATATTATGACTTACTTATCAACAATGTTGGTGCGGGCGGTTCGAGTCGCGATCTTATTGAATATGCATTTCGTGACAAGCGGGTGATCATCGTCAGTCCGACCAGCTTTTTGGCGTACCTACAGACGGTGTTGCAGGGTCTGAGGAGTCTACAGATTGAAGAGCAAGCCAAGGACATCCAGGTGCGTGTCGGTCAGCTGGGCGTGCATATCAAAAAATTTGACGAGCTGATGACTAAGATGGGCAAGAGCCTCAGCACGACTGTCGGGCATTATAATAATTCGTATAAAGAGCTCGGCAAGATTGATAAAGACGTGGTGCGGATCGCTGGCGGTAATCACCAAACGCAGCCAGAACTAATCGATCGACCAACACAGGAAGACTAAATGCTATCTAATATAAAAATCCTCCGTTTGAAGCGGAGGATTTTTCGGATTTAGGGTGACTTACGCTTCGTCTTTATTGCGATAATTTACCAGTAAGAACAAGTTGCCTCCCAGTGCTGCGCCGATTAGTGTAGCTGCAATAACCTCTAGGCTAAAGCGAGAGTAGCTTTTTTCGCCTTCAGCTGGCAATACCCCGCTGCTTCGTAGTTGGGAGTCGGTTTTTTCTGTGCTTGCTAGAGCGACTGCTGGGTTCAAAGTAGCTCCTGAAACATAAATTTCGCGTGGGTAGGTGCGACCACCTTTTTCAGATTGAGCGGCGTTTTGCTCTTTCTGGATTTTTGCGATAGCAGCACCTTTAACGTACGAGTATAGTGATCCAGATACAACTAGGCCAATCATTAAGGCTAGACCAATGCCAAAAGCTTGACCAGCTGCTTTGATTTCCTTGCGCTGGAGAACTGCAGCAATGCCAAATACGAAGACTGCAGTACCAATTAATTCTATAGCAAAGATATTCCATGAAAATGCGGTAAATTGATCAAAGCTAAGCGCAAAGCCGCCGTTTGTCAATGAGCCAATCAGTACAATAGCCGCCATTGCGCCGAGGAATTGGGCGCCCCAGTAAAATGGTACCAAAACGGTTTTTAGCTTGCGCATTGACCACAAACCGAAAGTAACAGCTGGGTTGACGTGCGCACCGGAAATGCCGCCGATAGCGGTGACAATGAGCATGAGCGCAAAGCCAACGTACATTGATGATAGGATGTCTGATGCGAATAGGGCAGCTAGCGTCAAAATGAACGTACCGACGATTTCTGCAATGACGATATTGATTAAGTTGCTTGGTAATTTAGAATCTAATTTGGTGCGCTGACTTTTGGACGCAGTAGATTCGGTAACGACTCGTTTGACGGTCGTTTTGGTTTCGGTCTTGGCGGCAGTAGTTTTCTTTGCTGTAGCTTTAACCGGGGCTTTCTTTGAAGTTTTCTTCGTAGCCATATTCCCTCCTTAAAGTAGTATTACAACTATTATAGCATAATTTGCTATACTGTAGTTATGGGATTATTTGTAAATCAGAACGATCAGCGCAGTGAGTTGCAGGAGCGAATCGCGGCGGAACTACGCGAAAAGGCGAAGGCGTCGGGTCTCCAGGAGAAAGCTAGCTTGGACGGCGTGGAAGATGTGAAGTATTTGGAGAATACGAAGCAGACGACGACGTTAGCGCCGGCGTGGATTGTAATTGTTATTATGGCGGCAGTGGTTGTCGGGATGTTTTTGATGCAAGGACGATAATATGGACAAGCTAGATGAAGTTCGATCAATATTATTATCACGAGTAGCCGAGACGGCTGAACCACGCAGTGTGTTGCGGAGTACGGAGCTGCGAGAGTTGTATGGCATTATTGCGACGTTGCCGAGTGAAGAACGTGGAGCGTTTGGTAAGAAAGTCAATGAATTGAAGCAGGAATTGGAGCGGGCGATCACGACTCGCGAAGATGAGCTGTCAAAAGTTGATTTACCGCCAATTGACGTGACGGCGCCGATGGATGTCAATGCTCCCCGGCCTGAATTACTGCCAAGTGAGCGTGGCACGATTCACCCATTGATGCGCGAGATCGACCGCATTTCTGACATTTTCAACCGCATGGGCTTCGTGACGGAAGAGTCGCGTGAAATTGACGATCAATTCCATATGTTCGAAAGCTTGAACTTCCCGAAGGGTCACCCAGCACGTGATGATTATGACACGTTCATGACCGAGGAAACTGATGTTAATGGCGACCGCTTGATTGCGCCGGCACACACCTCGACCATGCAAAACCGCGTGTTGAAAAAATATCATGATAATTTAGCGAAGGGCGAGGCGATCGCCGCCATCGTGCCCGACCGGGTGTTTCGCAACGAAGATTTGGACGCGCGGCACGAGCATACGTTCTATCAAGTCGAGGGTGTGTATGTCGCCAAGGGGGTTAACGTCGGCAATCTGATCGCCACCTTGCAGGAGTTTTTGCAGGAATATTATGGCAAGAAGTTGGATGTGCGCGTCAATCCATTTTACTTCCCGTTCACTGAGCCGAGCTTTGAATTTGCATTGAGCTGCCCATTCTGCGAAGGTAAAAATCCGGATTGCAAAGTTTGCTCGGGTGAGGGCTGGATTGAGCTGCTGGGCTGCGGCATGATACACCCGAATGTGCTGAAAGCTGCTGACATCGATCCGAATGAATACACCGGCTTTGCCTTTGGCTGCGGCATCGACCGCCTGGTGATGATGAAATACGGCATCGAGGACGTGCGGCATTTTGAGAGTGGCAAGCTGGACTTTTTGGAGCAGTTCTAAGGAGCTATTGCGCACAGGATAATAGTAGCATCTCAAAAACTTGTAATAAAAGAAGCAGTTCTGTGTGCCGATAGAGAAATTGTTGCAGCGAGATAGATCACTAAAAAAGATAGGAGGAGGTAAATGGATACACAACAATTTGACGCACTTATTATTGGTTTTGGCAAAGCTGGCAAGACATTGGCGGTGGCGCTGGCGAATGCGGGCAAAAAGGTAGCGCTGGTGGAGCGGTCACCAAAGATGTATGGCGGCACCTGTATTAATATTGCTTGTATTCCTACTAAGGTGCTGGTCAGTGCGGCCGAACATCATCAAAGTTTTGATGAGGCGATGGCACATAAGACAACGGTAGTGGCGCGGTTGAATGAGAAGAACTATCACATGCTCGCGGATCGTGAAACAGTGAGTGTCATTGAGGGTGAGGCATCGTTCGTAGATGATCGTACCGTGAAGGTTATGGCGGGTGACGACGAGCTAATAGTGAGTGCACCGCAGATTTTTATTAACACCGGTGCGGAATCAATCATCCCAGATATTCCAGGTGTTGATAAGCCGTTTGTATATACCAGCACTAAATTGCTAGATAAAATGACGCAGCCAAAACAGCTAGCTATCATTGGTGGCGGTTATATTGGGTTAGAATTTGCCTCAACTTATGCCAAACTTGGTACAAAAGTAACAGTATTTGAGAGGGGCAATGCTCTGCTTGCACGTGAAGATCCAGCAATTGCTCGGGCTACTACTGAAGCATTGCAGACACAGGGTATCGAGATTGTGTTTAGTGTGGACGTGACAGCGATTGAGGGTGAGTCCACTGCAACGATTCGCACAGTAAATCATGATGATTACGCTGGTTATGATGCGGTATTGATGGCTACGGGCCGTCGCCCAGCGACGATGAATTTGAATTTACCAGCTGCTGGTGTAGCGACGGATGAGCGCGGGGCAATTGTGGTTGATGAAACACTTCGCACTAGTCGGTCGCATATTTGGGCAATGGGCGATGTAACGGGCGGGCCACAATTTACCTATGCGTCGCTGGATGATTTTCGGATTGTGAGAAGCCAGTTGCTGGGTGACGGTCTGTACACTCGCGCCAAACAAAAAACCTTGCCGTACGCGGTCTTTATGCAAACGCCGCTAGGTCGGGTGGGTATGACAGAGGCTGAGGCGCGTGCGATGGGGCGCGAAATTATCATAAAAGAGCTGCCTGCTATGGCGATTCCACGCCTGCATGTTGATAATGCTACAACAGGCTTGCTGCGTGCGGTGATTGATGCAAACACTGAACAAATTTTGGGTGCTAGTTTATTGTGTCGTAACTCACCAGAAGTCATTAATATTATCAAAACTGTAATGGATAATGACCTGCCATATACTGTGCTGCGTGACCAAATATTCACTCATCCAACGGTGAGTGAGGCATTGAACGATTTATTTGCGTAAAGGAGGAGTATGAATCATACAATTTTTGACGACATCGTAGCAGGTAAAATGAAATCTTGGAAGGTCTGGGAGGACGAGAAGTTTTTGGCGTTTCTGACGCCATTTCCAAACACGCCAGGTTTTACTGTGGTGATACCCAAAGTAAATCCAGGTGACTATATTTTTTCGGTAGATGACGAGCTGTATATGGAGATGATGCTGGCGGTGAAAAAGGTCGCAAAATTGTTAGAGAAAGCCTTCAATACGCCACGAGTAGCAATGATTTTTGAGGGGACGGGCGTGGCGCATGTGCATGCCAAGTTAATGCCGCTGCATGGTGATTTGGCGAAGGGAATTGGTTCGCCGTTGTCGCATGAGCAGGCATTTCACGAAGAATATCCAGGTTGGCTGACTACTGCTGACGGTCCAAAAATGGACGATGTTCAGCTGGATGAAATTCAGGCGCGGATTTTGGCAGCACAGGATAAAAAGTAAATTGCTAATTTGATTCTAATTTTACGTCTTTTCCTTCGTATATATCCAGGTAAAATGGATATAGCTTGTCGGAATGTTTCTTGACTGAATCTTGATTCAAAGCTACTATGTCATGACCAATGCCAAACGAGGCTGGTATAGTAGAATATTGGAATTTTGCATTGGAGGCGGAGGCTATTTGCTGCGGTATATTGGTTGCAAGGTTCATGTCGATTGAAGTGTCGTTCTCACTTGTTACAACTCCAATGTGTTTTAATCCTGTCGCTTTAAAATCAGATTTGTAATTTTTGGCGATTATCATGTATTTACCGAGCGCGCGGTATGATAAATTACTGCCTGCGCTAAATGAATCAGGAAGAATGTCGCGCCCGTAAAGATTTCTAAGAAGTGGAGCTTGCCAAGTGGGCATTTCCGAGGCTGAAGGTTGATAAAAAGGTGATAATAATAGAGCGCGTGATATGGTGGCACTGTTATACTGAGTTATCCAAGTTGCCATATTGGCGCCACCAGATAGGCCAACAACTCCTACTTCCTCGCCCAAACCGCTAATAATGCTGGTGCTGGTATTCATGAATTGAGCCATTGCCGGAATGGTAATTTCTCCGTGTCGTTTGTTGTCGGTGAGGCCGTGGCTGGGAACGCGGGGGATGTAGACGTTATATCCGGCTTTGAAGAAGGTGTCGCCTAGGTCTGCGAATTGCTGCGGACAGGCGCTTACTCCATGAATCATTAGAACGGCCTTGGTGGTTTTTTGGCCGTGAGTTTTAATAATTGATTGGCAACCTGATCTAACTTCAGTATTGGCAGCATCTTCATTAACAATGCGATTGGCGGCGGTGATGGCCTCGCCATAACTTAACCTCTCGGCATTGGATGATTGGAGTTGCTTGGTTGTTGCTGGCCAAAAGAAGGCTGCGACTGCTAGCAATGCTGCGATGAGGATAATTACACCAACTATCCATACGATAATTTTGATAATGCGATTCTTACGTGGAGTGTTCATATTGATATTATATTGGTTATGTGCGAAGATGTGAAGTTGCTATAATTAATTATATGCAACAAGATCCAACTATTCTCCTCGTTGAAGACGAGCCCGCCCTGCGCACTGGCACTGAGCAGTTCCTCTGCCAGCGCGGCTTTGCGGTGGTGACGGCGACCAGCGGCGAGGAAGCGCTGGAGAAATTTGCTGAGGCGGATGTGATTATCCTTGATATCATGTTGCCGGGGGTAAGTGGTATCGAGACACTACACCAAATTCGCCGGACTAGCGACGTGCCGGTACTGATGCTGACGGCATTGCACGATGAGCCGACGCAAGTTGCCAGTTTTGATGAGCTGGCGGATGATTATATGAGTAAGCCGTTTTCGCTGGTGATTTTAGAAAAGCGGATCAAGGCGCTGCTTCGCCGCCAGCAGTCTGTCAAAAAAACCTTGTGGCACCATGGTCTGGCCTCGGTGGATTTCGCGGCTTATCAGGGATTTTATGATGACAATGACGCACACCTCAAGCCCAAGGAAGTGCAGC